>JGI12210J13797_10337920_pt1 | contig 11770 bp, 6 predicted proteins | sample ElkSlonscriptome_3_FD_13797 | JGI IMG/M metagenome (IMG submission 13797) | reverse complement strand
GATCTTAGGCGAGCTGCTGGATTCCGCGCCTGACCAGGATGCAAGAATCAGCGACGTGCGATCGCTTGCTAAGTCGGCTGAGCCCACTGGGCGACGGCGGCGGTCGGTCCCCAACGTCTTCACAACGCTGCACGGCAGGCCGCAGCCTAGGCAAGGATTTCTAAGCGTCGAGATGCTCCGGGCCATCTATCTGCGCTCTGAAGTGGTTCGGGCGTGTGTCGATACGATGGTGGAGCTAGTTTGTGGCGTTGAGTGGACAATTCGTCCCACGGACGAAGATCGAGCAAAGTGGCTCAAAAGCCGCAAGCCTGAGTTGTACTTAGATCAGCAGCGGCGCATCAACTGGCTTAAAAACTTTTTCAGGAAGCCTAACAACTATGAAAGTTTGGGCGATTTTCATAGCAAGCTTCTGCGCGACCTGCTGATCTACGATGCTGGGGCTTACGAAATTGTCGCTGCCGATGTGGGCGATCGCTATCGGCTGCCGGTGGAGCTAGGGATCATCGCTGCCGAAACGATGGAGATCCAGGCCGATGAGGCTGGCATCCCTAGGCGCTACTGGCAAAGCTACAACGTGGTTCGCCAAGAGGCGTTTGAGCCGGATGAGATCGCGTACTTCATGCAGTACCCATCATCCTGGCAACCCTATGGATTGTCTGTGATAGAGACGGCCATCACGTCCATCATGTCGGATCTAAACGCCAATCAATACAATACTGATTATTTCCAGAAAAATGGCATCCCTCCTGGCCTGCTGGGCGTTCTCGGCGTAAGCAATACCGAGTTCAAGCGCATCATGGCTCAGCTCCGGGGCGTGAGCCGCGATAACCCTCACAACATCCACGCCTTTAGAGCGCAGCGCACCCCGGAGGGGCAAGCCCAAAAGCTTTTTGAGTATCAGCCATTGCAGCAGCAGTCGAACCGTGACCTCCAATTTAAGGAGCTGATCACGCTGACGATTAACCGCATCTGTATGCTGTACCGCACCACGCCATCACAGATCGGCTTTACTGAGCAGGTGGCCGGGGGCATCGGTTCGGGCGTGGCTGAGACGCAGGAAAATCTGATGCAGAATAAGGGCGTTGCTCCCCTGCTTCGGAAGCTGTCAGAGGTCCACACAAGCCGCGTAATTCACGGCTGCTGTCAGTGGTCGGATCTTGAGTTCAGCTTTACTCAGGCCCATACCCCACAAGAAGATGCCGACTACCAGCGCGATCAGGGCGAGGTGAATAATGGCTCGATGACGATCAATGAGTTTCGCTCCAAATGGGGCGGGCGATCGCCTGTGGAGTGGGGGGACGATCCGCTGGTGGTGCCGCAAGGCTACCAGATGAAGCAGCAGCAGCAGCAGCAAATGGGGATGATGGGCGGCGGGATGCCGGGGATGGACGGCGGCGGCGGGGCTCCTCAGCTTCCGGCTGCTGGCCCAGACGACGGCGGCGGCGATCAGGATATGCAAAAGTCGGCACAACCTAGGAGAATCATTATCAGATTATGAGCGTACTACCTGAAAGCTTCGGAAAATCTAATCCTATCAGCCTCGTTTACGAGGGGGGACAGTGGCAAGCGATCGCTACAAGCCCTGACGCTATTGGAGAGGGGCAGACGGCGGCGGATGCGATCGCCAACCTGTTTGAGGAAATCGGACTGGAGGCTTCCGACAGTCTGGGCAAGTGGGCTAGCAAGCGGCTGTAAATGACTGAGATCATCCTTGAGGGCAACTGGAGCGAGGGCGAGACTCAGCGGGTCGCTGATGCCCTGCGCAAAGCTTTGGGGACGGGCGACGGCGGCGGCGCTGAGGCTACAGTCGAAACCTCGATCCTCGGCTTCCCTGACTTGCTCAGTAGGCGGCAGCGCAAGCTGTACGAGCTAATGAAACAAGGCACCACGGCGGCGATCGCCTCCGCTGATGCTGGTGAGCCGTGCGATCTGGTGCGGCGGGATTGGGGCGTGTACGATGAGGCTCCGCTCGCTAAGGCGCTAGTGGATGGGGCGGTGCGCGTCTCCGATGGAGTTACCTACCGGCTAAACGATGCTCGGCGGTGGGAACGGGTAGAGGGTGAATCGCAGTACATCGACCGGCCCGTGAACATGGCCGCGTTTGACCTGCCTATCACCGATGGGGAGTTTGGGCGCGGCGTCTATCTGCCGGTGCTCGAAGCTCCAGCCGGAGGCTTGCGGCTGCGCGTTCACCTAGGGCTGATTGCTGACGAGCTCATCACTGCTGAGGAGTTCTACGAGGTTGAGGATGATTTGGCGGGCTCTACTGAGCTACTGCTCAATGCCAAGAATATCAAGGCGATCGCCACCACTGACGGCGAGCAAGTCACGCAGATTTTTGTGCGTGACCAGGGCGAGATCACCCCGCTGGGCGTCGTGGCCGATGGGCCTGCCCCGGCTGGTGGTGACTCCTACCGGCTGGTGTCTCTATTCCAGCAAGCCGGGGGGATGATCGCGGATCTGGAGGTGGTGAAGCCGGGGCAAGCGCTCAGCAAAGCGGCCCGCAAATCGAACCGGCGCACGATGCAAAGCACTACTCACTTGGCCGGTACTCCTCTGGTTCGGACATCGGCCCCAGACCTTGACCGGCTACTGGTCCGCAAGGCGATCGCCCGCTGCCGCGCTGATGGCGTCAACTTCGACGGGCTGGCGGTTCGCCTAGTTACCGGCGTCCCCGAATTTCTGCCCAAGATGACCCACGCCTATTGCCTGCCTCAAGACCGGGCAATCTGCCTATGCCCCCATGACCCGGTGACAGCGGTACACGGTCTAGTGCAGCAGGTGAGCGATCGCCTGCAAACAGCGGTTTTGGTTGGCGCGGCGGACCCTGGCGAGGCTCTGGCGGTGCTGACCAAAGCGGCTAAAATAACGCCTGAATGGTGGCTTGAAATGCTGCTAAAGCGATACGTGGGGGCGATTCGCTGCAGCCCTAGTGAGGAATATATCAATCTGCTAGCGGGGCGCGGCTGGTCGCACTGGGGTAATGCGCGATCTCTCGCTGAGTGCATCTCTGAGGATTACCGGGCGGCGCATGACCCGGCGGGACTCCCAAACCTTGTAACCCTTGAATGGGATCTAGCTCTGCCAGCTCACGCCCGCGCCTGTCAGCAAATCTTGATGAGGCTGGCAAATGACGCCTAACGAGAATGGTCTGCTTTTGGAGCTGCAAGCTCTACGGGCTGAGGTGCGGAACCTTCAGCAGCAAAATCAGCAGGCGATCGCTACCTATGAAGTTACGCGGATAGAATGCGCATCGCTGAAGCGGCAGGTAAAGAAGCAATGGGGCGAACTCGACCGCTTCAAGCGAAACGATAGGTGGCAGATGTATATCACCGTTGGCGCGGGGCTTGCTGCAGCGGTATCGTTCGTTGGGTCGGGTATTGAGCCAGAACACAAAGATGAACTGATTGGCATTGGCGTCACCGCTATAAGCCTCGCCATTGGTGCCCAAAAAGTTCAGATCGCTGGCCGGGGCAGTGGCCAGGATTTTGATGATGATGACGATGATGATGAGCTATTTGCTTCCCCCACCCTTGAACCTAGTCCATACTCCCGTCCACCACTAAATACCTATGAGCAATCACCGTACCGTGCGGCTCCCCCAGCTTCCCGAATTGGAGGCGATCGCCCAACTCAGGATACTGGATTCTAGCGATCGCGAAATTCAGGCGGGGCAGCGCCGGACTATCATCGCGCTTAATCCTATTCCACTGATGCACCAAGTTTTGTTCAGCTAATCGACCTATGCCAACACTCAACCCAAAGCTCCCAAAGCCGGGGGCTCAAATTGGACTTCAGGTAGGCCAGACCAAGCAGCTACGGGGGCAGACCTACAAACTAAATGCACAGCACCGCTGGCAGCGTGTCCGGCAAGCTGCAGCCGGGGCCAAGAAAAAGGCGCAGCACCTAGCAGTCCATGAAGGAGATGAGCTAGGCCGGGGCGTCACTTCTTGGAAGATGGGTAAGGTGGTGGGCGGCGCTGTCGGCCAGATGGCAGCAGCAGCAGGAGCAGATCCGCATACAGCTAATATCCTTAGCGAAACGGTGGTGCAGGCAGGAACGGCAACGGCTCTGTATGCTATTCAGCAAAAGCGCAAAGGGAAGCATCAATCACTGGATACGGCTGCCTATTTCGTGTCTCAGGCGGCAGCGGCTTATCTGGGCAAGTCGGCGCACCATGGCGCTGATCATATGCTTCAAAACATGGGGGCCGAACATATCCACCAGCAGGTAGGGGCTATCGTGGCGGGAAAAGTCACGGGCTTGGGTACTGCTGTGGGCATGATGCAAAGCGGGCTAGCCCATACCGTCGTCGATCAGATTGTGCGCCGTGGTGGGCACGAGCTGCGCTGGCTCGATATGGCTCTGTCTGGTGGGCTGCGCAAGGCGGCGGCGGGATTACCCGACCAGGCGATCGCACTTTTCCATGATCTCACTCAAGCTGGTATCGCAATGGCTCAATCACACCAGAAAACTCAGCAGCTCAGCAAAACGGCTTTCACCCTCAACGGGCTCTCCTATCATCTAGTGGGCGATCGCCTGATCAAGGCAGCAAAGCCCAAGCCTCCAAAGCCGGGGCAAATGAATTTGTTTGAGGGTCAGACAAAAGAGGCCAATGGCAAAACATATGAGCTGAACAAAAATAAGCGATGGACCCGTAAGGGTGACGGCGAAGCCGCTAAATCCAAAGCCAAGAGGCCAGAGGGGTTGAAGCGGGAAGAGAGCGGGGTTGAGCTTGCGGAAGCTCCAAATGATTCCAAGCCATTAGTCATAGGGAGCAAGGGGGATAAAAATCCCAAGCCGGGTGAGGCATCCGCTGGGCGAACTGAAAAGATCAGCTCTGGCGAGCAAAGCCGGTTAGTGGCCGATGCTGCTGAAAAGCTTGGCATCGGTGGCGACCTGATGGACCGCGTTGAGATGCTGTCGGCCTCTGGTGGGCTGGCACGGCTTTCTGATGATCAGCACCATCTGCTGATAGAGCAAATGAGAGGGCAAGCGCGGCCTGAGCATTTAGATCCTCTCAACAGCGGGCCAACCGATGATATTGATCGGGCGCGATCGCTCTGTGAGAAGCTTGGTCCGCTGGTCTGCAGCGACGATCCTATTGATCAATCTGAGGCATTTTCTTTAGAAGGCGGCCTCGGACGGCTTGATGATGATGAGCTATACACTCTTTTCGACCAGGTTCACAGCCAGATCATGAGCAATAAGAATCTGATTCATTCCACGATGTAGGCGATGAGAGAGCGCCGAGAAAATCAGATGAAGGATTGGCAGTCGAGGCGGTATGCACCCCCATTATTCGTCCTGGGCGGCATTCACTATCGATTGCGCGGCGATCGCCTCATCAAGGCAGCTCAGCGGCAGATAGGAGATCGAAAAACTGACGATAAGGGGCGATTGTGGGAGTTTGCCGATACGCGGCGCTGGCGGCTTGTGCAAGGGCAAAAGGCGCAAGCTGCAGATGATGGAGAAGATTTATCCGGTAGCGATCGCTTCCTTCACTCAAAAGGGATATTGGCTCAGATGACGCCTGAGATGCTGGCTAGAACAGAAGCCACGATCTTTGATAAGGCTCTGAGAAATCCTTATTTTATGGTGAGCGAGGGGCGGCACTACAACTCATTGCTGGCTGAGCATGGCGGCGATGAGGCTAAAGCTCAATCAGATCTTAGGGAGCTGAGCAAAAAAATTGCTAAGCATAAGACGTACCGTGCTTTATTGAAAATACTCCAGGGACAGGAGCAGGAGTTTATCGAGCAAAGCGGCGATGAGCGGCTAAGCCTTGAATATGAGGCAATGAAGCACCGCCGACCTGATCAAATGAAAGGGGCAACCCTGGCTCAATTCAAGGCGGATAATCCGGGTGAAGTAGATAAGGTAATTGGGGAGTACCGGGAGGAACAGCGGCTTGATGAAGTGCTATCGCTCGATGGAATAATGGCTCGCGGTGCTGAAAAGATGCGATCGCTTGAGGAGCGGATAGCTGCTAATCCGAATAATCAGAATTACGCTTTTTACAAATTGCGCGAATCTCTGATTAAGATGCCCTACGGCGAGGCCAAAACCCTTGCCGAGAATCTGGAGTATAGCAGCGAGATCCCTGAATCCGATATTCAGTACCTGAAAACAATCTTGGCTCAAGCTTTTGAGGTGACAGGTGGGGCCGGGGCGACATCCTGCCGCAAGCTTGTGCAGGCATCCCCTAGGGCTTGGGCAAAAAGGCAGACGGGTGAAATCAATATTGGGAGCTACGTTTCCGAGTCGATAACCTGGCACGAGCTGGGCCATCATATTGAGTTTGAAAATCCGAGACTAGAGAAGGCCGCGCATCAGTGGCGAGATAGCCGTGCAACAAGTTCTACGCCCAAACCGATAAATGAGATACAAGGCGTCAACTTTTACAGGCCCGATGAAATAGCTTTACCCGGTCCATTTGCTGATGCCTATGTTGCTAAGATTTACTCCGATGGGACCACCGAGATTTTGTCGATGGGGTTACAGCACTTTGCCCAACCTCACGATATGCAAAAGCTGTATGAGAGAGATAAGTCGATGTTCCAGTTCATGTTAGGAGTGCTGACTGATGTTTAAATATCAATGCACCGTCCACGGCGACAAGGTAGATATTTCTGTGAACGCTAGCCATGCTGATGAGGTGGCGGCTTGCGCGATGTTTGGCCCAAAGACGGCAGTATCGGAACTTAGAATCTGGCTAGAGCGGCAGTACGGGATTTATGGCCATCTGTTCGATCTGGGCAACGCAACGCCGCTGGACCTACACGCTATATTGTCCTCGCCGACGGCGAAGGAGCTTTATTCACCCTCGCTCATTGAAGGGAATGATGTTTTGACCAATCGTTCTGAGCCGCCGGAGGGTGCCGTAACCTAGTGCCAGCTATCCTGAAGCCCAAGAATCCTACCGCCCCTGACGGTTCACCGTTCGGCGGTCTCGACCTGCAGGAAGATGATACCCTCCATTTCCTCGGTGATGGGGGTGTGGAGGTGGTACGCGGGGGTAAGGTCTCAGGCCGTTTGCATTGCCCTGCCTACATGCCCTCTGTGCCGCTGCGCAAATTGAGCAAGCGGGCTGCTCCTGAATCTTCCCAGCGGCAAGCCGACGGTAAGCAGAAGTCGAGCAAGAACATTCCCCCTGGTGCCAAGTGGATCACTGTGCATCCCCACGGTGAGGACTCTAAAGGGGTGCCGGTGCTGATCATGCCTCAATCGGATGGCAGCGCCCGTGTGATCGGGGGGGCCGGTGGAAAGCTCAATATGCTCAAAATCAAGGGGCTGGCATCACCCGAAGAATGGAGGGAGCGGGCTAAGAATCGAGCGGCTAAGAAGCGGAAAGAGGCCAAGACCAAAGAGCAGCAGCTCACTGAGGCGGAGGCGAAGCTCCAAAAGAAGAAGGAGCGGGAGATTCAAAAGGTACGCGATCGCTACCAGGTCGATAATGCGGCGGATACCCTCGCCGCACTGAATCGCCATGGTGTAGATCATGGCCTCAGCGATAAACACGTTCAGGCTCTTCTGAATCCGGTAGATCCAGATACAGATCCAGATGAATTTGATAAATGGAAGCACACAGCAGACGCCGCAACAAAGCAGGTACAAGCCATACACCAAGCCTATGAGCACAAGCTAGTTTCCGATCACACAGCGCGAGCAGCAGCGCGGCTAGGCGATCATCCGCTATCAGAGAATCAGATCACGCAAAATCAAGGCCATGAGGCCATCGATCCATCGGGGGGTGAATCACTGGGCTCTCTGGTGCAAGTCGGTGAGAGGTGGGCAGCAGTAGGCCCGACAGGCAATACTCAGACCTTTGAGAATTGGGAAGATGCAGCAGCGGCTCACGTTGCCAATGTTCAGCAGGCAGAGCAACAGATCGGGGTTGGCGGTACTCAAGGGGATAGCTTCTATCATCCTTCCCAGTGGGTGAGTGAGCCTAGTAGTCAGCAGTTGCCCGAGGGGTTCGAGTTCAATCCACAGGCGGCGCTGGCGATCGCCCAGCTCAGCCAAGAGCGCAAGGCTGCCGACAAGGTGGCCCGCGAGGGCATCAAGAAGGACAAGACGGGGCTGGAGGTGATCGATGGCATCACAGCCAAGGTGAAAGATATCACTCAGACATCTGTAATCGCCAAGCTCGAAGCTGAAGCCCAGACCCTAGAAGATGCCTGGAAGAATAAGCGGTTTCTTGATGCGGTAGCCGAGGGGGGCGATGCGGGGCGGATGCGATCGCATCTTCAGTTGGGGGGCTATTCGGGGCTGGCGGGGCTAGCCTCAGACGTATTAAAGACAAATCCCTTACCCCGCGACGTGGTAAATGCGCTGGGCCATAGCGAATCAGCCAAGCTGCTAGCTCACATCATCCGCAAAGATCAATCTGATATTGAATATGAGCGCACCAAGGGCGCTGTAGCGCGGCACCACGCCGAGAGATCGGCGCGGGTTGCCGAACAAGCGGCGGCAACCGTTGAGCCGATGGTAAAACAGTTGGCGGCCCTCCACGAGCAGATCCTAGCCATTCAAGAGCTGAACGGCGACGATCTGAGCGCTGAGCAGCAAATGCAGATGGACACCCTTGTTTATGATGCCGAGACGCTAGATAAGAGCATACAGAAGACGCTAGGGCATACACTAGGCGACCTTGAAGCATCGGCGGCATTGGTAGCAGCTATGGGGGGGAAGCAGCGATCGCTTGCCGTTACCGGGGATGCAGCGAAGAAGCTGGCGGACAAGCTGCCGGTAGAGGGTGACGAGTTGCCATCTTTACTCGGTTCCTATGGCCTGAATGAGGATGATTATGCGACCTATGACAGCGCAGATGGGCCGGTAGTCGAGATCAAAGAATCTGGGCTAGACAAGCTCAGTGATTACAAACCCGACGACCGCGAGGCATATGAGCGGGCCATGGCTATCAAGCGCGGGGATATGGATGAGGAGCATTACATCCCCAAGGGATTCTCCCACTATGCTGCGGCATCTTTCTCTGACGCAGGCGATGAAGCCAAGAAATTCGATACGGCGCTCGACCTCGATGGGCTGGCCTCCCTATCTGATAGCGAGGTGGAGGGACGCATACGCGGCTATGTTGGGGCGCGAGTAGCCAACGGTGATAATCCGCTGCACGTCTTGAACGATGTGCGATCGCCCGACCTCTACCTGAAGCTCGGCAAAGATCCCTACGGCCCTGAGGCGGACAAAGCCCGCGAGGTAGCAGTGGACCTAGTGCGGCGGGCTACCGGGGGCGGCGAGATCAGCGATCGCTCCGTCATCGATGCCTTTCAAGAGATGGGCGATGCTGAGGCGGCAAAGCAGCGGCGGGCGCGGCAGACTGACGACATGCAGGCGCTCCACTCCCAGACGCTCGAAGACGACCACGCGCTAGAAGCTGGGCACCGGACCCTAGCCGCGATGCCGCTAGCAAGAACCATGTTTAAGGCGTGGCCGGACCTATCAGCCCGCGAGCGTAAAATGATTCGTGAGTATGGCATTACGGAGGTATGGGGCCAGGATCTAGCGCTCCCTAAAGAAAAGAAGGACAAGGGCGATACCCCTGATGATGTGGCAGAAGATCAAGTAGATCTATTTGGCAACATAATCAGCGCCCGCGAGGCTCTAGGTGAGCCTGATGGGGCAGAGCATGAGTTAAATCAGTGGCAAGAGTTCAGCAAGCTGATGGGCGGCTCAAACAAGGCCTACGCGGCGGTACGCGACCATCTGGCTGGTAAGTTTTCTCATCGCTTCGCCAATGCCTACGGGGCGATTTCGGGCAAGCCGCTAAACATCGGCGGTGAGCCCATCTCACATGTCCAAAATCTGCTGCTCGCCAAACTGCCGGAAAATCAGCGTGAGGAAATGCTCGCCTTCATGCAGGAGCGGGATTCTTCAGATCGGGCTAAAGCGCGATCGCGGCGTGGGGGTAAATTCGTCTCAGAAATCGATGACGAATGGATGGAGCGCTACGAGCAAATGAAGGGCTCGAACCGCCAAACCTCGCTGCTCACGATGGAGAGCGCAGCGGCAGGTAACGAAGATAGCACAAACTACCAGCGCACCACGCTAGGGAATGCGGCTCATGCTCAGCTCGCGGGAATCATGCAGCAGGCCATCCCAAATTTTGAGCAGGTGGATAACGCCGTCGATATAATCCCGGAGGTGAACTGGAGCGCCGGTACGCCTCACGTCACCAAGCAGCGGGCGTTTAAGTTCCTTGAATCCCAGAAGAAGGTCGGGATCCACTTTGGGGCGGGCTCCGGCAAGACCAGCATCATGCTGGGCAGCTTCACCCATCTCCACGCTCAAGGCAAAGCAAAAAAAATGATCGTCGCGGCCCCGTCGGGGGTGGTGGGGCAGTTCGCGGGCGAGGCGGTGACGTTCCTCGAACCGGGCAAGTACAAGTACAACGCCAATCTAGGCTGGAACCGTGAGCAGCGAATCGCGGCGTACAAAGACGATACCCAGATCCACGTCACCACGCGGGAATCGCTCACAAACGACATTCTGCACCTGGTCGAAAAGCATCAAGGCGTGAGCGGCGATCGCTTCCGGTCCCTCACTGAGGCCCAGCAAAAGGACGCGGTTAAATCGGCGCTACTGAGCGAGGGCATCGACCCCGAGTCAATGATGTTCGCCTGCGATGAGGCCCACGACATCACCGGGCGGGGTGGGGTAGAAGCGGCGAATCGCTCCATTGTGCTGAATGCCCTAGGGCACCATGCGGGGCACTACATGCAGGCCACGGGGGACATGATCAAGAACGACCTGACGGAGGCTTACAATTTCCTCCACAGTGTCGCCCCTGACCGCTTCACCGACATGAAGGCATTCATGGCCCGCTACGGCGGCGGCTCACCCGGCGCTAACCGGGCGCTGCAGCGGGCGATCGCTCCCTACTCCTACGCGGCATCAACCCGGCCCCGCGATAAGGCTACGGGTAAAGAGCTGACTATGCATGAGCATCAGCCCAAGATTGAGATTAATGATCACATAGCCAACCAGCGCCAGCAGATCCTAGATGATGTAGCCACAATCTCCGCTTGGCAATCCCGGCACCGCGATCGCCTCAAGGGTGAGAAGGGGGCGCTATACCAAGCTCAGCCCGAAGACTTCGCGGCGGCGTGGGACGACCCCAAGGTGAGGGCAGCGGTAGATCGGCTGGGCAGCGCAGACACTTGGGGGCAGATGTCGGAGGAGGAACAGCAGCAGGCGATCGCGGGGCAAGTCCAGGCCATTGGCGGATTGAAGCGCACGGCGCTAGACCGGCTCTATCACCGTACCGACTTCGCCAACAATCCCAAGGCTCAGTGGGTAGTGAATCACGCTATCGACAAGTTCAAAAAAGAAGGCAAGCCATCTGTAGTTTTCTCCGCATCGTCGCAGGCGGGGCAAATGCTGGTGGATGAGATGAAGTCTCGGGGGATGCGGGTAGGGTACATCCATGGCGGGCTTGGGCCTGAGCAGAAATCGCAGGAGCGCATCAAGTTCAGCCCCAGCGGCGGCGGTGAAGCTGAATATGACATTTTAGTATGCACTGATGCGGCCCGCACCGGGCTGAACCTGACGCGGGGCAAGGTGCTTTATCACTACGACACGCCCCTAACCGAGATGAGTTACAGCCAGCGCTCGGCGCGTATTCACCGGCTGAAGCAAACGACAGACACCGAAGTCTACACACCCCAGCTTGACGCGCCAGAAGAACGGGCGGCGTGGGCCAGGATGCAGCGCAAGGGCGACACGGCATCACCACTGAAAAACAAGGCTG
>JGI12210J13797_10609232_pt1 | contig 11785 bp, 10 predicted proteins | sample ElkSlonscriptome_3_FD_13797 | JGI IMG/M metagenome (IMG submission 13797) | reverse complement strand
CTTGGGTGCGCCGATGAATGACGGGTTGAATGCCTCTCCGTGGCAGGTAACGCCATCCAACAGGTTCAGGTTTGCTTCAAGGAAATTGGACCCTGTCCGCATTTCTGCAAGGATAATGAAATAGTCAAAACCGTTCATTTTTGAGCAACGATATAGGGCTTTTTGGGTGGCGCGGGTCTTGTGACGAACGCACTACCCTCCGCGATGTCGCCCGTGACGAAAGGGTGCATGCCTTGGTTTTTCAGGTCTTGCAAGAAATCAGGTAGACCTGTCAGGTCAGCCATGCGCGGCACTTGAGCAAGCGCCTTCCCCTTGTGGCCCGCGATATCGTCGATGATCATTTGCAGGACGTCCATTGGCGATTCAATGAACTCTGCGAGGGTCATGATTTTGATGCGCGCACGGGCATTAGGAGCACGCAGAACTTTCAGAAACCGGCTCTCGGTGCACTGCAGGCGCGCAGCCTCCGCGCGGGTTTCACTTGCTGATCTGCCGGACAGATACAGCGGGATCGACCATGCGCCCGACACAACCCAAATGCTTGCCTTCGTATCTTTGGCAAGGGTCCAACGGATGTCCTGACTGTCGGCGGGACCGAACTGAAAGCAGTGGTGGCGATCGCGCGCGTTCCAAATCAAATTCGTCAGAAACATCTTGGCATTGTAATCACGCAAGCGCGGATGGTCGGACAGTCCGCCACGGTAGGTCGTACCCTCGTCTGCGAAATGCACGCGATCGCGACCGAAAAGATGGCCGTGTACCTCGGCACCGGTGCAATGGCGCAGCCATGTCCGAAAGTCGGGAATGACGTCTTCAAAGCCCTGCAAAACAGCGTAAGGTACCGCCGCAATGCCGTTTTCGCGATCCTGTGTCGGGAAACGGCTCTGCATATAAAGCCCTGGTCGACCCAAGGTCCGCCGATCCACAGCTTGCGAAAACACCCGGTCGATGGTGCCGGTCTTGGGCTCTTGTTGCGGACCACCGGTTCGTTTCGAAACCGGGAACGTCCGATAAAGGACATGTGCATCAGGCCAGATCTTGCGCGCGACAAAGCAATCTGATCGCTGCAAAAGCTCGAGATGATCATCGAAAAAGATATGCGGCTTACCCTGATAGTCGAATTTGGAAAGCGTCAACGACCGGCTTTCGACCTTGCGTGCGTGAAGACGCACGAGGGTCTGATAGTAGCTTTCATCAGGAATCCAGACGTGCCGGAAATACCCGTCGTAAGTTGCGCGCCTGGGATCGTTCAGGATCAAATCAAGGGTTTGCCGTGTCAGGCACCACCATTGCGATCCCATATGCGGAACAAGACCCTCTGGTATTTCCCGCTTGTATTTAACGACCTGCTGGAGCCGCACGAACCGGTCAAAGAGCCACCGTTGCGTCTTCCATCGAAACGGGAAATGCAAAGTGAAACGTTCCCGATCAAGACCACCAACAGTCCAGGGCACATCCGCCGTCGTCGCACTTTCGATAAAGTCGATGTCCGGACGGGCGGTGAGGTAGGCTTGCAAATCAACGATGGGGCGCAACGGCAAACACGATCCCGACGCGAGGAAAACATGCTGCACATCAGGGAAATCTTCAAGCATCAGGGTCGCAGCGGATTGCGATGCAGCCACCAGACCCCACGCCCCCCATTCGCAACGATGCCGAGCACAAAACCGGACATCCGCCAGATCTGACAAAGCAGCTGCAAAATCGTCATACGTCGATTTGTCTACCTTGCTGTCGACATGAATCACGACAGGGCAATTGGCCGCTGCCCAGTGTCGCACAACCTGTTCAGCACGGTCGAAACCGGTATGGACCAACATGACGACACCAAGGGTCATGCCCAATTCCCCTTTGACATCAGGCCCAGAATCTCGAGTTGTCGCCAGTTGATATATTGCTCGCTCCACTGGCACCAAAGGTCGGGGTCGGACCCATGGCGATCGGCGTATGTTTTGTATTCACGCCCTTTTTGATAATGTTCGCCGCGCAAGGCTTCCTCTTCGGCGCGGTCGTTGAATGTGTTCAGGAACTTCGCATGTAGCAGCACGCCGGAGGTCTTTTCGCCGCCCTGCTGATCATACACAAGGTTCAGTCCGCGCGGCAGCATCATATGGGTCGAACTGACATAAACGTAAGGTTTGCGCCATTTCACAAACGGGATTTTGTTTAAAGCCGGTGCTTGTTTCGGCTTGCTGGCGAAAAATGCGCGGGCACGGGGCCCACCTTGTATCCACAGGTTCTGCAGCAATTTGTTCTTTTTCATGACGTAGTTGCCCGGATCGAACCAGCGCGCGGTTTGAAACGGGTCCGATCCTCTTTCATAGGTCGTCTTCCCTACCGGCCCCTTGGGGTACATATCCAGAAGCATCGCCCCGAACGACCGCACCTGCGACGCATCCAGCCAGTCGGCCAAGGCGCGGATCGGCCGGGTGTCACAGAACGGATAGACGAAAAACTCGTCCACATCGACGGTAAGCGCCCAATGCCCGTGGGCATATTTGCCTTGTAGATAGGTCAGCCAATCCATGCCGTAGCGCGCATTGCCGTAAGCCGCATCTGTCCTGAAGAGCGATACGTCTGGTTGTTCCATAACGTAATCCGGCCCGCTATCGGTGCTGTCATTGTCGACCATGATAAAGTGGTCGATGCCCAGCTTGCGGTAGTATTCCATAAAATAGGGCAACCGCACATCTTCGTTGCGAAACGTGCAATACAGCAAGATGTCATCAGGCTTGATCTGCTTTGTGCGGTCAGCGATTGCTCGCAGCGAACGCCCTTTGCGGAGCGCGCGCATCCGCCAGCGCTTGCGCTGCCATCGCAGCCGATATGATGTCCAAATACGCAAGGGGTTCACACGTTGCCTTTATTCTGCCGGTTCAACATATCAGACCGCCGGACCCTTTGACATCAGCCCCTGAGCAATCAATTTATCGGGTCCTTCATATCGACATGACCCTTCATACCAGAGGTCTGGCCCCTCGCTCAGCCGTTGATGATAATCTTCATAAAGCGACGTATTCTCAAAATGTTGCTTACGGCGCAACTCCTCTGCCGACTTCTGGGTAACCACCGGCAGAAACTTTGTGTGCAACAAAATTCCGCTGGCTTTACTTTGTCCGTCCAGATCCAGCACATCATGCAGGTAGCGCGGCAGGATTTGATGGGTGGAACTGACGTAAGCGAACCGCCTGTCCCATCGCACGAGGGGGGTCTTGTTCAGGGTCGGTGCACGCCGTGGTTCTGCACCGAAAAATACCCGTTCCCGCACCCCGCCCTGAATCCAGAGATTGCCGTAGTAGTGATGCGTCTGGTGTCGGTAGTTGTCACCATCGTACCAGTTCAAAACGCCGAGGGGATCATCACCAGCCGTATATGTGACGCGGTCGAGCGGCCCCTTGGGATAAAGGTCCAGCATCAGCGCGCCAAAAGACCTGATGCCATGTTGATCGAGCGATTTGGTCAGCGCCTGCAAATCCCTGGATTTATAACCCGGATAGATCAGCAACTCATCGGCGTCGACCGTCAGGCACCAGTGCCTGTGCCCGAAGCGAAACTGCAACCATCCCAACCAGTCCATCCCGAAACGCGCGAGCCGGTAACTGTGTTTCGTATGCCAAAGAGAGACATCGGACTGCGCAGCAAGATATTCGGCCGTTCCATCATCGCTGTCATTGTCGACAAAAAGAAAATGCGACACGCCCAGCGCGCGATAGTGTTCGAGGAAATAGGGCAGCCGCACCAATTCATTGCGCACTACCGAAAAAGCGAGAACGGCATCGTGATCCAAGTCGGCCGTTCGGTTCTGGATGGCTGAAATCTGGTGCCGCTTCCGCCAGATCCTGAACAGGAAACGGCGCCGCTTCCACCGCAAGCGATAAGCGCCCCAAGGCCCTTTCAAGCCCTTACTGCCGGCCATTGCTTTCGATCCGTCGTGTTATTGCGCAGCCTGCTGTATTGCGTGCATTTCGCGAAGGAACTCTGAAAATTCATCGCGCAGATCTTCACGGGCCAAGGCAAACGCAACAGTTGCCTGCAAAAAGCCGGCCTTTGATCCGCAATCGTAACGCTGTCCGGCGAAACGATACCCGAACACATCGCGGCCAGCGTCAATTTCTGCGGCAATCGCATCCGTCANCTGGATTTCACCACCTGCACCGTGTCCGATATCGTCGAAATTGGCGAGAACCTGTGGCGTCAATATATAGCGCCCAATGACCGCAAGGTTGGAAGGCGCTGTGCCTGCTGCGGGTTTTTCAACCATACCCTTCACCGACACGATCGGGCCGTCTTGGCTGTCAACGTCCAACACCCCATAAGACGAAGCCTGATGCGGAGATACTTCCATTGTTGCGACCATCGCGCCGCCAGTGTCCTGATAGGCCTCGACCATTTGTTGCAAGCACGGCTTTTCCGCGGCGATAACATCATCCGGCAGAATGACGGCGAAAGGTTCATCGCCAATCAACTTGCGCGCGCATGATACGGCATGCCCAAGGCCAAGCGCCTGGTTCTGGCGCAGATAGGCAATGGAACCGCTGTCCATATTGGTGGCCCGCAAAATGTCGAGCAGTTCAGTCTTGCCCGACTGCTCCAACTTCGTTTCGAGCTCTGGCAAGACGTCAAAATAATCCTCGAGCGCGGATTTACCGCGTGCCGTCACGAAAATGAAATCCTCAATCCCGGCAGCGCGCGCCTCGTCGATGGCGTATTGGATCAGAGGTCGGTCAACCAAGGTCATAATTTCCTTGGGAACGGACTTTGTCGCTGGCAGAAAACGCGTGCCAAGCCCTGCAACTGGAAAGATCGCTTTTGAAACTTTTCTATTCATAGCTACGCCTTCGCCATTCTTTCGCTACCATAAACAACCTCTAGGAAGCTATCGCGACGACATTAAGACGAAATGAATCAAATTACTGCCCTAAATCGGCTTTTTGTGACGGCGCAGCCTCAATACCGCCTAAGGTTGGCCCATTTTCCCTAGCATTGCCTCAATCCGGGGCACGTCTTCGGGGTTGTTCAATTCCCAGAACTCGCGCCCATTGGCAGCGACTTCGACGCAGAGGACCGGCACACCCCGTTCGAGAAAGCGAAGCTGTTCGAGCCCTTCGAGTTGTTCAAGCGGACCTGCACTCCAGCCCGGATAGGCAAGCAGCGCATCAGGCCGGTACGCATAGACACCGACATGATGAAAAACGGGGGTTTCATCCCCGTCAGCGTAGGTCTTGCCGGTGTACGGAATGACCTCTTTCGTGAAATAAAGGGCGTTGTTATCGGCCCCGAACACGGCAGTGGTCCCCCCCACGCGACCCTCCCGCCTGTCGGCAAGAAGATCGTTGAGCGCCGCCCCCTGCGTGCGCAAAACCGGCGTCGCGACCTGAGCCTGCGGACTGGCGCGCAGCCCCGCCACAAGGTCTTCGATGAACCATGCTGGCGTAAGCGGGGCATCGCCCTGCAAATTCACGACGATATCGAACTCTGCGGTCTGTTTCTTCAAGGTTTCGGCGCAGCGCTCTGTCCCGTTGGCACAGCCGGTTGATGTCATCACGACCTCGCCACCGAAGCTGCGCACGGCGTCCGCGATCCTGTCGTCGTCGGTGGCCACCACGACTTTGTCGACCGCCCCGACCGCAAGGGCCGCATCCCATGACCGCTGGATCAGGCTTTTCGCTACTCCGGTCGCGCCGCGCAGTGCGACCAATGGTTTGCCCGGATAGCGTGTCGATGCAAAACGGGCCGGAATTACGATCAGAACGGGCATTATGGTTTCTCCAGCGTGACACCCGGGGCATGGGCGATGAAGAACGGGTTCTCGAAGCCGGCTTTGCCGTAAGTCAGTGGCGTATGATCATCAAAGCGGATGACGGCACCTCCGGCCCCGCTCAAAACAGCATGCCCCGCAGCGGTATCCCACTCCATCGTGCGTCCAAGACGAGGGTAGAGATCAGCCTCGCCCGTTGCGACGAGACAGAACTTAAGCGATGAACCTGCGCTTTTCATGTCGGCCGTTCGGTATTTTTTGATATAGTCGTCCGTGGCCTGATCGCGGTGCGATTTGGACGCGACGACCAAGAGGGCGCTGTTATCAGGCTTTGAAACTTTGATAGGCTGCGTTGCACCACTGCTGTCCTTGCTAAATGGACCGGTCTCTTCGACAGACGCACCCGCGGCATCGGTATAGAAAAGCCGGTCTTTGGCGGGGGCGTAAACGATCCCGCGCACCGGCTTTCCATCAACCACATAGGCGATGTTCACCGTGAAATCACCGCGGCGCTTGATGAATTCCTTGGTCCCGTCCAACGGGTCAACGATCAGGAAAGTGCTGACCGATTGGCGATGCGACGCGGCTTGTTCTTCGGTCACGAGCGGGGTGTCGGGGAAAGCGGCGCGCAAGCCTGCGCTGATAATCGCATCGGCGGCTTCATCAGCGGCTGTGACTGGGCTTTCATCGCTTTTGGCACGGACATCAAAGTCGTCAGCGGCATAGATCTCCATGATCTTGTCACCTGCCTCCAGCGCCAATTGACGCATTGTCACGCGCAGTTTTTCAAAATCCATCGGACAAGTTCCTGTCGTTGCCTAGAGATGCGGGTTTGCTTATGGTCTGCACGCAATGGATCGGCAAGGAATTCATCCGATAACCGATTCTGAAAGGTGATCCCGGTAAGATGTTTCAAACCAAAGTTCACAGAAACAAGACGAGCAGTCTGTTCAGTTTGCTGGCCGTCATGTACCACACGATCGTTTACAATCTGCGTGGTGGACACAGGAACGCAGTTGTCGGGATTCTTTATGAAATTGCCCGCGGCATGACGCTGGTGCTGGTATTTTTCGCCATGTTCCAGCTTGTCGGATTAAGAACATCGCCCCTCCGGGGTGACTATCTATTGTTCATCATGAGCGGGGTGTTCATCTACATGACCCATATCACCGCTGTCAGCACGGTCACGCGCGCGGGGAATCCGACATCTTCGATGAACCTGCACTCCCCGATGAATACGATCGTGGCAATCGTAGCGGCGGCGATGGCTGTGCTTTACCGGCAGTTCTGGACAATCTTCGTTGTCCTCACGGTATATCACCTTGCCTATCAGCCGATCACGATCCAGATGCCCATACAGGCCATGGGAATGTTGATTATTGCATGGTTCAGCGGCTGCGCCGTGGGGTTGCTGTTTCTTGCGTTGACGCCCTGGGCGCCCAATATCGTGCCGCTGATCATGCAGATTTACATCCGGGCGAACATGATCGCCTCTGGTAAAATGTTTGTCGCGAATACCTTGCCAGCGACGATGATCGCGATCTTCGACTGGAACCCGCTGTTCCATGCGATTGATCAGGCACGCGGGTTCATTTTTCTTCACTATACACCGATGATGACATCGCTGACCTATCCGATCTACCTGAGTCTGGTACTTTTGGTAATCGGCCTCATGGGCGAATTTTATACCCGTCAACATGCATCGATCAGCTGGTTTGCGGGCCGATAATCTACTGCGCGACAACCCTTGTCACGAATCCGGTACCCGAACCCGTTTTTTTACCATTTTGCTGCCCCCCCACTGGTTGCAGCGCGCATTTGCCAACCCTATATACGCCAAGATCACGGCTTCGGGCAGTCGCCTACGCCGCAAAATGTAACTGGCGCGGGTGCCGAAAAGGGTTCGCGCTGCTCAAACCGCCTCAAGTAAAGGGATTTGAAAAATGGCCAAAGTTATTGGTATCGACCTCGGAACGACCAACTCCTGTATCGCCATCATGGACGGTGCAAAACCACGCGTTATTGAAAACGCAGAAGGTGCACGTACGACACCTTCCATCGTTGCATTTACCGACGACGAACGCCTCGTCGGTCAGCCGGCCAAGCGGCAGGCAGTGACGAACCCCGAAAATACAATCTTTGCGGTCAAGCGTCTGATCGGTCGTCGGTTCGATGACAAGGACCTTGCCAAAGATAAAAAGAACATGCCTTTCGAGGTTGTCGACGGTGGCAATGGCGATGCTTGGGTGCAGGCAAAAGGCGAACGCTATTCACCGAGCCAGATCTCTGCCTTCATTCTTGGTAAGATGAAAGAAACCGCCGAGAGCTATCTTGGCGAAGAGGTGACACAGGCGGTTATTACCGTCCCTGCGTACTTTAACGACGCCCAACGTCAGGCGACCAAAGACGCCGGTAAGATCGCGGGCCTGGAAGTGCTGCGAATCATCAACGAGCCAACAGCGGCCGCACTGGCTTACGGCCTTGATAAAAAAGACAGCAAGACAATCGCGGTCTATGACCTCGGCGGCGGTACGTTTGACGTGACCATCCTCGAGATCGACGACGGCCTGTTCGAAGTGAAATCCACCAACGGTGACACGTTCCTTGGTGGTGAAGACTTCGACATGCGCATCGTCAACTATCTGGCCGACGAATTCAAAAAAGAGAACCAGGTTGACCTGACCAAAGACAAGATGGCGTTGCAGCGTCTGAAAGAAGCTGCCGAGAAAGCAAAGATCGAGCTTTCGTCGTCATCCAGTACCGAAATCAACCAGCCGTTCATTTCCATGGGGTCCAACGGTCAGCCTTTGCACATGGTGATGAAGCTGACGCGCGCCAAGCTGGAAAGCCTCGTCGGTGATCTGATCAAAGCGTCGTTGAAGCCGTGTAAAGAGGCGATCAAAGACGCCGGCCTGTCCACATCCGACATCGACGAAGTCGTGTTGGTCGGTGGTATGACACGTATGCCGAAGGTCAAAGAGGAAGTAGCCAAGTTCTTTGGCAAAGAAGCCCACCAAGGCGTGAACCCCGACGAAGTTGTGGCCATGGGTGCCGCTATTCAGGCCGGTGTTCTGCAAGGCGACGTCAAAGACGTGGTTCTGCTGGACGTCACACCTTTGTCCTTGGGTATCGAAACTCTTGGCGGTGTATTCACGCGCCTGATCGACCGGAACACAACGATCCCGACGAAAAAGTCTCAGGTCTTCTCGACCGCCGAAGACAACCAGAATGCCGTGACACTGCGTGTGTTCCAAGGTGAGCGTGAAATGGCCGCAGACAACAAGATGCTGGGTCAGTTCAACCTTGAAAACATTCCGCCCGCACCACGCGGCATGCCACAAATCGAAGTGACCTTCGACATCGATGCCAACGGCATCGTGGAAGTGGGCGCCAAGGACAAAGGCACCGGCAAAGAGCAAAAGATCACGATCCAAGCGTCTGGCGGTCTGTCCGATGACGACATCGAAGCAATGGTCAAGGACGCGGAAGCCAACGCCGAGGCCGATAAGGAACGTCGCGAACTTGTGGACGCCAAGAACCAAGCGGAAAGCCTGATCCACTCGACTGAAAAGTCGATGGAAGAGCATGCCGACAAGGTTGACCCGACGACCATCGAAGCGATCGAACTTGCGATTGCCGCACTGAAGGATGACCTCGAAGGCGAGAATGCCGACAAGATCAAATCCGGCGTGCAGAACGTGACCGAAGCGGCGATGAAGCTGGGCGAAGCGATCTACAAGGCCAGCCAGGAAGAGGCCGGTGAGGCAGAACCGGATGCGCCTGGTGCAGATGAAGAGATCCTCGATGCGGATTTCGAAGATCTGGATGACGATAAGCGTGGCAAGTAAGGCCATGCGCCTTTGAGGATTGACCGGCCCATGAACCGGGCCGGTCGTTTTCGTTCCCAAGGGGGAAAAAATCATGGCAAAACGTGACTATTACGAAGTGCTTGGCGTCGCGAAAGGCGCCGATGCGGCGACGATCAAAAAAGGCTACCGCCAAAAAGCCAAGGAACTGCATCCAGACCGGAACGCAGGTAATCCTAACGCCGAAGCACAATTCAAAGAGGCGAATGAAGCTTACGAAGTTCTCAAGGACGAGAACAAGAAAGCAGCCTATGACCGATATGGTCATGCCGCCTTTGAAAACGGCATGGGCGGCGGTGGCGGTCCACGCGGTGGCGGTGGCGGGCAAGGTGATTTTGCGAGCGCCTTCTCGGACGTGTTCGATGATCTGTTTGGCGATTTCATGGGTGGGCGCGGTGCCGGTGGCCGCCGGAGCGCTGCCCAGCGTGGAAATGACCTGCGCTATAACCTGCGAATCAATCTGGAAGATGCCTTTTCAGGTCTTCAGAAAACAGTATCCGTCCCGACGGCTGTAACCTGCGGATCATGCAACGGAAATGGCGCCGAAGATGGGTCAGAACCGCAAACCTGCCCGACATGTTCGGGGATGGGCAAAGTTCGCGCACAGCAGGGTTTCTTCACGGTCGAACGCACATGTCCGACCTGTTCGGGCGCGGGTCAAACGATCAAGAACCCCTGTCACACCTGTCATGGCCAAGGCCGCGTCGAAAAGGAAAAATCCCTATCCGTCAACATTCCGGCTGGGGTGGAAACCGGTACGCGCATCCGGCTGGCCGGAGAGGGCGAAGCGGGCATGCGCGGTGGGCCGACCGGCGACCTCTATATCTTTATCGAGGTCAACGATCACGCTCTGTTCGAGCGCGAGGCAAGCAATCTTTACTGCCGCGTGCCAGTGTCCATCGCGACCGCCGCCTTGGGTGGCGAGATCGAGGTGCCGACAATCGATGGTGGTCGCAGTCGCGTGAAGGTGCCGGAAGGGTCGCAATCCGGCCGGCAAATGCGTTTGCGCGGCAAAGGAATGCCCGCCTTACGCGGTGGCGGCCTCGGGGACATGTTCATTGAACTCGCTGTCGAAACGCCTGTCAAACTGACAACGCGCCAACGCGAAATCCTCAAGGAATTTGACAAACTGAGTGAAGAGAACAACCCGCAAGGGTCGAGTTTCTTCGACTCGGTCAAAAGCTTTTGGGACTCAATGAAGAGTTAACCACTCAGTAACGCATCTTCGGCAAAATAGGGATATGTCCCATTTTGCCGAAGCACCTTCTCTTTTTGCTGATCTTGATGATGTGACGAAGGTCACGCCTCTGGCGAAGGGGCGTGTGCCGTCGTATATGCGCGACCACCGCAAACGGCTTCGCGAACGGTTCATGGAAGGTGGCGCGCAGGCGATGCCGGACTACGAACTGCTTGAACTGGTTCTGTTTCGCGCAATACCGCGTCAGGACGTCAAACCACTTGCGCGGCTACTGATTGACCGGTTCGGCGATTTCAATCGGGTCGTGTCGGCAAGCCTGCAAGATTTGCAGTCGATCAAGGGTGTGGGTGAAGGCGTCATAATCGAACTGAAAATCGTCGAGGCCGCCGCACATCGTTTGTCCCGATCAAGAGTGATGCAGCGCCACGTGGTATCAAGCTGGGACGCTCTGTTGGACTACTGTCATATGACGATGGCGCACCGCAGCACCGAGCAATTTCGCATACTGTTTCTGGACACCAAAAACGTCCTTATCGCGGACGAGGAACAGGCAAAAGGCACGATTGACCATGTGCCCGTCTATCCCCGAGAAGTCGTTAAACGGGCGTTAGAGCTGAACGCCGCGTCGCTGATCCTCGTTCACAATCACCCCTCCGGCGACCCTACTCCTTCCGAAGCAGATATCCGGATGACGCGAAAAATCACACAAGCTGCCGATGCTTTGGGCGTTACCGTGCATGACCATCTGATCATTGGGAAGTCTTGCGAGCTGAGCTTTCGGGCCGAAGGGCTATTCGACGCCTAACTCAGAAGCGCCCGTGACAATGCTTGAATTTCTTTCCTGAACCACATGGGCAAAGATCATTGCGTCCGGGATTGCCCCAAGTCGATTGATCATTCTCGTCAAAACCTTCGCGTGCTTCCGCGCTGGCAGGCGCGGGCGCAGCGGACGGTGCTGCAGCC
>JGI12210J13797_10109891_pt1 | contig 11785 bp, 10 predicted proteins | sample ElkSlonscriptome_3_FD_13797 | JGI IMG/M metagenome (IMG submission 13797) | reverse complement strand
ATCTTCTTCCACCTGATTGTAATCAGCTATGGATAGGTTAAGTGATGGGTTAGCGGGCTTCATGAAAGAAAAATTAGCTAATTTCTTCTTCTTGATATTTAGAAGGGCATTTTAACAGCACCTTATCGGCTACAAAATGCTGATCATGGTACGAGCCAATAACGACCACCTGCTCGGAACGTAGCAGATCGGCGGGCATAGGTTCATTATAGAAAACTTGTTGTTCACGATTGTTTTCATCTACCATAATGAAGGATACCGATAGTTTATCTTCCGAAGGTTCTACTCCTACTACCTCACCTTGAGTATCTTTCTTCAATGTACCTACTACATGAATACTTTTATCGTCACCATCCTGAGCTAATTCGCTAGCTTTAGCAAAAGTAACGTAAGAACTAGCATCTCCGGCGGTAGACATAATAATGGTAACCGATACAGCGATGACGATTAGTGCAATGATATACTTTAGTTTCATAATATTGATTGTTCTATGGTTCGATTGTTAAATTGCTAGTCACTGAAGTTGTCATTAGTTAATTGCACATTGCTAACTGCTTATTGTTCATTGTTATAAATTTCTTTCTCTAACCTACTCACTTTCCGATCAATACGAATGGCATATACAACCAGTCCTGAGAATATCAGAAGCATCACGGCTACTACTACGTAGATTTTACCTTCCTGCCGAAAGGTGTCGGCCATTGTGACTTCATTAGCCGATTGAGCCAATAGTGAACTGATATTAAGAACGCTCAGCCATAGAGCGGCTACGGTTGCGAAGCATGTTTTCTTCCAAGCTTTCATTATGTTTCTGTTTTATAATATGCAAACGAATACGCAAACTAGTTAGCCATAGCCCCATCAGCGTCCAGCCAATAACTGCTGGATAAAATATTGACCGTAGCTGACTGGCTGCATCATAAATATTAAATCCAGGATTTCCCCCATTGCCCGGGTGCAATGAATCGGTCATACGGGGCAAAATAAATAGCAGGGGAATTAGTGTTGAGTAAGCAAATACATTGTAAATAGCACTCACCCGCGACCGTTGTTGCTCATCATTAAAAGAGCCACGTAAGATAAAGTAAGCCGAGTAAATCAGCAAAGCAATGGCCGCACCATTCAACTTAGGGTCGTTGACCCAAAATGCACCCCAGGTAAATTTCGCCCATAATGACCCGCTCAGAATACCTAAAATACCGAATAGCATTCCGGTATTGGCAAACTCAATTGCGTAGGTATCATGTTTGAGCAGTGGGTTCATTAAATGCTTTATTGAGTAGACAGTCGACACGGTAAATAGCGCAACCATACCAAACCACATAGGTACGTGAAAGTGAAGAACCCGCACGGTTTCATTCAAAATTGGTAGGCGTGGCACATCCGATAGTAAACCCGCCGTGATGGTGTATCCGACTAACAAAATGGCTAGTATTTTCCACCATTGTTTTTTCATGAGAAGGTTGTTTGTCATTAAAAAGTGTTAGCTAGGGCTATGTCTCATTTATTAACACATTCTTGAGCAATAGTATTCCTATCTTTGTAAAAAAACTATCATTATTTAGCGACGGCTGCTTCGTAAATAGCGTTTAGCAAACTATTTTCTTCTTTCGTGTCATTTCCCAACTCCCAGAACATGATACCACCTAAGTCTTCTTCTATTGCGTAGCGAGTTTTTAGCTTTACCGAAGCAGTATCATCGTAAGACAGGAAGACACTGTCGGTTGGGCTATATAAGTAAGGAGCTTCTGCCACTTCGTCCCAGTAGCGAGTATAGCCATTCTTGCTCTCGTATTCATCTCTAATAAGATGGTAAGCTGCCCAGCCGATGTGCGTTCCCTTATTGGGCTGATAAAGTCCGTTGTCTTCGGGAGGAACTCCCTTCCAGGCTCTTCCATAAAATGCTCCACCAATTACGATTTGATTAGGGTCAACCCCCTGATTTACACAATAATCAACAATACTCTTTACCGAACGCGGTTTGAAGGCGGGTCGCCCTTGAGCTTGCGCTATGCTATCTCTTTCTTCGTAGTACTTGTAAATAGGATAGCCTTTTAGGTCTTCACTTTTAATCCATCCTAAAGCAGTATGATGCGCGGTATACGGAAGTGTTGCCGTTACTTGGTCGTAGGTCATTACGTTCATATAGTCGGCGTACTTCATCACCTCATTCAACTCGATTTTTTCGTAGTAGTACTCCCATCCGGCAGAAGCAAATGTCAGGGTCATCGGGCGGTCAAGCTTATCCATTTCCTCCCGTAGCTCTTTCATCAGCAGCGTAAAGGTTTGAGTATCTGCCTCCCGAGCGTCGATTCCGGCCCAATCCAACGCAGGGTATTCCCAGTCCATATCAATGCCGTCTAGCTGGTATTCCTCTATCATTCGGATGGTGCTTTGTACAAACTTGCTTCTGCTTTCGGCAGTTACCGCCATATCGGAAAAGCCTCCGGCTCCCCAGCCGCCACAAGCGAGCATCACTTTTAATTGAGGGTGGTCTTTTGTCTGTCCTACTAGCAACCGAAGTTTTTCGCCCGCTTCTTCGTGCCTAAACTTCATTTCTCCATCAATGACATTCGAAAAAGAGAAAATAATATGGGTGAGTTGGTCTAACGGCAGATTCTCCGGCTGATAATCTCTTTCCGGCACGTAATACGCCATAATATTGAAGTCTTCTTTCTCCGGCGGGGCATCACTCGGTTGGCAAGCACTGAAGAGTGATCCGATCAACAACGAAAAAATAAGCGTTAAAAGGTTAGTTCTTAGCATAGTAGTAACTACAAAAGGGTCTAAAATAGGTAAGTAGAAGCATCATTAATGACGGTTCTACTCACGTTCGCCATAAGAATGGAAATAATATATACGCCAACACTACAACAATGGTATTCATTGCAATTAATGTCATTATCTCATTATAACTTACGCTAAGTGCCAAGCCGTCTATCGCATTCTTCGATACTTTTATTACCATCAGCAACATTGGAATAATTACTGGAAAACCTAGGATTGCCATCAGACTGCTGTTATTGCTGGCTTTGGAAGCAATGCTAGACACCATGGTTAAGGTAACCGAAAACCCAGAAGCACCCAGTAATAGGTTAACCACAAATAAGCCTATACTTTGAATAGGGTTACCCATTACTAACATGTATACTAGCAAACAGGTAGTTGCTAGAACTAGCAGCAATAAGGTATTGTAAACAATTTTAGAGATGATAATTCCCTGAGGACTCGCTACTGTGTAGTAGTAGATAGCCCGACCGGCTCGCTCCTGAATAAAGCTTTTAGCAACTGCATTTACTGCGGCAAACAACATAATGATCCAGAACAAGGCATTCCAGGTGACTACTTTGAGAGTGCCTTGCTGTAAGTTAAAGCTCAGATAGCAAATGAAAACTGCTCCTACTACGTACAGCAAAATACCATTAAGAGCATAGCGTTGTCGCCATTCTAATACAACTTCTTTCCGCAACAGTAACTGAACTTCTTTCCACAGCATAAAGGGTATAAAGATACGAAGGTAAACCCGTAAAGACCACTGAAATCTTACAACTGTGGCTATTCTTTCCTTCCATTCAGCCATTTTTTAGTATACTTGTAGCATAACAATTCACCAAGTTATGAAGGGAATTATTTTGGCCGGGGGCTCCGGCACCCGCTTGCACCCACTCACATTAGCTGTAAGCAAACAGTTGATGCCGGTGTACGATAAGCCGATGATCTATTACCCACTATCTATTCTGATGATGTCAGGCATTCGGGAGATACTAATCATCTCTACGCCCCACGACATGCCACTATTCGAGAAACTGTTGGGTGACGGCGAGCAGCTTGGTTGCCACTTTCATTATGCAGTGCAGCCTAAGCCCGAAGGATTAGCCCAAGCATTTACTATTGGAGCCGATTTTATTGGGCAAGATAAAGTAGCTTTAATCTTAGGGGATAATATTTTTTACGGCAGTGGCCTCTATAAGCAGTTACAAAGTAACAACGACCCGGACGGAGGTATTGTATATGCCTATCATGTTCATGATCCTCATCGCTACGGAGTGGTAGAGTTTGATGATAATCAGCGAGCAATATCTATTGAGGAAAAGCCTGAGCACCCCAAATCAAATTACGCTATTCCTGGACTATATTTCTATGATAATCAGGTAGTTGAAATTGCTCAGAACCTAAAGCCTAGCCCCCGGGGCGAACTTGAGATTACTGATGTAAATAAGGCGTATCTATCGCAGGGCAAACTACAGGTAAGTGTTTTGAGCCGAGGTACTGCTTGGCTAGACACTGGCACTTTCGACTCACTAACGCAAGCCGGACAATTTGTGCAGGTAATCGAGCAGCGACAGGGGCTAAAGATTGGCTGCATTGAAGAGATAGCCTACCGGATGAACTTTATTGAGGAGGAACAAGTGCGGCAACTGGCGGCTAAGCAAATGAAAAGTGGATACGGAGAATACCTTCTCAATCTCGTAGACCCGAAGATCCGTTAACATTAGAAGTACTGTGTCCCAACTCTAGCTCTAGCAAGTGCGCTCGAAGGTTTTCGGTATGCGCCCTCGATTCTTGTGCCCGTAACTCAAAGTCTCGAGCCATTTTGTTTTGGTCTCTTATATGTTCATTTTCGGCCATATTCTCTAACATAGTGGTTCGCTCCTGCATATACTGAAGTACCGACCAAAGAGAATCATCTAGTTCTACAGGAAACTCAGGCTTCTGAAAATTAGACGGTAATGCACTATCTTCTTCTACTGTTAGCGCTAACGGCTTTAAGGAAGCGGCTACTTGGTGCTTAAGTTCTGGTGGTACTTTCAGTTTGGTAACGTCCACACCCTTTAGCGGTTTGTCTAACAGTACTTTCAACAACGAAGAAATGTCAGCTGCCGCCACTATGTAATCTACATCGGTAGCCTTGATAGCATTTCGGGGCATTTCATCAAATTCGGCGTCTTCCGGATCTTGAACAACAGTAATTCCACCACACTCGTGAACAGCCTTTATTCCCTTGGCACCGTCGGCTAAAAGTCCGGTAAGCAGCAATCCAATAACTCGGTTATGATGAGCAATAGCTGCAGAGCGAAACAAAGCATTAATAGAAGGGCGGGAGTTGTTTTCTTGAGGCCCGGAACTTAATGTCATCTTATCTGAACCCACAATGAGGTGCTGATCAGTAGGGCTAACGTAGATATGCCCAGCTTGAATAGGTTCTTGATCCTCGGCGACCTTTACAGTAGCCTTAGTGTGATTAGATAACATACTAGCAAGTTCACTTTTGTAAGCAGAGCTGATATGCTGTACAATAAAGGCTGCTACCGGTGTGTCGGGAGTAATCTGCTTTATAACGTTAGGAAATACCTTAATACCTCCCATAGAAGCTCCAATAACTAAAATTCTTAAATCCTCCATAACGAAATTTTCAAATTATTTCACTGACTTCTACTAATCTAAGTAAGAAGGACGAAAAAAGCTTAGCGTTACTGTACAATTCATATTCTACGTTAAACGGTTTAATTCCATCTTAGTCTGTTCAATCAGCCCATTCAACTCTTTCTTCACCCGGTCTATGAACGAATTGGAAACTTCAGCCGAATTTACTTTTTGCTCAGCCTCTTCTAACAGAGTAAGTATACTTTTAGCCGATAATATAATCAGGGTAGGCTGCATAGTATGAATAGTATCTTTAAACAACTTACTATCCTTATTCTCCAGGGCAGTAATAATTGCAGCTTTGTATTCAGTAAAACTATCTATCGTCATTTCGTAGAATGTACGTAGCTTTTCAATATCTCCGGCAAACAAGCCCTCTACTTCCGCAACTGCTATTGCATTTACTCCCGAAGAATTGGGGGCAGGTTGTTTGGCATACTTTACAATCTTATTTTGTAATTCCTGTGGATCAAAAGGTTTTGCCACGTAATCATCAAAATAGTCGCTTGCCGATTGGCGATTGATCTCGGTGATGTCAGCAGTAAGGGCAATAATTGGAGTCTTTCCACTTTCGTTGTCCAGTGCCCGAATCTGTTTGGCCGCCTCAACACCATCCATAACTGGCATCCTAATATCCATCAGAATAATGTCGTATACCTTTTGTTTCGCTTTATTCACTGCATCTTCGCCATTACTGGCCTCATCAATATTTATGTCCCACCATTCTTTCAGATACTGCATAACTACCATACGGTTAACCGGAGCATCTTCAACCAACAATAACCGTTCAACCTGAAGCAAATCAGAATCAACCGCGCGAGACGATTGAGCAGTAACTTCTTCTATTTCGCCAATGGCAAACGAGAGCGTAAAGAAGAATTTAGATCCTTTGCCTAGCTTACTTTCCACATGAATTTGACTACCCTTTAGTTGCAGCAACATGCGAGTAATTGTTAGGCCCAATCCGGTACCACCAAAATTGCGGGACGTTGAGCTATCTTCCTGAGTAAATGAATTAAAAATACTATCTATACGATCTGGGGCAATACCTACTCCAGTATCAGCTACAGAAAAGTAAAGCGTAACCTTTGCATCGCTTTTTTCTACCACATTTATCCGCAATGTTACTGTACCCTGCTGCGTGAATTTGATAGCGTTGCTAAGTAGATTGTTTAGTACTTGACCCAATTTGTTTTGGTCGCAACTAATCACTTCGGGAATATCCTCATCCTGTTTAAGAACCAGTTGGTTTTGATTCTTCTTAGCTTGCGCTTCATGAGATCGGATTATGTTCTGGATAAAACGCAGAAAATTACACGGAGCCTGATCTAGTTGAACCTTTCCGGCTTCAATCTTACTAAAATCGAGAATATCATTAATCAGCGCCATTAGCGATTGTGATGAAAACTTCAGTGTCTGCAAGTTATCTTGTTGGGCTGACTGGGGATTCTGCTTTAATAGCAAATCAGAGATACCAATAATAGCGTTAAGAGGAGTACGGATTTCGTGGCTCATAGTGGCCAGAAACTCTTCCTTTACTCGAGCCGCCTGTTCAGCAGCTTCTTTGGCTTGGGTTAACTCATTTTCTATACTTTTGTAGTGGGATACGTCATCTACTACTCCTGACCATACAATATCGCCGTTGCTTCTTTGCTCCGGCACGGCGGTAATTCTTATCCACTTTATTTTCTTTGATTTAGCTCCGATAATGCGCCCCTCCCAGGTGTTAGTAGTCAAGTTTTCACCTGCTTGCTGAGCACCGTTGGCGAAGCTAGTCAAATCTTCGGGGTGGATAGTTTCATAAGCCAAATTAGGGTTCTTGATCATATCTTCCGGTGCTAGTTCGTAAATTTGCTCACTGGCGGCACTTACGTAAGTAAATTTGTCGCTTCCGTCCGGATAGATAACGTACTCGTAAATCATCTCGGGAATTGACTCGGTGATATGCTTAATTTGCAAATCACGATGGCGAATACGACGCTGGTTGATTTGCCGATCTAGCTCAGCACCAGCTCGCAAACTTAAAATATTAAGTACATAGTCAGTATCGGGCACCTCTTGCCAAGACTGCTCGTGAATCATTACAAGTATAGCTAGAATTTCTCCGGTACTGGGCGAGGTAATAGGAATCCCCAAATAGCTTTCAGCATTCCATCGCTGAAGTTTAGGGTCTTCAGGAAATTGCTGAGCTACATGCTCAAAATACCGTACATCTTCATTTCGGGCTACCGCAGCACAGGGTACTCCCTGTAAATCATACGTAAAGTTCTTGGTTAGCTTACCGTTAATCCGTAGTGCTTTCGTTTCTACCTGTTTCTCATCTTCTGAAATAATACCAACGTACACATATTTGATGCTAAATAAGTCGGCAATTTGCTGGGTTAAATCTTTAAAGAATGCTTCCCCGGTTAAATTGGCACTCCGTTTTACCACACCACGCATCTGCTCTTCCCGCTTCATCTTCTGGGTTACTTCCCGGCTACTTAGAGCCGCACCAACTACCTGCTGATCGCTATCGTAAACCGGAGTAACGACCAATGAGTAATGACGTTTCTCCCCTTTTTCATTAGTCCTCGTGCTTTCATAACTATCTAAAGAACTTTTTTCTCCCTTAAATGCAGTTTCAAATAAATCATGCGTACGAGCCTGAGTATCGGGAAACTCTTTCAATAGTTTCAGCACATCATCACCTTCTATAATCTTCTTACGAAATAGTCCATAAATTTCATCTTGCTGCGCCTGATTAAACGCTAACACTTTGTAGTTTAGGTCAACGGCCATAACCTGTAGTTCTAGCTCATTAATAGTGCTATTGATAATGCTCTGACGATAAGCGGCTTTTTCAAGCGCCTCCTTCTTCTCATCAATGTTGATAGCCACTCCCTTAATGCCAATTATCTTCCCTGCCTCCTTTACAGACTTAACAATAACGTCGTACGCTAGACCGTTGATAGTAACTTCAGCTCGTTCGTCTACTCCGCTATGAATAACCCGTTTCTTTAACTCTATTATCTCTTGGTCATGCTTGCTAAGTATCTCGCGATCTGTTTTGCCCAGAATATCCTCAACATCATAGTTTGGGTGAGCGTTGTATAACCAATTGTAAACGAGGTCAGTATCTTGGTAAAAGAGAATGATTTCGGAGTTATCTAAGGCTAACTTAAACCGCTCATTACTCAGTGCTAGATCATCCTTCATCTGGCTAATTTCAGCTTCTTTCTCTACCAAGTTTTCATTGGAAATTCCCAACTCGGTATTAGCAGTCTGTAACTCTTCATTGGCTGATTGAAGCTCTTCATTACTAGTCTCCAACTCCTCATTAGCTGACTTTAGTTCTTCATTTGATGATTGCAGCTCCTCGTTCATCGTCTGCAATTCTTCGTTGGTAGTTTCCAGCTCTTCGGTGAAGGTTTGTAAATGCTCACGGGTAGCTGCTAGTTCTTGCTCCAGCTCCATTACTCGCACTGTATTCTTATACTCATCCTGAGCCTTAAGCTCATCTAAGGAAAGGGGGTACCCTACGTCGGGATCAATCTTCTCAAAAATTACTAAGTAGTAATTCTGATCATTTTTTCGGTATAGCAGCGATTTTACCGTAAGACGCACAATTTCCTCCCGCTCGTAGGCAGTAAAGCGAATAACACTACTCTTTTGGGGGGGACCCTCGCGTTTGGCACGGGTGATGGTAGTTCGCAAGCCTAAATGTAATCCCCGGTGTACAATTTTGAGAATGCTAGAGTTAAGTGAGCCTTCACTTAAATCAACGTAGGGAGCCATCCGGCCTTTGATCAACAGCACCTCCATAGTCTCGTCAATTACTACGTAGGGATGCTCATACGTTTGTACCAGCGTTTCCCGAGCGATTTCTTCTAACGACAATTCCGCTTTTAAGGGAGGGTTAGCTTCGGACTTTTCTCTTCCCTTTCTAAATTTAGCATACTTTAGCGTATTAAGGTGTGTACCTGATTTGCGACGAAATATCTTCTGTTTGTTATCCTCTTTAAGGAATAAATCAGTCAGTTGAAGAATATTTTCTGACTTGCCCAGCATCAGGTAAGCATGCTCATTTAGCGCGTAGTGAAATACCGGAAGCACCTCTCTTTGTAACTCGTTACGGAAGTAAATAAGCACATTGCGGCAGGTTAGCAAATCTAACCGGACGAAGGGAGGGTCTGCCGTGATATCGTGTTTAGAGAATAGTACCAACTGCCGAACTTTTTTCTTGATTTCGTAGCCATCTCCTACCCGATTAAAGTATTCCTTCAGTAGATCGGAGCTCAGATTAGCTACCTGCTCTTCAGAGTAAGATCCTCTACGCCCGATTCCTAAAGCATTTTCGTCAATATCAGTGGCAAAAATCTGTACCTTGTTACTATGAATATCTTTGCCTAATATCTCAGACAAAAGAATAGCAATAGAATACGGTTCCTCTCCGGTAGCACAACCCACCGACCATATCCGAATAGGCTTTCCTCTTTCCTTTTTATTTACAATTTCCTTCAGATACTTTTTGAGTGTATCGAAGGCCGTTTGGTCACGAAAGAATTCAGTTACTCCAATCAGTACAGTTTGAAATAGATTATCTAGCTCCGTTGGATTTTCCTGAATGTAGCGATAGTAATCGTCAATATTTAGTAGGTCTAAAACATCCAGGCGTTTAGTAATCCGCCGCTGAATGGTGGATGATTTGTACTTAGAAAAATCAGTACCGGTCTTACTAGTCATTAGCCGAAAAATACTTTCGGTACTGCTTTCTTTCTCTTCCACACCGTTTACTACTTGGTGGTTCTGAATAAAACGAATCAACTCATAGCCAATCTGAGCTGGAGGTAGCACCACATCTACGTAGCCTGTTTTAATGGCAGTTTCGGGCATACTGCGGTGCTGAGAAGTAGAGGGTTCCTGAGCAATAGTATACCCTTTACCCTTTTTGATTTCTTTAATGCCCAAGCTGCCATCCTCTCCAGTACCAGACAAAATAACCCCAATAGCATAATTCTTAAACTCACTGGCAATAGATTGTAAAAGGTTATCTACCGAAGGTACCGCGTGTACTTTTTGCTTGATTTTCTTTAAAACGATAGAGTGATCTTCTACTGAAATTTCGTGATCGGGTGGGGTGATATAAACTGTACCCGCTTCAATAGGGAGCTGGTCTTGCGCCTCAGCAATGGGCCAGCGAGAGTTGCGATTGAGTAGCTCTACCATACGGCTCTTGTAATCAGGGCTAACGTGCTGGGCTACAATAATAGCAAAGTTGATAGGCTTCGTCGGTAAATTATCAACTAATTTAGAAAGCGCGTCCAACCCGCCCGCGGAAGCCCCAACTCCTACTACATATAATTTATCGTTATTTTCAGAATGATTTTCACTCATAATATAGGTTTAGTCGGTAGCTGTTTGAGTGGTAGGTAGTAAATGTAACCTAATTATAGGCAACTCCCAACTAAAGTATTACTCTGACAAAAGCCTCTATTTTACTCGTAAACAGGTTTCTTACACTACAGACTTCAGAGAATATTTTAGCAAAATATACGCAGTTAGTCATTTACTTAGAAGCTGTTTGAGTTAACTCTTTTCGTTTCTTAGGGGTCTTTTTCCGCCACTCGTCGGCTTTTTCTCGTACCGTAGCATAAGCTACGCCACTCAAAAAGAGCCTAGATTGACAAAAGAATCTCTCCTAACGGTGATGGGTTAAAGTAGTTTTCAAAAGAGATACAAATTGATGAACCGTCCGATTATAGCGTCATGCATTTGCTCGGACTTAGAAAAGCAGATTGTTCGCCGGGCCAAGCGTTTGATGCGAGTACGTAGATCCAAATTCTTTCGCTCTATGCGCCAGGTCAAGTCTTTACCAATCCGGTGAATAGGTGTAAAGCGGATACTGGTATAGCTTTTCCAATCGTCGGTATCTACTCGGTCAATGAGCCGCTCTGGTAGTAAGTTGATCAATTTTTGAAAGGTCGCATTGGTGCGCCGCCCAAACGTAAAGGCTAGTACTTTACGAGTAGTTTTCTCTAGAATGTACCGCGCCGCGGCGGCCATAGCCAACGCTGATTAGATTTTGCACCCACGAAACTCCATTGCTCATCGCACTCTGCTGATATACAAACATTTATATCAAGTTTACTTAATGCTATGCGTTCGGGTTCATCAGGCAATTTGCTGATATAGCGATGATTGACATAGCTCATTTGTCGCGCTTTTTTTTAAGATGACTGATGACAGTATTTTTATTGATACCAAGTACTCGGGCTGTATCTCGGATTCCATTGCCATTATGGGCCATACGTTCAATTTTTTCTTTCACGCCGGGTTTATAGGCTTCATGGGTATACTCTAGTTGAAAAGTTCTATTGCA
>JGI12210J13797_10219563_pt1 | contig 11786 bp, 10 predicted proteins | sample ElkSlonscriptome_3_FD_13797 | JGI IMG/M metagenome (IMG submission 13797) | reverse complement strand
ACAGCACTACCCTCAGCAGCAGCAGCAGCACTACCCCCAGCAGCAGCAGCAGCACTACTACCAGCAGCCGCAGCAGCAGCAGCCGCAGCAGCAGCCGCAGCAGCCGCTCCAGCAGCCTGCACCTCCCCTCCCGGGCCAAGCGATGCCAGCGCCCTACGCCTCGTCGCCCAACATGCAGGTGGCGCAGGGCTACTACGACCCGACCACGAGCGGGGCGCCCCAGATCGTCTACGACCATCCGTCGCGACCCATCGCCGCCACCGGCCCCATCTCCGAGCAGGCGCCGGTCAACCAGCAGCCCAACATCACCCGGGCGCGGGCCTATCGCTTCATCCTCGACGAGCAGGGCCTGCCCATCGAGCTGGGCTCGGGTCGCTCGGGCAAGGCGTTCCTCGGCGAGGAGCACTGGCTACAGTCGAAGACCGCCTTTCGGCGCCACGTGGCCATCAAGATGCTCCAGTGCGGCGTCGAGCCCGAGGACGCCATGCGCTTCCAGATGGAGAAGGAGCTGCTCGAGCGGGTGCAGGGCCACCCCAACATCATCCAGCTGTTCGCCTCCGGCGAGTCCGACAACGAGGGCTTCGTCCCCCCGCACGTGCGTCAGACCGTCGAGAACGACTTCATGGTCATCGAGCTGTGCGACATGTCGCTCGAGGAGCGGCTCAAGGGCACCCGGGGGGGCGAGCGCGAGGACCTGCTGCGCATGCCCCTGCGCGACCGGCTGTTCCGCGTGCTCGAGTACATGCTGCCCATCACCTCGGCGGTGGAGTACGCCCACCTCGAGTGCAACGTCTGCCACCGCGACATCAAGCCGGGCAACATCCTCATCCGCCTGCCCAACCCGCGCCTGCAGGGCTCCACCCTCGACGTGCGCCTCGCCGACTTCAACGTGGGCAAGGTGCGGGAGGAGGAGCAGGAGCTGTCGGTCACCCGCATGCAAGCGGTGCCGGGCACGCTGTTCTTCCAGTCGCCCGAGCAAGAGACCAACATGTTCGAGCTGCTGGTGAACGTCACCCAGGGCGCCGACGAGGTCTCGTACTTCGAGGACTTCTACATCGCCATCGCGCAGAACGACACGTTCCAGCTGTTCAACCGCGGGGCCCGCTACAACGTGCTGGGGGCCGATCTGCGGCGCAAGCGGGTCAAGCTCGACCGCCCCTACGAAGACCGCAGCGAGTCCAACGTGCGCGCGCAGATCCTCAAGAGCGTGGATCGCCCCGCCGACATCTACTCGCTGGGCGCGCTGTTCTACTACTTGGTCTCCGGCGCCTACGGCAACCCCAAGACCCTGTACGACGCGTTCCACAAGTTCATCGAGTACGACGGCAGCGACGAGGCCAACGCGCAGAACACCGTGGAGGCCTACATCGAGCACGAGTACTCGGTGATCAACAGCCTGCGCACGCCCCGGGTCGACGAGAACAACCAGCCCGTGGTCGCGCCGGCCGACCGGTTCTTCAGCTACAAGCACTACCTCGACGGCAACGGGGAGCTCATCGAGAAGGAGATCATGAAGATCATCGCCAAGGCGATGATCCGCAACAAGCCCGACAGCTACTGTCAGGCCTGGGACATCTCCACCGCGGGCATCAGCTACCTCGTGCACGACCTGCGGCGGCTGTACGGCGGCTTCGGCACGTACATGCCCTCGCGACCCGGCCACCTGGTGCTGACCAGCTCGATCCGCGAGGGTGCCTTCACGCGGGCCTGGGGCAGCCTCAAGGGCGCCTTCGGGGGCAGCAAGGGCAAGGGCGGCAAGGGCGGCAAGGGCACCCCCAGCGGCCCGGGCCGTCGCTGAGCGACCGAGAGCCCCGACCACCCGCCGTGGGCTAGAGCGGCGACCGGTTTGGGCTCAGCGGCTAACGAGGGTTCCAGGGGACTAGCAGCCCGTGGTGAGACCCTCGCGCGGCCAGAACACCGCCCCCGCGGCTCATGCCTTCGTTGCTCATCGGTTGATTACGCCCGGTAAACGCCCTCCTCGCGCCTTGGCACGAGCCGCGCTGACGGCGTTCTGACCCCACGAGGGTTTCACCACGGGCTGCTAGGGATCGACCCGGTCGAGCCGCGCGTAGATCTCGTCGATGCTCAGGGACACATCGATGCTCTCGAGGCGCACCTCACCACCCACCAGGTGCGTCACGATCCATCGCCCATCCCCGGCCCGCTCCCGGTGCTCGACTCTCGGGGTCTCGGTGAATACGACCAGCATCTCGCGCAGCTCGGGGATGCTCGCGTAGTGATCGAATTTGGCGCCGCGATCGTAGTCGCTGGTGCTGGGCGAGGCGACCTCGACCAGCACGGTGGGATTGGTGATGGCGTGAGGGTCTCGCGCGCTGACCCTCGGCTTGCCGCATACGATCGAGAGATCGGGATAGTGAAAGGCCCCCGTCGCGCTCGTCTCGATCTTCTGATCGGACCCGAGCGGGAAGCAGTCCTTGCCGTGCAGGGCTCTCCCCAGCGCGAGGGTCAGGTTCATCACGATCGCGTTGTGCCGCGGAGCGGCTCCCGCCATCGCCATCGCGCGGCCATCGACGTACTCCCATCGCTCGTCGCTGCTGCGATCGAGCGCGACGTACTCCTCCACACTCAGTCGGTGAAGCTCGCGAGCCTCCACGGATCCTACGGTAGCACGACGCATGGCCGCGCGGCCCCTGCGCTCCGTCCGCCGAACGTCGGCGCGCGCGTCTCGTTGCCGAGCGCGTTCCCACGGGGCGCGACTCGCGATTGATCGGCCTCGGCGCGGCTCGGCTGGCACGAACGGGCGCCGCAGCGGCTCACCCCACCGAGCTCACGTCGGAGGGCTCGGCGGCGCCGGGGCCCGCCACCAGCTCGTGGGTGAGCGCGAGCTCCTCGTCGCCGGGATCGGGGCCGAACAGCAGCAGGGCCACCAGCTCGGGCTCGGGGCGCCGGCCGTCGTGCTCGCGCAGGCGCTCGGCGAGCTGCTCCACCGTGAACGCGTGGGCCCGCCGCCGCAGCTCGTGCGGCGAGTCGATGTCGGGGGCCAGCCGAGCGCTGTGGTTGGTCCAGTTGAAGTCGGCCTGCCCGAAGCGCGGCCCGGGCTGGGCGCACACGAAGCAGCCCGCCTTGAAGATGAGGAACAGCGCGTCGCTGGTGACCTTGCCCGTGTCTTGCAGCCCCTCGTCGGCGAAGTGGTCGATGACCGCGCTGCGCAGCTCGTGGTGGAACACCACCGCCGGGGTGCCGTCGGGGTTGGTCGCGGTCTCGAAGACGTGGTCGGTGACCGCCGTCCACACCCGCACGTCGTGGATGTGCAGCCGCAGCGTGCCCGACGACAGCAGCAGCCGCCGGTAGAGACCCAGCGTGTGCGGGCGGGGCCCGGCGGGGGCCACCACCGTGGCCACCTCGCCGCGCGCCAGCTCGTCGGACCCGCGCTCGTCGAGCATGCTCTCGTGGGCCGCCACCAGCTCCTCGAACTCGTGGAACTCGTCGCAGTAGGCGGTGAGCGTGCGCCCGATGCTGCCGTGCGCCCCCAGCCCCACCACGTACGCCCCCCGCTGCCGCAGCTCGAGCACCACCGGGATGAAGTCCTTGTCGCCCGTGACCAGGATGAAGAAGTCGGCGGTGGAGATCAGGCTCACCGCGTCCATCGCCAGGCGCATGTCGGCCGCGTTCTTCGAGGCGCCCCGGCCTCCGCCGGGGAAGCGGAACACCTGGACCGGCTCGATGCCCTGGTCCATGAGCATGGTGGGCGCGCTGCGCAAGAAGTACTCCCGCCGCGGCCGCTCCGCGCCGTCGTCGAGGCGCGAGGCCCCGAAGTCGGCGTAGGCCCGGCGCACGATCAGCCGCCGCTCGTCGCCCACCAGCTCGCTGGCGAAGCGACGCAGGTGCTCGAGGTCTCGGATCAGATCGTAGGGCTCGTGGGTGTCCGACTCGGCGGTGGTCTCCCGGGCCAGGAAGAAGTTCTCCAGGTCGATGAGCAGCACCGCGTTCCTCTCCATCGCGGGCAGACTACTCCCCTGCTCACCACCCGTCACCGTGGTAGGACTCATCCATGCGAGCCGTCTACGGATTCCTCGTGCTCCTCCCCCTGCTCGGCGCCTGCGACGACGGAGGCCCCTCCGACGCCAAGACCAACGTCGACGCCAAGACCGAAGCCAAGACCGACGCCGTGCCCGAGGCCGAGGCCGACGAGCCCAGGGGGGCCTTTGCCACGTATCAGGCCAAGTCGATGGCCTCCGAGGCCAAGATCAACCTCTCCATGATCAGCACGGGCGTGCGCTCGGCGTTCGCCGAGGAGCGACCGAGCGCCGACGGCCTCACCATGACCACGGGCCACCTGCCCCCCACCACCACGATGACCCCCGAGGCCGGGGTGTGCTGCAAGCAGCCGAAGGGCGAGTGCCCGGTCGACATGGGCGACTGGTCGCAGGAGGGTTGGACGCAGCTGGACTTCACCCCCCGCGCTCCTCACCGCTACTCGTACCAGATCGTCACGGAGGGGCAGGAGGTTACGGTGCGAGCCCAGGGCGACCTCGACTGCGACGGCAAGCTGTCGACCTACGATCTGGTGGGCACGGTGTCCGGCGACGACCTCATCTTCTCGCCCGACGCCATCGAGACCGATCCCCTGGAGTAACCGACCTCGCCGCCTTCGACGGCCGCCACGCTCGGCCGCCACGCCCGACCTCGAGCACGTCGCGTACCGCCGCGTGTCCCCGCGTGCCGCTGCGTGCCGCCGCGTGCGCTGGCGAGACGATGTCTCGATGCATGACGACGCAGAGTCGGGATGCGCTCCTCGGGCCTCGAGCATCTTCGTTGGCATTTGAATTGTTAGTATGTGTAAGTGCTTCATTTAGGGTCGCTATTTAAGATTTAAAACTAACGAACGAAATTCAGCTGACTAAATTTTTAATAGATCCCCTTATATATGTAAGCCATAGACCATAATAATCGTCCTGTGATAGGGTCCGCGCATGACGTTCTGCACCGGGGAAGTAGAACTCTCGTTCGGAAACACCGAGGCGGAGCACCGCATCTACTGGAAGGGCACCGCCAACGAGCGGCAGCCCCAGTTGCTGTTCGGGTTGCTCTTCGAGGACCTGCTCGATCAGGTCCAGAAGCCGATCGTCCTCGACCTGTGTGGGCTTCGGCACATCTCGTCGTTCACGGTCGTCGTGTTCATGCGCTTTCTGCGTGATGCACGGGCCCGCGGCCTGGACATCGACGTGGTCTACGACGTGTCGTCCAGCTGGCAGTGCATGACCTTCGAGCCGCTGCGCCAGCTGTCGTCGGGGCCCGTCGAGGTCATCGACGGCACCAGCGCGGTGCCGGCCTCAGCCGTCGCCTGCGCCTGAGGCGGGCCCGCGCACCTCGCTCACGCTCAGCATCGTCGACACGATGCCGGGCCCCAGCGCCACCAGGCGCAGCACGGGGCCGAGCCGCAGGTGCTGGCGCAGGGCCCGGTCGAGCACCCACAGCACCGAGGCCGAGCCGATGTTGCCGTGGTCGCGCAGCACCGCCGACGAGACATCGAGGGTGGGCTGCAGCGGCGGGCACGCCTCGCCCAAGATCTTCATGAGCGCCGCGCCCCCGGGGTGGAACAGGGTGGAGGCAGGGTCCACGCCCTCGAGCAGCGGCAGCAGCTCGTCGCGCAGCCGGGTGCGGATGCCCTTGCCCACCGAGATGAAGGGCTGACCGTCGGCCGAGGCGGTGAAGTCGTTCTCGCCCAGGGTGTCGGGCCACAGCCGCGACCGCAGCTCGGCCGGCCCCCACGACAGCACCGCGGGGGCCGAGGGCTCGCGCTCGACCAGCACCGCGGCCGCTCCGTCGGAGGCCAGACAGTGGGCGACCAGCTGCGACATGCTGGGCGGGCCGTGGTGCACCCGGCTCTCGCCGTGGGTGGCCAGCGCGTCGGCGCAGACCATCGCCACCCGCCGCCGGCCCGACCCCAGCAGCATGTGCGCGAGGTGCAGCCCGTGCGTCGGCCCGGCGCACCCCAGCCCGGCCAGGTCGTAGCAGGCCGCATCGAGCCCGATCCCCAGCGCGCTCTGCAGCCGCCGCCCCAGCGAGGGAAAGCCGGCGAAGCTCGAGCTGACCACCACCAGGCCGTCGATCGAGCCGGGGTCGCCCCGCGCCTCCACCAGCCGCGCCAGGGCCCGCCGGGCCAGGTCGAAGGTGGCCTCGTTGACGATGCGATACCAGTCGCTCCGCCGCTCCAGCTCGGGCAGCGGGCGCTCGATGTGCCGCTGGGTGATGGTGGAGTGCGCGTACACGAAGCCCACCATCTGCCGGATCGAGTCGACCCCCGAGAGCCCCTCCAGCCGCCGCCGCAGCGCCTCGGCCAGCTCGGGCTGGGGGTAGGTGTGCCGCCCGGGCTCCACCACCAGCCCCGTGAGGTGCACCCGGTCGCTCACCGCCCTCTCCGATCGAAGATCCGCAGCATGTGATCGAGCGGCGGGATCGTGCTGGTGAGATCGGGCGTGTAGCAGAAGATGGCCAGGTCCTCGCGCCCGAAGTCCTCGATGATCCGGTCCTCGAAGTCCTGCAGCGAGTCGTACAGCTCGATGTCCTCCTCGCTGAGGATGAACAGCACCGTGATCTTGTCCCCGATGATGTTCATCAGCGCCGCGTCGACCCCCTGGAAGAAGTCGAAGCGCTCGTACACGCGGCGGGCGATCTCGCGGCCGCGCCCGGCGGGGAGCTGCTCGACCAGGGGCGACTCCTCGATGCTCTTCTTCATCTCCACCGAGGCCGGCAGGGGCTCGACCGAGAAGCAATCGCCGGCCAGCAGGCGCAGGATGTCGTCGCGGTACTCGCCGCGGGACATGAACGCGAAGAACGCGGGGAACTTCCAGAAGTAGCGCACCAGCTGCGCGGCCCGGTCCTGGCCCCGGGTGCAGTAGCCGGCGTACCGCTCGAGGCACTCCGCCTCGCGCGAGGGCTGGTCGAGCGCGGAGGCGATGGCATCGGCGGCGGCCTGGGCCTCGGTGAGGGCGAACGACACGCCGAACGAGAAGATCGGGTCGGTGAAGCGGTGGGCATCGCCCACGCACAGCCAGCCCGGCCCCACGAAGGGGTCCACGCGGTAGGAGTAGTTCCGCGTGATCCGCATGATCTCGGTCTGGGTGGCGCCCGCGCTGCGGCGGGTGAGCTCGGGGTTGAGCTGGGAGAGCCCCCACTGCATCACCGCCTCGGGCGAGTCGCCGCGCAGCTTGTAGGTGGTGATGGGCAGCACCACGCCGATCGACACGGTGCCGCCCCCCACCGGGATGAGCCACGCCCAGTGGTAGGTGTCGCGGTAGAAGATGACGGTGGCGTCGCGCCGCTCGCCCTCGTCGGGCTCGACGCCCTCGAACTGGGAGTACAGCGCAATCTGGCGGTTGAAGGCCTCCACCCGGCGCGGGCCGGCCACGCCCTGGCGAGAGAGGAACGCGCCCTGCCCCGAGGCGTCGACCACCAGCGAGGCGTGGATCTCCTGCCGGGGCTCGCCCTCCTCCGAGACCACCAGGCCCGTGACCCGATCGCCGTCGCGGATCACCTCGCGGGCCACGCCCCGGCGGTGCACGGCGCCCGCCGCCTTGGCCCGCTCGAGCAGCAGGTCGTCGAACTCGGCGCGGCGCACCTGCCAGGTCGGGCGCAGCACGGGCACGTAGAACTCGCTGCGGGCCCCCCGGCCCACCACCTTCACCCCGGGCTTGTCGGGGAAGCCCAGGCGCTCCATGTCGGCCCGCAGCCCGTGGCGGGCGATGAAGTCGCCGGCGGTGCCGGTGAGGCTCTCGCCCACGTGGTAGCGGGGAAAGGCGTCGCGCTCGAGCACCAGCACCGAGAGGCCCCGCTCGGCCAGGAGCATGGCGGTGGCCGAGCCGCCCGGGCCCGCCCCCACCACGATCACGTCGAAGCGCTCAGCCATCCCCGGGCTCCTGCGCCGCGCGCTTCACCAGCCGACCGATCGCGGAGATGGTCTGGAAATTGCGCGGCAGAACCTCGGCGTCGGGGATCCGCACCGCGAAGCGACGGTGGATGAAGTCGAGCAGCGAGACCATCGCCAGCGAGTCGATGACCCCCCACTCCAGCAGCGGGGTGCTGGCGTCGAGGCCAGCGTCGTCGCCCTCCAGGATCGTCTCCACGATGAAGCCCCGCAGGGCCCCTTCGATCTCAGTGTCGTCCATGACTTCTCTCCTCTCCCAGGCGCTCCACGAGCGCGCGCCGGTCGACCTTGCCGTTGGCATTCACGGGCAGCTGGGCCAGCGGCCGCAGCTGATCGATGATCATCGCCCGCGGCAGCCGCTGGGCGCAGTGACGCTTGAGCGCGAGCACCGAGGGCGCGGCCGCTCCCTCGGCCGCCACCACGAAGGCGACCAGGCGCGCGCTGGGGCCCTCGCCGCTGACCACCACCGCGGCCTGGTGCAGCGCGGGGTGCTCGAGCAGGGCCGCCTCGATCTCGCCGGGCTCCATCCGCACGCCCCGCACCTTCAGCATGTGATCGCGGCGCGCGACGTACTCGAACACGCCCGCGCTCGCCACCCGCACCACGTCGCCGGTGGCGTAGGGCCGCTCGCCCTGCGGCGGCCCGCCCCAGTAGCCGCTCATCACGGTGGGGCCCCGCACCCACAGCTCGCCGGTCTCCCCGACCTCGGCCCGGCGCCCCTCGGCCGTGACCGCCCAGACCTCGTCGCCGCCGCAGCCCTCGCCGATCGGCACGGGGGTGGTGCGCTCCGGCTCGATGTGGGTGACCTCGTGGGCGGTGCACACGTTGGTCTCGGTGGGGCCATAGAGGTTGAGCAGGCGGCAGGTGGCGCCGAAGCGCTCCCACAGCGCGCGCAGGTGCTTGATCGGGAACACCTCGCCCGCGAACAGCAGCGCCCGGGGGGGCCGCTGAAGCCCCAGCAGCTCGCCGTGCTCCATCATGAGCATCAGCACCGAGGGCACCGAGTACCACACGCTGATCTCGTGCTCGCGGATGAACTCGACCAGGCGGGCGGGCGCGTAGGCCAGGCCCTCCGGCACCAGGCAGACCCGCGCCCCGGCCATGAACGCGGCGTAGAGATCGAGCACCGACAGATCGAAGTGAAAGGGCGCGTGGGAGGCGAAGCGATCGTCGGGGCGCGCACCGAGGGTGTCGTGGGCCCAGCGCACGAAGGCCAGCGCGGCGCGGTGGCTGATGCACACCCCCTTGGGCGCGCCGGTGGAGCCCGAGGTGTAGAGGATGTAGGCCAGCTGCTCGGGGTCGACGGTCACGAGGGCGGGCGGCTCGATCGGCGCGCCCGAGGAGGCAGGGGCCTCGGAGCCCACCCGCAGCCGCGGGGGATCGCCAGAGCCCCCGCGGGACTCGCCGGCGGGCTCGTCGTCGTCGTGATCCACCACGACCACCCGCGCGCTGCAGTCGGCGATGATCCGGCGCGCGCGGGACCGCGGGCTGGCCGGGTCGATCGGCACGTAGCACGCCCCGCAGCGCAGCACCGCCTGCATGGCCGCCACCGCGGCGGCCGACTTCGCCTGCCACAGCGCGACCCGATCGCCGGGGCCCACGCCCAGCTCGGCCAGCTCCACGGCCAGCGCGGCGGCCCAGCGATCGAGCTGGCCGTAGGTGATGGCCCCCTCGGGGCCCACCACCGCGATCGCCTCGGGCGTGCGCCGGGCCGCGCCCATGACCAGCGAGGCCACGCTCATAGGCCCAAGGCCCTCGCCACGAGGTTGCGCTGGATCTCCGAGGTGCCGGAGAACACGGTGCTGGCCAGCGCGTCCCGCAGCCCCCGCTCGACGCCCGCGTCGGTCACCACCCCCAGGCCCCCGTGCAGCTGGATCGCGTCGAGGCCCGACTGCACGGCGGCCTCGCTGACCGCGAGCTTGGCCAGGCTGATGGCCAGCGTGGCGTCGGCGGACTGGTCGTGCAGCCAGCACGCGCGATGGAGCAGCAGCCGCGCCGACTCGAGGCGCAGCTGCATGTCGGCGATGCGATGGCCCACCGCCTGGAACTTGCCGATGGGGCGCCGGAACTGGGTGCGGGCCCGGGCGTGGGCGATCACGGCGTCGAGCTGCCGCTGCATGGCGCCGAGGTAGAGCCCGAACAGGCACGCCCGCTCCCACGCCATCGACGCGGCGAAGACCTTCGAGCCCGCCCCCTCGTCGCCCACCCGGTGGCTGGCCGGCACCCGGCAGCCCTCGAGGTACACGCTGGCCACCGGCGACGAGCGCAGGCCGACCTTGTCCATGGGCTCGCCCACCCGCAGGCCCGGGGTGTCGCGCGGCACCGCGAACGCGGAGATCCCCAGGTAGCCGTGGGCGGGCTCGGTGGTGGCGTAGACCAGCAGCAGATCGGCCACCGGCGCGTTGGTCACGTAGGACTTGTCGCCGTCGAGCACGTAGGCATCGCCGTCGCGCACGGCCCGGGTGGCCAAGCGCTGGGTGTCGGAGCCGGCCCCCGGCTCGGTCATGGCGTTGGCCCCGATCGCGGCCCCCGAGGCCAGCGCGGGCAGCCATCGCTGCCGCAGCTCGGCCGAGCCGTGCTCGAGCAGCGGGCGGGCGCACGCGAACAGGTGCGCGCCGGCCGAGAACAGCAGCCCCAGATCGGCCGTGCCCTGGCCCATGGCCTCGAGCACCCGGGCGGTGGTGAGCGCGTCGAGGCCCGAGCCCCCGACCTCGGCCGGCAGCGCCAGGCCCATCAGGCCGAACTCGGCGCACGCGTCCCAGCGCTCGCGTTCGAAGCGCTCGTGCGAGGCGCCCGGCTCGAGGCGCCGCCGGGCGAACTCGAGGCTGCGATCGAACAGATCCTGCTGATGCGGTGCCCACCCGAAGTCCACGATCCGAGCCTTCCCTGCCGCTCAACCATACCGCACCGCGCTCGCCTCACGGGCGGCCCCACCACGCCCGGGCCGCGTATGCGTCAGCCCATCGCCACGCCGCCGCTCACGTGAAAGACGTTGCCCGTGCTGTAGGTGGCGCCCCGAACGACCCACGCCACGGTGTCCGCGACTTCCTCGGGCGTCGCGATGCGGCCCAGCGGGATCCGCTCGAGCAGGCCCGAGCGCTGGTCGTGGCTGAGGCCCCGGACCATCTCGGTGTCGGTCAGGCCCGGCGCCACCGCGTTGACGCGGATCCCCTTGGGGGCCGACTCCACGGCCAGGGCCTTGGTCAGCCCCACCAAGCCGTGCTTGGCCGCGACGTAGCCGGCCGCGCCCGCCTGGGCCACGCTGCCCGAGGCCGACGAGACGAACACCACGCAGCCCCACGCGGCCGCGCGCATCGGCGGCAGCACGGCCCGGGCGAGGTAGAAGCCCGCGCTGAGGTTCACCGACAGCGCCTCGTTCCACTGCACGTCGGTCATGCGGTGGGCCATGGCGGAGTGCTGAAGGCCCGCGTTGTGCACGAGGATCTCGACCGCGCCGTAGGCCTCGGTCACGTCGTGCACCAGCCGCTCGACCTGGTCGGGCTGCCCCACGTCGGCGCCGAACGCCCGGGCGCGCCCCCCCGAGCCCACGATGTCGCGGCACACCGCCGCCGCCGCCGCTGCGTTGTGCTCGTAGTTCACCGCCACGCTCGCCCCGGCGGCGGCCAGCGTGCGACAGATGGCCGCGCCGATCCCTCGCGAGCCCCCCGAGACCAGCGCCACGCGCCCTTGGATGTCGATCATCGTCCCCCTCGTTGGTTCAGGATGTCCTCGAAGATCTCCAGCTCGCCCGGCCAGGTGTCGGGCGACTCGAGCGTGGCCAGCAGGCGCTTGGCGGCCGCGATGCCGGACCGAGGCTGCCGGCGCACGCGCGTGCACCAGTCGGTGCCCGCCGCGTCGAGCTGATCGTCGGCCACCCGCCCCGCGAGCAGACCCGCCG
>JGI12210J13797_11091286_pt1 | contig 11789 bp, 8 predicted proteins | sample ElkSlonscriptome_3_FD_13797 | JGI IMG/M metagenome (IMG submission 13797) | reverse complement strand
TTGAAGAATTGGCATAAGTGTATAAGTGTGGCGTCTAATTGTCTTTCGCGATCGCTCACTCATTCAGCTAGGTGCGATCGCGAAAGTCACTAATCCAGACAGATGTATCAATCAGCAGCATAGCGAGCCGTACGCATTGCTTTGTAGTCAAAGTCTGAGGCAAGCTGAACTTGCCTTAGAAGTGAGAACTATGAGATCATGAGGTGTCTTTACTCCCGTCATCAGTATCATGGGAGAACTCAGGTTTTGGGATCTCGAACAGCGCCACGGTGGCGAGAATATGGCGCTTCTGAGGCGCTTGGCCATCAGTGTGCTGAACCAAGAGACCTCAAAAAAACGAAGTCTCAAGCAGAAGGCAAAGCGAGCCTCAATGAGTCCTGACTACATGATCACTGTTCTCGCTGCAGGGCTCGCATCCTAGCACAATGTCTCGATGCTTTTCTTGCGCTTACCCTGGGAGGGGGCGCAGCTCGCCCCTCTTCTCATAAATCATTTGAGATTGTTATAGTTTTGCTGGTTTATTGTAAAAAATGATAAGTTTTGGCCTAAGTTTTTTTGATGTCGAAGATTTAGCGTAAGGAAACGCAGTAACTTAGTAGACGGGAAATTGGTAGTCGAAGGTTTCACATATCATGCGCGTATTTGTTCTTTTGTTCAATGCGAGGACAGATAACGAGGGAATTCACACGCTGAAAGTTGGCGATCGCAACATTGTCTTGATGTTTGAGGAAGAGGATGACGCGACCCGCTACAGCTTGATGCTGGAAGCTCAAGATTTTCCGACCGCTGTTGTAGAGGCGTTCGAAAGCGAGGATATCGAAGCGTTTTGCGTAGAAGCCAACTATGAATCAAAAATTATTCCTCCCGGCACCTTAGAAATGCCGCCTGAAGCCAGTGTTGACTCCAAAGATTGGGATCCGGATGCCGCTCCGGAGGAAAAGGAGCGGTCTAATCCTAAGCAAGAGTCAGATCAGGAAGCCTCAGGTACACCAGAATTCTCTCAGGAAGAACTCGATCGGATTCGTCGTAAGCTAGAAGGCTTGATGTAACTGCTGGCGATTGAACTCGTGGATGATTTCAGAATCTTCCCTTCGATGAAACTAATAGTGTCAAATGATAGAAGACAACGTTCTGAGAGACCCGCTATTCTTGTTAGGAACAGCTGACAACTTTTCTAATATCTATGCAACTTTTGCCTCATTCAGTCCTTCAATCTTTAAGTCAACATAGTGGCGATCGCGCGATTTCAATGTATCTCCCTACCCACATCAAGGGGGCTGAAATCCAGCAAGATCCCATTCGTCTCAAGAATCTTTTGAGCGAAGCTGAGGAGCAACTTCAACAATTAGATACGCCCGAAAGCGAGATTCGGAAGCTATTAGATCCCATGTCTAAGCTGTTGGGCGATGAAGAGTTTTGGCGTCATCAGAGTCAGGGTCTAGCTCTCTTTCGTACGTCTGATTCGTTCGAAATGTACCGCCTTCCTCGTTCCTTTGATTCACTCGTTGTCGTATCCGATCGGTTTCACTTGAAGCCGCTATTTCCACTTCTCTTTGAAGATCAGCTCTTCTATATTTTGGCGTTCAGTCAAAACAAGGTTCGATTCTTTCAATCGACTCGCTATCAGATCGAAGAGATGCATATCGAAGGAGTTCCAAATAGTTTGGACGAGGCGCTTCAATATGACGATCCAGAGAAACAGCTTCAATATCACACCAACTCACCGGGTTCAGGGCAACCGACCTACCACGGACAGGGAACTGGACATGACAGCGAAAATAGCTCCATTCGCCGCTTTTTGAACAAGGTCGAGCATGGGTTACAGTCCCACCTCAATCATGTTGAAAGCCATCAGCAAGCACCCTTGGTGTTGGCGGCTGTGGATGAGCTACAGGCTATCTATCGAGAGGTGAATACTTATCCTTATCTTCTCGATAAAGGAATTTCTGGAAATCCAGACGTTACTGAGCCTGAAGAGTTAAGAGAGGCAGCGTGGCCAAAGGTCGAAACTCTGCTTCAACAGTCTCATCAGGAAGCCGAAAACAAGTATCACACGCTGAAAAGTACGGATCAGGCTGACGACCAGCTTGAGCGGTTAGCACTTGCTGCCTATCGAGGACAAATTGATACGGTTTGGGTTGCTCCTAGTCACTATTGCTGGGGCACAGTTGATCCACAATCGGGCGAAGTTAGACGTCACGATGAGAGCCAGCCCAAAGACTTAGACCTGCTTGATTTCATCGCGGTTCACACCTTTTTGAATGGTGGAACGGTGTACATGCCGGAGGGCGATCGCATGCCAACTGATGCCCCGGCGGCGGCTGTCTATCGTTATGCTATTCCGACAGAAGTACATGCTTGAAATGCGCTTAAAACTCTACCCTTAAGTAGTTAATTCTGGCACTTTCATCGTTTTCAATAGATCCAAGAGAGAGCTTACAGGTAAGGTCTGAAGAGGCTGTCAACCCTGAATGAAAGCCGACTGAACATATCGACATGCTGGGGGCTGATACTCATCGTCGATACTGAATAGAGCCGCAAGGCCATTGCTGAGTTCCGAGATGAATCATTGCGATGTCCATCTTACCTGAAGCTCACTCTTAATCGATTAGAGAGAAATAGCAATATGCGAGCAACACAATGGTGGCAAAATGCAGTCATTTATCAAATTGTGCCGTGGAGCTTTTTAGACACAGACGGTGATGGCCGAGGAAATCTAGACGGCATTATTCAAAAACTTGATTACATCGCGGCATTGGGAGTAGAAGCCATTTGGCTGACGCCCATTTATGAATCTCCAATGGACGACTTGGGCTACGACATCACCGATATGCTCGACATCGATCCGGTGATTGGAGATCTGAAAACGTTTGACCAGTTGCTGGCACTAACTCATGCCAGAGGACTAAAGCTGATTCTGGATCAGGTTTGGGGGCACACGTCCGATCACCATTTTTGGTTTTTAGAAAGCTGTGAAAGTAAAGACAATCCTAAATCGGATTGGTATATCTGGGCAGACCCTATGCCTGACGGCTCTCCACCGAACAACTGGCTTTCTGCATTCAGTGGTGATTCTGCCTGGAAGTGGGAACCCAAGAGAGAACAGTACTATCTGTTTCACTTCTTGTCGAGTCAACCCAAACTGAACTGGACTAATCCCAAAGTCATCGACGCAATCTTGAAGCGAGCCAGATTTTGGCTAGACCGAGGCATTGACGGCTTCCGCGTCGATGCACCCAATTTTTTCATTCACGATCCTGAATTGCGTGATGAGCAACCTCGTCCAGAGAAAGGCCCTCTTCCAGACGGGATTGACCCAAAAAACCCTATGGCAAAGTATCGGTTTGAGCATAGTTTTTGTCGTCCAGAGTCTCTGGAGGCATTACGGCCTATCCGAGAGTTGGTCAATCAATATTCCGGTGTAGTCATTCTTGCCGAAGTGACCCTTTGTGAAGATTCGATTGATCTGTCTAGCCAATATGTAGAAGGCTCCCATTACGCCCATCTTGCTTACAACAGCGCACTTTTGGTTGATGAACCCATTAGCGCACAACTGATGCGTCGCACCTTAGAAAAGGTGCAGAATCACTTCATTCAAGGCGGAAATTGCTGGATGGTGGGCAACCATGATTATGGACGACTGCGATCGCGCTGGACAGGACGAGACCAGCAAGGAGAACCGTATTCCGAAACTTTCTATCACACGGCTGCAGCCATCCTGGCTACGATGCCTGGTGCTTTGTGTCTTTATCAAGGAGATGAGTTAGGGCTTAGCGAAGCCCAAATTCCACAAGATATTTCCGAAGATCAGCTTCAAGATCCCTTTGGGAAGGCTCTCTTTCCCGAAGTCGTAGGACGAGACGGCTCTCGGACTCCAATGCCCTGGAATAAGGACGCTACGAGTGGCGGCTTCACAAGCCATGACTCACCTTGGCTTCCCATTCCTGAATCTCATTTAGAGCGTGCGGTAGATGTGCAAACTCAATCGCCTGATTCGTTGCTTAATACGTGGCGACGATTGCTTCACTGGCGCAAGCATCAGCCCGCCATTACGCAGGGGACTTGCCAGATCTTGGAGACAGAGGAATCAATTTTCGCCTTTATTCGTGAATCTCCTGAGCAACGGTTGCTGTGTATGTTTAACCTAAGTTCTGAAACGGTTCACTACAAACTGCCTCAAAAGGTAGAGCCTTGTCTGACCATTATGCGTGCAAATTCAACAGCAAAGAACCAAGGGCAACACTTGAGGCTAGGCAGCTATGGCTATTTCTTCTGTAATTTGCAGCCTGCCTGCAAAGTGCAGAGTCTCCAAAATGAGGAAGCTTTCTCTATCAGTACAGATGAAATTGCTGAAGTGCAAGCGCAGCTCAACCAAACAGCCAATGGTTCTAACAGTGAAGATGAAAGCTTGCCTGACCCCCCATCTCCTGAAATTGCAGAGCCACAGAGCTCCAAACGATAACTTCTTTCCGAGTCAAGCTCAGAGTTAAGAGATAGGTCAGCGATGCATCTATGCCTTTCCTCGATGCCGTGAGACGGCTCACCGTTTTGAACTGACAATCGTATCCTCTAGCACAATGACATATTCCTCAACTGACTGGTGGCGAAGTGCTGTCATCTACCAAATTTATCCCCGCAGTTTCGTGGATAGTAATAACGACGGCATAGGCGATCTGCCTGGAATTCTTCAAAAGCTTGACTATGTTGAAGATTTGGGCGTTGACGCGATTTGGATTTCGCCCTTTTTTAAGTCGCCGATGAAAGACTTTGGCTACGATATTTCCGATTATCGAGCCGTCGATCCAATTTTTGGGACGCTAGATGATTTCAAGCAAGTTCTTAATGCGGCTCACGATCGCCATCTCAAAGTCTTAATTGATCAGGTGTGGAATCATACGTCTGATCAGCATCCTTGGTTTTTGGAAAGTCGAGAAAATCAGACAAATCCAAAAGCAGATTGGTATATTTGGGCTGACCCTAAACCTGACGGCACACCGCCCACTAACTGGTTGGCAACCTTTGGAGGCAGTGCTTGGGCATGGGAACCGCGACGACAGCAATATTATCTGCACAACTTTTTGGTCGAGCAGCCAGATCTGAACTGGTATAACCCAGAAGTGGTTGAGGTCATTCTCGACACGGCTCGCTTTTGGCTCGACATGGGCGTGGATGGTTTTCGATTGGACGTGGTGAATTTCTTTACCCACGATCGCACGCTTAGAGACAACCCCATCCGCCCCCACGATGTTCCTCGTCCAGCGGGCGCATCACAGTCTGACCCGTTTTTCTCACAGATCAATCTCTACAATCTCTGCCAACCAGCTACCCTTGAGGTGATTCAACCGATCCGTCAATTGCTAGATTCTTACGAGGGTAAGACTTCACTGGCCGAGATCAGCAGTGCAGAAGACACTTTGATTGCTTCTAGTGACTATGTGAGGGGGGGCGATCGCCTTCATATGGCATATAACTCCTCACTGATGACCGATGAGGCGTTAACGTCGGCTCGAGTGAACCATTTGATTCAGCGTGTAGAAGATCTATTTCACGATGGAGTACTGTGCTGGACGGCTGGAACCCACGACTTTCCTCGTCTCAAGAGTCGATGGAGCAAGTACCAACCTAGCAGTGCTTTTCTGCAAAACGCCTTCGACCACATGTTTGCGGCTCTGATCATGTCCCTAAGGGGAAGCTGCTGCATTTATCAAGGCGACGAGTTAGGACTAACGCAGGCTCATATTCCGTTTGAGAAAATGCGTGATCCTTTTGGGATTCAGGGCTACCCCAAAGTGTTGGGGCGGGACGGTTCGCGAACTCCAATGCCCTGGGGCAAAGAGGATCTGCATGCAGGGTTTACTCAAGCCGCAGAGCCGTGGCTTCCGATTCCTCCGGAGCACCTGACTCAGGCTGTCGATGTTCAAGCATCTCTACCAGATTCTTTGCTGAATAAATACCGCCGTCTTATCGCATGGCGTAAAGAACAGCCCGCTCTCATTCAAGGCAGTCTGGAGCTGATTGAGGTCAAGGAGCCGCTGATTGGTTTTCTTCGGACATGCGATGACCAGCAACTGCTGTGCATTTTTAACCTCAGTCCTGAAACGGTCTACCACGATCTTTCAGATATGCAGGTTTGTCAGGTATCTGATGAGCCAGATTTTGCCGATCGCTTTTACCAAGGCACGATTGAGCTTCCTCCCTACGGCGTATTTTTCGGCAATCTAGAGGCAGGGTGAAACAGCGTTCATGCAACCAAGAGGATGGAAGATCGCTAATCATTCCCCATAAACGCCGTCCCCTTGATTCGGTGAGCGAATGGTAAGTCAAACGTCGTCTCCCATTTCTGATTGAAGCCACTGCTGATAGAGGTCAGGTCGGCGATCGCGCGTTCGTTCAATTTGCTGGCTCTTACGCCACTGAGCAATTTTTTTGTGGTTGCCCGACCGGAGGATGTCGGGGACTGTCCAGTTGCGAAATTCGGCAGGGCGAGTGTATTGAGGATAGTCGAGCAGATCCGTCTCAAAGCTTTCAGCTTTGAGAGATTCTTCTTTGCCGACGGTTCCTGGACGTAGCCGTAGGACTCCGTTCAGCAAAGCCAGCGCTGGGATCTCGCCACAAGTGAGGACAAAGTCTCCCAAGGATACTTCCCTTGTCACCAGATGTTGCCGGACTCGTTCATCCACCCCTTCATAATGTCCGCATACCAAGACGATCTGGTCGTAGGTCGCTAGTTCTTCGAACATTCGCTGGTGCATTGGTTGGCCTTGGGGCGTCAGCAGTAGGATTTCTCGCTGAGGCAGCACAGGCAAAGACTCTACTGCGGCGAATAACGGATCAGGCTTCATCAACATGCCGACACCGCCGCCGTAGGGCTCGTCATCAACCCGGTGATGCTTATCAGTTGTGAAGTCACGAGGATTGATCAAATTGACCGACGCAATTTCCCGCTCTAGCGCTTTACCGACTAACCCAGACTGAAGAGGCGAGGAAAAAAAATCAGGAAACAAGGTGACAATGTCAAACCGCAAAATAGAGAGTTCCTTTGTTTTACGTCTGTGGTTCAATTTTTAAATAGAATTTAGCATTACTGCTTGGCGTTGAATGGGTGAGCCAAGCATGAAACGGACTTAGTTTCCAAGGTCGTTTGCTGTGAGGCAATCGTCTGAGTGGCCGATGGTGATTTATATTACTTGGAGATTCAACTGCCGATGGTCGCCACGGGTGTTCTCTTGAGTCATTCCGACCGATCGAGAATGGCACTCTAATCATGACATCCTGTTTTTGGCATGTTTTTGCGACGTGCCCCTTAAGAACTGACGGTCTCGGCTTATCTAAACAGCAATCTGGATAAGTTCGGGATATGGTCTGCCTGTACTTGAAAGTCAATAATGAGGCAATCTTTAGTTGCTACCAAATTGTGTCGTCCAGCTGTGGACTTTTTCCTAGGAAAAATGTCCCGAAGTTTGGATTTTATCAAGTCAGGTTCGTCATCCCTCTGTTTTCATCTACGTGCTGCCCTAGAATGAAAGTTGTTTTGTACGATAGATGGCTTTGTACTAGACAGGTTAACACTGAGGGAAGCTGTGAAAAAGCGGGATATCGGCCTTGGTAGGTTGCTGGAGCAGTTGACTCAGTTCAGACCCAGGAGCAATTTTATGCTGCAATTGGAATCCAAATCTGCGCAGGACGAGATGTCGAAAATACAGAAATCGGCAGTGATGGTGATTGGCGGCGCTGAGGACAAAATCCACGGCCGCCTGATTCTCCAGACCTTTTTTCAGCGATCCGGGGCACAAGACGCCATAATTGCGATTATTCCTTGTGCGTCTCGGGAGCCTGCGACCATTGGCGATCGCTACCGCACAATTTTTCAGGACATGGGGGCGAAAGATATCGAGATTTTCGACATTCGCGATCGCCAAGAAAGCGATGATGAACGCTGGCACGAGTTTTTGGCTCGGTGTACGGGCGTGTTTATGACGGGGGGAGATCAGCTACGCCTCAGCGGCATGATGGCTGCCACCACCGTGATGGACAAGGTGCGAATGCGGGCTCAGATGGGTGAAATTGCTCTAGCCGGGACGAGTGCTGGAGCTGCTGTGATGGGCGAATTTATGATTGCCGGGGGTGGCAGTGGCGAGTCGCCCAATCGCTCTCTCGTCGATCTGGCAGATGGTCTTGACATCATTCCTGAAATTCTGGTTGATCAGCACTTCCACAATCGCAATCGGATGGCTCGGCTGATGAGTGCGATCGCCGCTTATCCTGAGAAGTTGGGCATTGGCATTGATGAAGATACCTGTGCAATGTTCGAAAGTGATGACGTGTTTCAGGTGATCGGCAAGGGCACCGTCACTGTGGTTGACGCGGCTGAAATGACTCACACCACCTATCCCGATGCTGAGCTAACCGATCCCTTGAGCATCCATAATTTGCGTGTCCATATCCTCAAACATGGCGATCGCTACGATTTTGGCAGCCGCCGAATGTTATCTTCTCTATAACAACAGGCTTGGGGTAGCTAGTCATGAGCATCGCGAGCGATCAAGTCTAAACTCGGCACCTAACCTTTCGTTGGCCTTGTTACGGCAAGTTGTTCTAGATTTTGGCACTATCTTGACATGCTTCCTTTTCAGTTCTGAGGCAAAACTGTTCTTAATGAACAGTTTCAAAGTTTTCTTAGGTTTGAGACTAGAGAGTGAATATCCGTCGCCAAATCTATCCGCCCTACGACTAACACAACCGCTATGCGAATTCTCAAAACTCAAACGCTACGGGGTCCAAATTACTGGAGCATCCGCCATCGTAAGCTCATCATCGTCCGGCTTGATTTGGAAGACTTAGCAGAGCGCCCCTCCAATGAGATTCCAGGATTCTATGACGGGCTAGTTGAGGCGCTCCCTAGTATGGTTGAGCACTTTTGTTCTCCTGGGCATCGCGGAGGGTTTCTGAAACGCGTCCGAGAGGGAACCATGATGGGCCACATCATGGAGCATGTTGCCCTTGAGCTTCAGTCTCTTGCAGGCATGCCTGTGGGCTTTGGCCGTACTCGCGAAACAGCGACTCCGGGCGTGTATCAAGTTGTGTTTCAATACCAGTATGAACAAGCCGGACGATACGCTGCTAGAGCGGCGTTTCGGCTTTGTAGCAGCATTGTTGAGACAGGTCACTACCCCGCAAAAGAAATTGAGAAAGATCTGCGCGACCTCAACGAATATCGAGAGCAGTCTGCTCTTGGCCCCAGCACAGAAACAATTGTCAAAGAAGCAGAAGCAAAAGATATTCCCTGGACGGAGCTAGAGATACGCTCTATGATTCAACTTGGCTATGGAGCCTATCAAAAGCGTCTTCAGGCAACCTTGAGCGGTCAAACGGGTATTTTAGGGGTCGAGCTAGCCTGCGACAAAGAGAGCACGAAGCGAATTTTGCGAGAGTCGGGAGTCCCTGTGCCAAAAGGGGAAGTGATCTACTTTTTTGATGAGCTAGAGCAGACCATCGAATTAGTGGGCGGGTATCCCATTGTGATTAAGCCTCTAGATGGGAATCACGGGCGAGGCATTACAATCAACATCAACTCGCGAGCAATAGCAGAGAATGCCTACGACGCAGCTCGTGAAGTCTCCAGTGGCGTCATTGTAGAGCGCTTTTATACCGGACGGGATCATCGAGTATTGGTGGTCAATCATAAAGTGGTTGCGGTATCAGAGCGAGTTCCTGCCCATGTGATCGGAGATGGGCGTTCGACGGTTCAAGAGCTGATTGACGAGACGAATCGCGATCCCCGTCGTGGGGAAGGGCATGACAATGTGCTGACGCGGATTCAGGTTGATCGCACGAGCTGGCAACTGCTAGAGAGCCAGGGTTTTACGATTGACACGGTGCTTGAGAAGGATGAGATCTGTTATCTGCGAGCGACGGCCAATCTCAGCACGGGCGGCATTGCCATCGACCGGACAGATGATATTCACCCGCTGAATGTGTGGTTAGCTGAGCGTGTATCGCACATTATTGGTCTCGATATTGCCGGCATTGATATTGTGACAACGGACATTTCCAAACCCATTTGGGAAGTGGATGGGGTGATTGTGGAAGTGAATGCAGCACCAGGGCTGCGGATGCATATCAGCCCCAGTATTGGCATTCCTCGCAATATCGGAGAGCCGATTCTCGATATGTTGTTTCCGCCAGGGGAGCCGACTCGGATTCCTGTTGTTTCTATTACCGGAACCAACGGCAAGACAACCACTACACGGCTCACGGCTCATATCTTTCGACAAACCCAAAAGACTGTGGGCTACACCACGACCGATGGCATTTACATCGGCGAATATCTAGTTGAGCGAGGAGACACAACCGGCCCCCAAAGTGCTCAGGTGATTCTGCAAGATCCGACAGTTGAAATTGCAGTGTTGGAAACGGCACGAGGCGGTATCTTGCGTTCGGGCTTAGGATTCAACCACTGCGATGTGGGTGTTGTGCTCAATGTCGCGGCAGATCACCTCGGCATCGGTGATATTGAAACGGTAGAAGATCTGGCTCATCTCAAAAGTGTCGTAGTAGAGTCAGCCTATTCTGACGGATACGCGGTGCTTAATGCTGATGATCCTTTGGTGAGCGAGATGGCGCGGCGGGTGGCTTCCAAAGTCGCTTATTTTTCAATGGATGCTGACAACCCCATCGTGCGATCGCACACTGAAACAGGGGGCATTGCAGCCGTTTATGAAAATGGCTTCATCTCGATTCTCAAAGGCGACTGGACGATGCGGATCGAGCGAGCCGAAAACGTGCCGTTAACGATGTCGGGGCGGGCTCCCTTCCAGATTGCAAATGCCTTGGCGGCAAGTCTTACAGCCTATCTTCAAGGAGTTGAACTCGAGCTGATTCAAAAAGCCTTGATGACCTTTGAGGCATCCGTTAATCAGACCCCTGGACGGATGAATATGATTAACCTAGGACGGTTTCACGCCCTTGTGGACTATGCTCACAATCCGGCTAGCTATGAGGCTCTTGGCGGCTTCATGAAAAACTGGCCTGGAGACTGCATTGGTGTCATTGGTGGCCCTGGCGATCGCCGCGACGAAGACTTTGTGACGCTGGGTCGTCTATCTGCTGGCATGTTTGACCGTATTATTGTCAAAGAAGACGACGATACCCGTGGAAGACCGCGAGGAGAAGCTGCGGAGCTGATTTTAGAAGGAGTTCGACAGGCGGGCATTGAGGTGAATCACGCCACGATTTTGAATGAGACAGAAGCAATCACCACTGCCCTGGCTGAAGCGCCTGACGATAGTTTAGTCGTCGTATTGCCTGAAAGCGTGACTCGGGCAATTAGCCTCATTGAGGCGGAAAAAGAGCGATCGCTCCAGACCTCACAAACCTCCGGCAGTTCAGACACAAACGGGGCTCACTCAAACAACGCCTCGAATGGCACTGAGTCGTCTGCCCCTGAAGAGGAATATGCTCAATCTGGTCTGTAAATGAGAGTCTGCAAACAGGAGGCGATCGTCAATCATGGCTGAACCTAGTTCCGATGGCTGGTATATCGTGTTGCAGGAAAGTGGGCATTGCGATATCGTTTCGGCCTCTGAAAATCGACTCTCTGATGTGGTTTCCTCAGATTCATCACCGAATGTGGAAGATGCTCAAAGGTGGGGGCCGTTTGATTCTCAAGGTGAGGCGATCGCCCGACGAGTGGGACTTATTCGAGCAGGTCGGTGCAAACCTGTTTAACCCTGAAGACGCGCTGGTCTTTTCTGATTGAAATTATAGTGCTACGCGCTGATATAAAACCA
>JGI12210J13797_10798053_pt1 | contig 11790 bp, 7 predicted proteins | sample ElkSlonscriptome_3_FD_13797 | JGI IMG/M metagenome (IMG submission 13797) | reverse complement strand
CGACCCATTTGGTCGAGGACGGTACGGATTTGCCCACGGTTCAGAAGTTAATGGGGCACAAGGATATCGAAACGACCATGAACTATGTTCACGTGGAGGTTGGGCTTGACGGTCGCTTGCAAAGTCCAGTCGATCGGTTGTTGCAGCGATAGGGAATTGGCCCGCACAGCGGGCCCTACGCTGCTTCGCTTGTTCGGTCGTGCGCTGTCGCGAGGCCGGTCGGGATGGCGTTCCGCCACGTCGGTGACCGCTAGCGGGCGGCCCGATGGGTGGAATCCAGGCCGTCTTTTATAGCAGACCGTCGCCGTTGGGGGGGCAGGTTTTGGTTTTTGGGTTCAGGTTCTGGGTTTCGTGTATTAGGGGCCGGCCGACGCGTTCTTTCGGCAGTCAGAGTACCGTCGGGATCGTCGGCTGGACCTTCGACCCATCCGCATCGACGGGGATCGGCGTTGACGTCGGGGCGGAAAAATTCCTAATGTCCGCGGCATGGTAGGATGCCTCTCGTCGTATCGAAGGCCCTCTCGTCCTTGGCGCGTCGGCCCGCTGAAAACCCGGTGTGGGTGGAGTGGGCGTACGCGCCGAACGGCCCCTCGCCACGACGAAAACACCCGTCCGTGCGACGAAGCGGGGCGAATTACCGAGGCGTCTGGCCACGATTTGGCTGTCCGCGGACGGCTCTGTTTACTCCTGCTGCTGCTGTTGCTGCTTGCGGCGCCGGGGTGTGCGACCGCTCGTTACCTGCAGCACCGCCCTGTTCGCGACAACGCGCTCGCCCAACCACTCCAGCTGCTCCGCTGGCGCGGGCCTCAGGTCAGCGAAAGGACGCAGAACACGCTCCGTCGCTACGGCTTGCAAGAGACATACGGCGACGACGGCCCACGATGCATTGACCGTCTCCGCGGGCTACACGTCCAGACGCCCGATCCGGAGGTCGCCTATTCGATCTCAGAATTGTCGTACGTGGAGGGGAAACGGGCGGATCGGGCCGGACGCACCGCCGACGCGCTGAACCACTACGGCGTCGCGCTGACGACCAGCTATCAATATTTATTCGGCAACCAGTTGTCGGAGGTAAGAAACCCGTTTGACCCTCAGTTCCGGGCGACCTGCGACTTGTACAACGAGTCGCTCGAGGATCTGTTGCGTCTGCTATGTGCCGAAAATCGGCTTCGACCGGGTGAAACGTACACGATCCGGACCGCGGACCGCCAGTTTGTCATCCGAACGGAGATGCGTGGCGGCTGGAAGCCAGACGAATTCGAAAACTACGAGTTTGTCAGTGATTTCGATATCAAGACGCTTCGAAACCGTCACACGACTTACGGGCTGGGCGTCCCACTGATCGCGGTCCGAAAGCCGCGTGGCAAAGACGATCCTCGGGAAGAGTTTTACCCGGAAGGACTCAGTTACGCCGTCACCGCGCTGCTGCGGTGTCCGGCTGTGACGTCGCCACCGGCTGGCTCCTACGCTGGTGCTGCCGGCATGGCGGCGCAATCTTCTGGTGTGAACCCCGCGATTTACCACGCCGCCTCCAGCCAAACGTTGCCGTCGCCGGTCCCGGAACAGACCCAGGTTTGCGTTCTGGAATTTTTTGACCCTCTCCGGGCCAACCAAATCCAGTTGGCGGGCAACTGGGTGCCGTTGGAGACCGACCTGACGGCCCCGCTGGCCTTCTTCCTGGACAGTCCGGAATACCGCAAACGCGACCGGGCGACCGAAGGCTTGTTGGATCCGGACGACGCACAGCAGCGACGCGGCCTTTATATGATCGAGCCCTACGATCCCGACCGGATCCCGGTATTGATGGTGCACGGGCTGTGGTCCAGCCCGCTGACGTGGATGGACATGTTCAACGACTTACGCAGCTTTCCAGAGATCCGGGAACGGTACCAATTTTGGTTTTACCTGTACCCGTCGGGACAGCCGTTCTGGTTGAGTGCCACCCAGCTACGCAGTGACTTGTTTGCGATGCGTCAGACGTTCGATCCGCTGGCTCAGGACGACGCCGTCGACAACATGGTGCTGGTCGGCCACAGCATGGGCGGCTTGGTCAGCCGAATGCAAACGATTGAAAGCGGCGACGACTTCTGGAATCTGGTCAGCGAGAACCCGAAAGACAAACTGATCGGGCCGCCACAGGACGTCAGCAAGTTGGTCAGCGCGTTGGAATTCCGCCCGAACCAATCGATCAGCCGCGTGATCACGATTGGGACGCCGCACCGCGGCAGCGATCTGGCCAACCCGACGATCCGCTGGTTGGCCCGCCAGGTGATCAAGTTGCCACGAATGGCTGTGTCGACTTCCGCGCGTCTGATCCGCGCCAATCCGAATTTCTTTCGCGACACACGGCTTCTTACCGAAGCCAACGCGGTGGACTCCTTGGCGACCGACTCGCCGATCTTTCCGGTCATGTTGCGGGCAAAAAAATCACCTCGCGTGAAATACCACAACATTGTCGGCGTCTTGGAAGACCCGCCGCTGCTGATCGGGGCGAAGCATCGAGGCGACGGCGTCGTCGACTACGTCAGCGCCACGATGCAGGACACCGAAAGCGAATTGATCGTTGACGCCACGCATACCAAGTTGCACATGACCGGAAAGGCGATCTTTGAAGTCCGACGCATCCTGCTGCAGCACCTGAAAGAAGTCGACGCGAACAACCGAATCGCGGGCGCAAATCGCCTGCGTGGGCCGTTAGCGGCGGAAGCAGCTCAGCAGATGCTGCCGAACAAATTGTCGCGGCCACGACCGCCCCGACCGTCCGATCAGCAGTCAATCTACCGGTTGGTCACCGGTTCAGCTGAAGAGTGACTGAATCACTTGCCCGTCGCGGACCAGCGTAATCGGTCGGCCGGTCGACGAGTTGTATTCCATCGTCGGGTCGATGCCGAGATTCCAGTAGAAACTGGCGGCCACATCCGACGGCGTGATCGCTTCGTGACGTGGTGCCGAGGCGTTGTCATCGCTCTCACCGACCACTTGACCGCCGCGAACCGATCCGCCCGCCATCAACATGAACATGCAACGTGGGTAGTGGTCTCGTCCGCCCTCGGCACTCCGCGTGTTGATTTTGGGGGTGCGTCCGAATTCGCCCGTCACCAGGACGGCCGTGGATTCTAGCAAGCCTCGCTGATGCAAGCCGTTGAGCAGCCCGCTGAGGCCTTCGTCCAGCTTGGGCAACAGGTTCGTTTTCAGCCTCGTAAAGTTATCCTGGTGGGTGTCCCATCCGCCCAGCTGAACGCTGACGAACCGAGAACCCGATTCGACCAAGCGGAGCGCCAATAGGCAACTCTGGCCGAACGAGTCTTCACCGAACTGTTTCTGGAAACTCTCGGGCTCTTCGCTGATGTCAAACGCCCGCCGTGCCCGCGGGGAGGTGATCATGCTGTAGGCCTGTTCGCCGAAACGGTCGAGCCCCTGCAGGACAGGGTCGTCCGCTTCCAACTCGGCAAACCGTCGGTCGAGTCGCTTGAGCAGCGACTGTCGACGCTGCACTTCTTCGACCGGGATGTTTCCGGGCAACGACAGTCCACGCACCGAAAAGGGACTCCCAAATCGGGGTGAACTGTTGGTTTCCAGTGCGGCATGTTGCAGTCCGATGAATCCCGGACCGTGGCCGGACCGAGGCACCGCCACGAAAGTCGGGACGTCTTGATCCGACGGTCGCTCTTTGCCGACGACCGCACCGTAACCGGGATATTCGAGTGCCGGAATTGGTTTCGAGCCGGTGTTGACGTACTCCCGGCCCAGCGAGTGAGCGGCCAACGTATGACTGACGCCGCGGAGGACGACGTACTTATCCGCACATGCAGCCAACCGCGGCAAATGCTCGGAGATTTGAATGCCGGGCACGTTCGTCGCGATCGGCTGAAACGCTCCGCGAAACTCATCGGACGCCTTGGGCTTCAGATCGAACGTGTCCAGATGCGAGGGTCCGCCGGGCAATTCGATAAAAATCGCTCGTTTCGCGCGTCCGGCCGTCGTTGTTCCTCCGTGGGCCAAAGACAGATAGTCGGGCAACGCCAAGCTGCTCAGCCCCACCCCACCCATCGAAAGGACACCGGCTCGCAACAGGTCGCGTCGCCGCATTCCGTCACAGGTCACATGAGTATGCATACAATTGCCCTTGATCAGCGCAGACAGACGTCCGCAAAGCCTATGAAAAACTTCGAAACCGTAATGATGCTGCGGTGTTCGCCCGGGTCACTCTTAGTGGACGACGGGGAACTCCCTTGACTCAGTGGGTCAGAATGAACTCTTTCGTGTTCACCAGCGCCCACATCAGCGACTCCAGCCCGTCGGACGGACGTTCGGAATCTTGAATGAATGCGACCGCGACCTCACGTTCCTCAGCTTCGGGAAAGCGAGAGAGCGTTCTCAGGTACGCCTGATCGATGACTTCTGCCAAGCTGGAGGACTTTGTCGCGACGGAATCAGCCTCCGACTTTTCCAGGTCCCAAGCCTCCGGGTCCGCGAACAGCTGCTTCAGCGGCGGGATGTGGAAGCCGCTCTTGGTCAAACGCTGCTTGATCGACGAGTATTGTTTTGTCAGTTGTTGGCGGAGCTGCTTTTGACGCGACTCGGGTAATGCGTTGAGCCGTTTAATCCGACTGACCCATTGCCGTTGAATGCGTTTGGCTTGTGCCAGAGCCGACGCCCGATTGCCGCCGCCGGTCGCCGTCGGCCCCGCAACATCCAGTTCGCGGCAGACCTCGGCGACCCAGCCCTTGCGATCGGAAAGTTTCTGATAAATTTCGCGGTCGTTCCGCAGGAAGAGAGCCTGCAACAGACTCGGCGAATCGCTGCGGTCGCAATCGCAGTTGGTCTCCCGTGCGGACTGCCCAAACACTTGCAGGGCAAAGTTGCGATTGTTCCTGGCCGTCGGACTGACGTTGGCAATCGCCATGTTGTCCAGTTCCTGACGAATTTCAGTAGCCTTTTGGCTTGACTGGGTTGCCAGCAGGACGGCATCGTGGATGACCTCGGCCGGCAATCGTCGAGGGACGTGCCGAGAAAAATTCACGCGGTCACTGGCGTTCGTCGGGTTGGTCGCGGTGCTCCGCTGATATGCATGGCTGCTGGCGATGGTGCGGTGGAGCCATTTCAGATCGTACTGGTGCTGGACGAACTGTTCCGCCAGCCCGTCGAGCAGTGGGCGATTGCTTGGCGGATTCGCCAAGTTGAGATCGTCGGTCGGATCGACGATTCCGATGCCAAAATAATTGGCCCAAACGCGGTTGACGATGGCTCGGGCGAAGTAGGGATTTTCCGGATCCCGCAGCCAACTCATGATCTGTCGCCGCGGATCCTCGTCCAAAGCGATCGGCTCGGCGACACCGAGCAGGTTACCCGTCGGCGGCGAGGGCACGAACGGCTTGCCCGCTTTCCGTGCTGCTTGCATCGCCCGCCGTTTTGCCGCGTCGGCACGACGTGTGTCGTAAGTCAATTCATTGAACGGGATGACTTTTCCCTCTTCGGCCGCCTCTCGGAACACTTTACGGAGCTCGCCGCCTCGCAATTTTTTGCCGCCGGTCAGTTGTTTGACCAGTTTATTTCGTTCCGCCACCGAATCCGGCTGCACGGAGTTCTGCCGCATGCTGACGTTCGCGAACAGTTTGGCGAACGAGTCGAAGTCGTCTTTGGACCATTGATCGAACGGGTGCTTGTGGCACTGGGCACACTCGATGCGGACGCCCAGGAACGCATAGGCAAAACCGATCGCCCGCTCCTCCGGCTGGACGAAATTCCGTCGGCCCCAGTAGAACGGCATGCCTTCGCGAGCGGCAAACTTTGCCTCGCCTTCCTTCTCGCAAACTTCCGACATCGCCCGGCAATATTCCAAGTACGACTCGCCTTCGTTGCGACTTTCCGCCACGACAATGCCCTCGACGATCTTGTCGTAGGAGACATTGTCGTCCAGTCGAACTCGCAGCCATTCGTACCAAAGTTTGCCGGCCAGGTTGCGGACCGGGATGATGTTATTGAGTTGTGCTTCGCTGTTGCCCGTCCAATCGGAGAAACGGGTGGCCCACCACGCGGCGTAGCCGGGCGAATCCAGCAAGTCGTCGATCAGGCGATCCCGTTTGTCGGGTGACCGGTCCTCGAGGAACCGGCGTACGTCTGAGGCAGAGGGCAACGTCCCGGTCATGTCGAAACTGACCCGCCGGATAAATTCCGCGTCGTCGCATAGCTGCGAGGGCACGATCCCCAGCTTGTCGAGTTTTTGGCCGACCCAGCGGTCGACCGGATGTGCCGACTTGGGGGGCGTCGGAACGGTTTCGTTGACGTCTACCCGCCGAAGTACCGGCACCGGCACGACAGCCCGGTCATAAGAAACGACCACATGTGTGTCACCAAAGTATCCCGCTCCGACTCGACCCTCTTCGTCGATTTCCGCGACCGAGTCGTCATTGGTCGAGAACCGGCACAGCGCCGTGACGTCCTCTCGCGTGCCGTCGGCCCAGTGAGCGACAGCGGTCAATTTTACCTGATCCTGGTCGTCGAAAAACTGAATCTCCTCGGGAATCACTTCCAAGCGTTTGATCGGCTGGACTCGGTCTGCGTCGAATCGGGCGCCTGAGCGGATCCAATTGCGAAGGACGTGATATTGCCAGCTGTCTTGGTCCATTCTTTTCCCGCCCTCGTGCATGTCCGCATCGATCGGCTTGGCAAGGACGAGACTCTCCTCCACGTCATCGACGTCGATTCGTCCTGTTGCGGGGTCCAACAGCGCTTTGTGATCGGCTCGGAAGTCATAACCGAACAGCGAGAGTTGAAAGCCGCCACGGCCCTGGAACGACCCGTGGCAAGCCCGGCCGTTGCATCCGAGGCGTCCGAGCAGTGGCATCACGTGTCGCTGGAAGTCTGGTGCTTCGGCCGCCGCCGCATCGGCAAACCGCTGCGACAAGGGCTGCAACACCTCCGCGGCGATACCCGATGTCTGACTCAACGCTCGCGTCGACGGAGCGGCGGGTTCTGCCGAAGCCGGACGACTGCCGGCCGGTCCGAGGAAGGCGATCCCGAGCGCAAAGATGGAAGTCAGCGGCGCCCATGACTTTGGCACCTGTTTGCGGCGAACAGGTTTCCAGCTGCCGGCCCGGTGGATCCCTATCCGACGCAAGGCAAATCGCACTTCATTCACGTTTCGATTCCTTTGACGAGGACTTGGTCGGAGGAGGATCAGACTTGTTCCGCCCGGCCTTGCGGAGCAAACGTTCGTATTGGTTGGCAATCAAATCGGCTTCGCCGCGACGCTTTTCGGCCAACCGCTGCGTCGCCGTCTCGAGTTGTTGTTGGACCATTTCGACGCGGTCTTCGATCTGCGAGACGACCCACTCCAGCCGCCGTTCTTCGGCGTCGTAGAGTCGTTGGACGGCGGTCTGCAATTCTTGGCGGTCCCGCTTGCTATCGCGCACCTGTAACCGGGCGCCGATCAGGTTCACCTGCGTGTTGGCTTTCAAGGCCTCCAGTTCGATTTCGTGCAAAACCGGGGACTTCGATTGTGCCGACTCGACTCGCCTGGCGGCTCCTCCCAATTGAACCAGCGCGTGGTAGTAAAGTTTCGGTTGACCGATTTTGAGTCGATTCACCAGTGGAATCAGATCGGGCAAGTGGTCTTCCAGCAGCGGTTTGACCTCTTTTTCCAGCTGTACCAGTTCCCGTTGTCGCTGCCGCGCCTGGCGAGCCTGTTCACGTGCCTGTTCACGGGCCCGCTCACGTGCCTCGGCCGCTTGCCGCTCTGCCTTCTGGTCAGCGTTGGCGTCTTTGCCAGGCGTTGCTGCTGATGCAGTTAACTGGCTCGCTTCGGCATGTTCCGGCTGTTCGGTCGCCGTGGCATTGCCGGCACTCGCACGGACACCGGCCGCCGAGCGAGTCGGCTCGGCCTCTTCGGCGTGCGACTGACCGCCCCAACCCGGTTCGAAGAGAAATGCTACGAGTGGGAGAAGCAACGCGAGTCGCCAAGTTCGTCGCGGTCCCGTTAAAAGCTGTCGATTCTCAACCATCGGGGCCGTCCTCCGTCGCTTGTTCGTCTTCCATGGAGGCGACCGTCGCGGTCAAAATCCACTCTTCCGATTCGCCGATCTCACTTTCGAACGGTTCGGCATACGATTCCGCCACCCGACTGGCCTCGAGTTCATCCGCGGAATCGTCCAAGACGTTCTCCAGCGGCACCAAGTCATCCAGCGAGGTCGCATCGGCGATGACTTTGGCCACTTCCGCCGCCATCAGTTCCTCGGAGAGCGGCTCAATTGTCGCCAAGTCGCCCGACGGATCAACATCGTTGTGACGGTTCAGTGCCAGGGCACCCCTTGAGCCGGGTGCGGGCGATCCGTCCGGCCCGTCATCGACTGACGAATCCGCCAGGTGCGGCGACGTATCGGGCCCGGCATCGGGAAGTCCGTAGCGCCACGCCACGGCGATCAGAACCGCCACGGCGGCGCTCAGCAGGCAGGACCAGCCGGTCGCCCGCGTGGAAAAACGTGGCACGACGGCGGTCGGATACACGGCGTGTTGGCCGCCGGCGGCGTCTGTGGAAGACGCTGCCGACTGACCGCTCCGAGCATCCGAAACCGCCGTCGTGGTGCCCCACTCCATTGCGGCAAAACCACTCAGAAACTCCGCTTCCTGCAGGAGTCGTTTGGATAAGGACTCCGAGTCCTTCAGGGCCTCGGCGAAGGCCGCCTGTTCTGAAGGACTCAATTCCCCCAGTAAATATTGAAGACAACGTTCAGAATCGGACACCGACGTCCCCGCCTGATCATCCTGATCAGCGTGGCGGTTCGGCGAGTGTTCCGGCAATTCGGCGTTCATGATAAAACCAAAGTGGGCATGGTTTGGACAGTTTTTTAATCGGCCGATTCGAGCACCGAACGGAGTGTTCGTAGTGCCCGACTGACCGTGCTGAGCGTCGTGCCCAGCGGCATATTCAACTGATCAGCGATCTGCTGGTGCGTACAATTTTCGAAAAACTTCAACCGCAGGATTTCCTGCGTCCGCGGCGGCAATTTCCCCATCGCCTCTCGTAGGCGGCCGACGTCCTCGGCAAGCATCAGGTGACGACCGCCATAGCCGTCACTCGAGGCCTCTGAAACCATCAACCGGCCTTGTCGCTGAATCGCTTTGGCGGCGACCGCTTGGCGACGCCAAAACGACGCCGCCTCATTACCGGCTACTTTGAAAAGCCAAGCACGCCGAAGCCCCGGCGGGACATGCCCGCCTTTCTCCACCGCGCGTACAAACACCGTCTGCAGACAATCCTCACGGTCCGCTACATCGGGCAATCGCCGAGACAAGAACGCGTCTAGAGCCGATCGACACTCACGCCAATCGTCCACCCATTCGGCGACATAACGATGGTCGCTAAAGAGGCTGGAGTCAGTGGTCGGACAGTCTGGGGCACCGGAATCGTCGTCGTAGCGATGTGGGGACGGAGAGGGCGGCGGGTCATTCAAATCAACGCTCGGAACTTCGGACGTCTCAAAATGAACGCACGACCGCATTGATTTATTGCTATCCGGACCAAAAAGTTTCTGGCGATCGATCAGTCGTGACGCGGCTGATCATCGTCCTCAGCGATCCTGAAGTCAAAATTTTCCTCATCCCCCCCAGCTTCACCCTGGCCGCTTTCCGAGGGCATGATCCACTCACCCGTCGTCGGATCGGGCGCCAGCCGCAGATCTTCTTCATCGGGCGCGAAGGATGTTTCTGAGTTCATCTGCACGATTGCCGGCGAATCCTCGGAGCGATCCGCACGGTTGCCGGGGTCGTTCTCGGGGCCTCCCTCGTCGCTCGACTCGGGGTCGTCTGCCCAGAGGTCTCCCACGTCCAGCGGTTCGTCGTCCGCCTCCGCGGCGATCGTCTCGGCCGACACGTGGCGCTGCGAATCATCAACGATTTCTACGTCATCGACGCCCAGTTCCCGGAGTTCGTCCTCGTGCGGCAGCGGGTCGAGCTCCGCTGGAGTCTCCACGCTGCGATCGGCCTCTGCCGAAGGCCCGCCCCCGCTCTCGACGCTGCTCTCGGCGCCGTTTTTATTGCCTGTTTCGGGACCTGTTTCGACGCCGCTCTCGACGGCGGTGTCGAATTCGTCAGCGGAATCGCTCTCGGGCACGTCTTCCTTTGTGTCAGGGCCTCCGACGAGTCGGTCGCTGTCCGAGGCGGCTCCGCCGGCCAGGGTGGCGACGCCGGCGACCGCCTCCCCTTCGTTGGAACGATCGGCCGACGGAATCGGCGTCGGTACTGGCTCGTCCACCACCGTTTGAAACTCGTCGGGCCCGATCTCGATCGTATGCGTGGCGTCTGGTGATTCTTCCAAAGGCGAGGGCGGCGGGAAAATGTCGTCGACGTTGCCTCGCAGGACCCGCTGCCCTAATTCCACGGCTCGCTCCAGCGACCAGCCACGCCCGGTGACGAAGTCCTCAGCCAATACACCGGCTAATACTTGCCGGTACATGTCAAATTTTGGCCAGACGAATTCCAGCTTATACGCGTCGCTGTAATAGCCGATCTGCTTCGTCGCCGGCACCGCCTCCAGACGCGCCGCGGCGTCTCGAGCGATGAACGACGGCGTGTTGCTGTACCACCAATGCCCGTTGGTAATCACGTTGGGGAAGATCCACGCGTAGCTGACCAGTTCCTGGTTGGTGACGCTGGCCAGCACGGAAATCGGGAACCGGACCTGCGGGAACGCGTTGAAGAGTTCCCGGTACTGAATCAGCGACACCCGGCTGTCATACAGGTCCTGACCCTGATGAACGCCGTCGGGGTAAACTTTGCGGTTGACGCCGATCATCAAATCGAACGGCAATCCGAATTCGTCGCACAACTCCGCCAGAGTCCAGAAGACGCGGTTGGCCAACGCGTCGCGGTGCGACGGATCGGCGGATAAACCGTCGCGGAGGACCGCATCGAGCGCCGTGGTCGCTCGCCCGTCGCCGACCCGTCGCGGCGAGAACGTCGGCGGGAGCGAGATCGCACAGGCTCGGGCGCCGCGGCCGACGAAATGCTCGAAACGTTGACGAAGTGCCGACCGAAGCGTGCCCAACGCGCCGCCGAGAGAAACACCCGTGCAAGATTCCAAACGACCTCGCACCTTGGGGTCGGCCAAGTGAAAGACCAGGTCATCCGTCCGCAAACACGGGATGTAGGTCTGGGTGTCAAAGTCTTCCAGCGGATCATCGAAGTCATTCGTCAGAAAGACCGCCGCCACGTTGCTGCGGTCGAGCACCGTTTGGGCCCACTGCGCCGATGACATGACCGATTCGCTGTGATCGTACAACGATTCCCAGTTGTCGGCCCGCAACCGGTCGCCTTCGAAACCGAAAAACGTCCGGCAGATTTCGATCAGCCAGCTGTATTGAGCCGTGTTCTCCAGCGGGCCCAACCCCTCGACCAAACGGCCGACCAATTCTTTCGGGCCGATCCCGGACTCTTCGATCCGTGACCGCGACATGCCCGCCGAGTGGGCCAACTCGGTGTAATAGTGATAGCCGAGCAGGTCGGCCAGCGTCGTGGAGGCCGGTGAGTGCGGGTTGATATGCGTGTGCGGGTCGACCAGCCGGATCGACGCGAGTTCCCGGTAAATGTCCTGACGGAGAGACGATCCGCCTGTTGCTGAAGCTGTCATAAATCACGGTTTCGAGTGGATAAACGGGCCGCACGATTCAGCCCGTAACATAATCACTCGCCGCCGTCTTCACACCGCACCGCGGATGCTTTCTGAGGTGTCGCTGGCATGGTGCCGCCCCTTCTCTCGGCTCGGCAGCACCCCTCACGCGGGCCCGATCGCCC
>JGI12210J13797_10847700_pt1 | contig 11792 bp, 14 predicted proteins | sample ElkSlonscriptome_3_FD_13797 | JGI IMG/M metagenome (IMG submission 13797) | reverse complement strand
GTGGAGCAGCCCGACTGACGCCTACTCCGAAGGGACCCCTCCTGACCGATTTTTGACGTCTTTGCGCCGAACATCCGCTGCTGTGCGCGCGTGATACCAGCCACGCGAAGCCTCAGCGGTTGGCGTGCGTCGCGCGTTGACTGCAGCTTCTGGCCGTTCTAGGTTTGTAGACGACTTGGCGCGCAACGAGACAAGACGACCATGATGGAAGCCGTCCAGCTCAAAACCGTCGATGATCTGCTGTTGAGCCCGGATGAGCGCGTGGAGTTGATCGGCGGCGATCTAGTCCGCAGGCCGATGACGCGGTTCGTTCATGCGAGGACGCAGGGCAGCACACGCGGCGCGCTGCACGGATTGACGAGGGACGGCGGCGCCGAAGGCGAAGGCGGCTGGTGGATTGTCACTGACGTGAGCGTCGCCTACGAGGCCCACGAGTGCCCGTCTCATGACCTCGCGGGTTGGCGCCGCGAGCGCCTGCCCGATCCGCCGGACGGCGTCATCGACCTGCCGCCAGACTGGGTCTGCGAGATCGTCTCGCCGGGCCACGAGAAGAAGGACACGGTGACCATTCCGCTGCTGTTGCAACGCCACCGGGTGCCCTGGTTTTGGCTCATCTGGCCCGAGGAACGGGCGTTGATTGCGCATGCGCTGGAGGAAGATGCCTATCGCGTGGTCGCGACACTGAAGGCTGCGGAGCAGCGCCGGGCGCGGGTGCCGCCGTTCAAGGCGTTGGAGCTGGACCTCGATGGGATGCTGGGCGGGAGGTGATGGACGACGCGCATCGGCGCGTTCCGGCGATGTTGCTGACGTCCTAGTTGTCGAAGCCCCCTGCCCCCGCTGCCCGGCCCAGAGACAACCGCAATTTCGGCTCAGACGGGGTCTATTCTCAGCGCGCCAGCCTCGGCATGCGGAAGGGCAGCAGGACCTGGACCCATGGCTGGCGGAATCGGTCTAGCGAAAGACTCTCGTGGAAGGCCTTGACCGGCTCCCCAAGCAGCTGGCTGCGGATCACCGAGCGGGCATAGAAGGGCGTATCCTCCAGCGTCTCGACGACCTCGGCCGACTGGCCCTGGTCGGCCTGCGTTGCACGGGCGATACGCCAGATGGAAGTGGTCGGTAGGCTTGCCTTCGGCGGGGGCTCGAAGTCTTCGATCTCACCCTGGGGGCTGATGCGCAAGGCAAGTCTCTTCTGCCCCCCGGCGCGCCGTTCGATGTCATAAAGGATCGCCGCGCCATCATAGAGGCCGGTGCGCGACCAATCCCATCTGACAAAGCCGTCCTCGAGCGGCTCGGTGCCGAAGTTGGTGTCGAGATAGGCCCCGCCGGTCCAACGCAGCGACGGCCGCTCCATTGCGACCTCGACCCGGGAACTCGGGGCGATCGGACGCCAATGATGGCGCCCAGGCACGTCGAGCGCGATGGGCTGTTTGACCAGGGCCCCGGGGTGCAGGCGCACGCGGCCGCGCAGCCGAGTCGGTACCGGGGCGGTGACCTCGTCGATGTCGATCGTCAGCGCGCTGCCATCCCAATGCAGGGCGCTCGGCCCGATGCTGAGCGTTTCCGCGGTTCGTTCCAGAGCGCCGCGTCCCCGCTCGGTAAGGGCCCAACGTTTACCCGAGGCGCCGTAGAGGGCGACATTCAGAGAGCAGAAGTTCTCCGGTTCGCCGCGGCCTCGGCGCCGCGCCCAGGCGTAGTAGGGCGAGAAGACGCTGCCGATAAAGGCGATCAGGGTCAGGCCATGGCGGCCATCATCGCTTAGGGCGTCGACGTACCACCAAGCGTAACCATCCCGCGCGACTTGCCGGTCGAAACCAGGTCCCCCACCAGAGTCGCCGCCGCGAGCCGCCCCGAGATCGCTGCCATCGGTACGCCCGGCCCCGGGTGCGTCGTGCTGCCCGCGAGGTAAAGTCCCGGTACCCGGCTCCGCGACGTCGGACGTATGAACGAGGACCTCCAGCCGTGGGCGGCGCGACCATAGATGGCGCCACCACTCGCCGGGAAGGCGCGGTGAAACTTGTCGGGTGTGGTCAGGACCGTCGTTGCCGGTTGTCGATCCACCTGCAGGCCAAGCCGCGCCAGGTGTGAGAAGGTCCGCTCCGCGCATTGCTCGATCTCCGCGCCTTCGAAGGTATGGGTATCACCGATCGGTGGGGCATAGGTCAGCAGGAGTAGCCGTTCCGGACCATCCGGTCCGAGGCCGTCTCGGTCGTTGCGATCTTGCGCGCAGACATAGACGGTTGGCCCGTCCGGAAGCCGGCGGCGCTCAAAAACATCTCGGAACTCGGCGGCATAATCGTCTGAATAGAAGTACGAGTGCCGCACGAGCGGGAAGCCCTGGGTCCGTGCCGTCAGCGTCCAGGCCATGAGCCCGATTGAGCGCTCAGATAGCGGCACTGCTGCTGCGGCCCGGCTGACGCCCTGTCCGAACAGGCCTGCGGCGAGTGCAGCGACGTCGCCATTGAGGACGATCGCATCGCCCGCGAGTCGCTCCCCGTTGGCCAAGGACACTGCCGCGGCGCGACCATTTTCGACATGGATCTCGCTGGCCTCGACACCGTACTGGAATCTGACGCCCTGTTCCTCGGCGAGGCGGGAGAGGGCGGCGGCGATCCGGTGCATGCCCCCTTCGACCAGCCAGATGCCGTTCTGCTCGACCTGCGCCATCAGCATGAAGGTCGCCGGCGCCTGCAAGGGGGAGGCGCCAACATAAGTTGGGAAGCGCCCGAACAGGGAGTGAAGGCGCGGGTCTTTGAAATAGTCATTCAGGATGCGCCACATGCTGGTGTAGGGCTTGATCGCGAATAGATCGTTCAGGTGCGTCAAGCCGACCCGCATCGCGAGTGATATGGGATTGGGGCGGGACGAGTATAGGAAGGGCCCTTCGAGCGTCTCGTAGACGCGCTTGGCGTGCGCGCTGAACTCACGGAAACGGCGCCCCTCCTCGGGGCCTGCGAGTCTCGAAACCTCATCGGCAGAGCGCTCGACATCGGCATAGAGGTCGAGTCGCTCGGTGTCACTCCAAGCATGCCGGGCCAGGATTTCGGCCTTTTCCAAGCGCAGGTGGTCGCTCATCGTCACCCCGAGATCGTCGAAGAGCTGCTCGAAGACCCAGGTCATCGTGAGGATGGTCGGGCCGCCGTCGATGCGGGTATCTCCGACCGGGATCTCTCGCATCTTGCCGCCGGGCGTCTGCGCCTTCTCGACAACGATGACCTCGAGTCCCTGGCGGGCGAGATCGATGGCCGTAACCAGCCCGCCTACTCCTGCGCCGATGACGATCACTCGCTTGGTGCTCATGCTCGCTACCTCTCGCTCGCCGTGATTGACTGGGATCCAGCGAGTGTCTATCTTACGTGACATTGTCACTGACAACCACCTTTTACAGTGCGCGCGCAGCCGGGGGTCACCATGGATGCCAGGACGCGAATCGAGCAGGCCCTCGGTGCGGCCATAGCGGATGCAGAGGGGCCGCTTTGTCCGCCGCGCCTCGCGACGGCCATCCGCTATGCCGTGTTTCCCGGCGGCGCCCGGATTCGGCCGCAGCTGGTGCTGGCGGTAGCCCACGCCTGTGGTGACGACGTGCCGGCCGCTACCGATGCGGCCGCAGCGTCGATCGAGCTTCTGCATTGCGCATCCCTGGTCCACGACGATCTTCCGTGCTTCGACGATGCGGCGATTCGGCGCGGCAAGCCATCGGTGCACCGGGCCTTTGGCGAGCGCTTGGCGGTGCTGGCCGGGGATGCGCTCATCGTGCTTGCCTTCGAGACGCTGGCGCGCGGCGTTGCGACCGTGCCCGGCCGGCTGGCGCAGCTACTCCTTATAGTAGGGCGTTCGGTGGGTATGACCGATGGGATCATTGCCGGTCAGGCCTGGGAGTGCGAGCCGCGTATCGTGCTCGCCGATTATCACCGCGCCAAGACCGCCGCCCTCTTCGCCGCGGCAACGGCAGCAGGCGCTGCGGCCGCTGGCGTCGACGCCGAGCCTTGGCGTGGTTTCGGCGAGCGGCTCGGTGAGGCCTACCAGATCGCGGACGACATTCGCGATGTCGCAGCGACCACCGAGGATCTCGGTAAGCCAATCGGGCAGGATCAGGCCCACGATCGCCCGAGCGCTGCGCGCGAACTTGGCGTGCACGGTGCCCTAGTGCGACTCGAAGCATTGGTCAACGATGCGGTTACCTCAATCCCCCCTTGTCCCGGCGCCGACGACCTGCGCAAGCTGATCCGCGCCGAGGTCCTTAGGCTCCTCCCCGAGGAGTTGTCACAGCGCGTCGCCTGAGTGCGTGGGCATGGCTCAGGTCTCGACTCTGGCTCGCGAGGAGAAGTCGTTGGAAGGAAAGCTCTCGTTGCTGGACCGCGCGCTTGGCCTTCGGGATCGGCTCGTGGCGAACCCGAAGTTTCAGCGCTGGGCGGCCGGCTTCCCGCTCGTGCGTCCGATCGCCCAGCGGCGGGCGCGGGCGCTGTTCGATCTCGTCGCCGGTTTCGTCTATTCGCAGGTCCTCTTCGCTTGCGTCCGGCTCGGGCTGTTCGAGTTGCTCGCTGCGGGGCCGCGCGCGATAGCCGATATCGCTGAGCGCATTGGCCTGTCCGAGGATGCCGCCGAGCGACTGTTGCGGGCCGCGGCGGCGCTCGGTCTGGTGCAGCGGCGATCGCGCGGTCGCTTTGGGCTTGGCGAACTTGGGGCGGCACTGATCGGCAACCCCGGCATCGCGGCGATGGTCGAGCACCACGCCATCCTTTACGCCGATCTGCACGATCCGGTGGCGCTGCTGCGCGGCGAGGTCAAGGACACCGAGATGGCGCGCTACTGGCCTTATGCCGCGGGGGGCAGGCCGGACGACTTGGAGCGGCAGCGGCTGGTCGATTACAGCGCCCTGATGTCGGCGTCGCAGCCGCTGATCGCGAGCGACGTCTTGGACGCCTATCCCTTCGGCCGGCACCGCCGCTTGCTCGATGTTGGTGGCGGCGATGGCACCTTCCTGCGGGCTGCCGGCGCGCGTTGTCCGGATCTGCGTTTAATGCTCTTCGACCTGCCCGTCGTTGCTGAGCGTGCCCGCGAGCGCTTTGCGGAGGCGGGCATGGCCGACCGGGCGGAGGCATTCGGTGGGGATATGCTTGCCGACGCCTTGCCGCACGGCGCCGACATCATCTCCTTAGTGCGGGTCGTACATGATCATAGCGACGAAGGCGTGCTGCGGATCTTCACCGCGGCGCGGCAGGCGCTGCCAGAGGACGGGACCTTGCTCGTTGCCGAGGCGATGGCGCAAACCCCGGGCGCCGAGCCCGTCGGCGACGCCTATTTCGGTTTCTACCTGCTGGCCATGGGGCGAGGTAGGGCTCGTACGCCGGCCGAGATCATTGCGCTACTGCGTCAAGCCGGGTTCACGCGCCACGAGTTGGTCGCGACGCGGCGACCGATGTTGGCACGGATGGTCGTCGCCCGCGCGTGACAGTGGAGGTGTAAAACGCGCTTGACATTCCTGCCAGTCAGGCTAGACTGACACCAGCGTGAAAACCATCGCAAAAACCCTCCGTCTGCGTGGGTTCTGGGCTCCTCGTAACTATGAATGCCATCGCCGTCGTCCTTGAACAGCCAGAGCGCCTTGCGCTGACGCGGCTGGACCTCGCGCCAGCAGGCGAGGGGGACGTCGTCGTCGATATCGACTGGACCGGCATCAGCACCGGCACGGAGCGGTTGCTGTGGTCTGGGCGGATGCCGCACTTTCCGGGCATGGGGTATCCCTTGGTGCCCGGTTACGAATCCGTTGGCCGCGTGACTGCAAGCGGCTCGCGTTCCGGGCGAAGTGTCGGCGAGCGCGTGTTCGTGCCCGGCGCCAATTGCTTCGGCAACGTGCGCGGGCTCTTCGGTGGAGCCGCGTCGCGGTTGGTTGTGCCCGGCAGCCGGGTGTTGCCCATACGCGACGACCTTGCTGAGCAAGGGATTCTGCTCGCGTTGGCCGCCACCGCTCACCACGCGATTGCCGCGGGCCCTGGCAGCTATCCGGACCTGGTGGTGGGCCACGGGGTGTTGGGGCGTCTCATTGCGCGGCTGACGGTGGCGCTTTCCGGGAGCTCGCCAACCGTTTGGGAGCGTAATCCGGCCCGCGCTGGCGGTGCCAGGGACTACGTCGTCATCGATCCGGAGGTCGATCAGCGTCAGGACTATCGCGCCATCTATGACGTCAGCGGTGATGCGCGCTTGCTCGATCGGCTGATCGCTCGCCTGACGAAAGGCGGCGAGATCGTGTTGGCCGGTTTTTATGACGAGCCCTTGGCCTTCGCCTTTCCGCCCGCTTTCATGCGCGAGGTGCGGATTCGGGTTGCCGCCGAATGGGCCGAATCCGATTTGGTTGCCGTGAAAGAGATGGTCGAAAGTGGAGTGCTGTCGTTCGACGGCCTGATTACGCACCGCCAGGAGGCCGACCAAGCCGAGGAGGCCTATCAAATCGCCTTTTCCGACCCTGCATGTCTGAAGATGGTCCTCGATTGGAGGGGCAGCGCATGAGTACCCTGCGCAGTAGCCTCGTAGCAATGCGGCCAGCGGGCGACGTCGCTGCGCCATCCGAGGATCGGTTTTCCGAGGGGGTGCCGGCGCGGCAGACGCAGGTCATCGCCATTTACGGCAAGGGCGGTATCGGCAAGAGTTTCACGCTGGCCAATTTGTCCTACATGATGGCGCAACTGGGCAAGAAGGTATTGTTGATCGGGTGCGATCCGAAAAGCGATACGACGACCTTGTTGTTTGGCGGGCGCGCGTGCCCGACGATCCTCGAGACGGCGACCAGGAAGAAGGCCGCTGGCGAGGAGGTGTCCGTCGGCGACATCTGCTTTAAGCGGGATGGTACGTTCGCGATGGAGTTGGGCGGGCCAGAGGTCGGTCGAGGCTGCGGGGGACGAGGCATTATCCACGGTTTCGAACTGCTCGAGCAGCTCGGCTTTCATGACTGGGACTTTGACTTCGTCCTTTTGGATTTCCTTGGCGATGTCGTTTGTGGTGGCTTCGGCCTCCCTATCGCGCGGGATATGTGTCAGAAGGTCATCGTCGTCGGCTCCAACGACCTGCAGTCCCTGTATGTCGCCAATAACGTCTGCTCGGCAGTTGAGTATTTTCACAAACTGGGTGGCAACGTTGGCGTGGCCGGTATGGTCATCAACAAGGATGATGGCTCCGGCGAGGCTCAGGCCTTTGCGGCGGCATCCGGCGTGCCGGTGTTGGCGGCGATTCCCGCGGATGAGGAGATTCGCCGCAAGAGCGCCAGCTATCAGATTGTCGGTCGCCCCGAAGGGGAATGGGGGCCGCTATTCGAGAACTTGGCCGGCCGGGTCGCCGAGGCCCCGCCAGTGCGGCCGCGCCCGCTGAGCCAGGACCAATTGCTGGGGCTTTTTAAGGGGGACGGCAACGACCGGGGTATTCGGCTCGAGCCGGCGACGCTGGAAGAGATGTGCGGCAAGATGCCGACCGAAAAGCAGTCGCTCGAAGTGATTTACGACGACGTCTGAGGCCGGCCGACCCGAGAGCACCATGCACGAGAACCGCGAACAAGACGCCGCCACTGTACCCGACCGGGCAGATTTGGCTGAGCCGACGGCCGGTGAGCAAGGTTGTCATGCCGGGCGTCAAGAGATGCAGCGCGCCGCAGCGGCGGCCGGCAAGCAAGCGGTGCTCGAGCGTTATGCCGCTGACTATCCGGCAGGCCCGCACGATCAGCCGCAGAGCATGTGCCCCGCCTTCGGGTCCCTGCGTGTGGGGCTGCGGATGCGGCGCACGGCAACCGTGCTCGCGGGCTCCGGCTGCTGCGTCTACGGGCTGACTTTTACGTCCCATTTTTACGGTGCACGGCGTACGGTTGGATACGTGCCTTTCGACTCCGAGACCCTGGTCTCCGGTAAGCTGTTCGAGGATATTCGCGACGCAGTTCAGGAGCTTGCGGATCCTGATCGCTATGACGCGGTGATTGTGACGAACCTATGTGTGCCGACGGCGGCGGGTGTGCCACTGCGTCTGCTACCGAAAGAGATCAACGGTGTGCGAATCATCGGCATCGATGTGCCGGGTTTCGGTGTGCCAACGCACGCCGAGGCGAAGGATATCCTGGCGGGAGCGATGCTGCGCTATGCTCGGGAGGAGGCTGAGCAAGGACCGGTGCAGGCACCACGCGACGGGCGTAGCGAGCGGCCAACGGTCACGCTGCTGGGGGAGATGTTTCCCGGGGATCCCGTCGGTATCGCCCAGATGCTCGAGCCGCTCGGCCTGGCCGCCGGCCCGATGGTGCCGACCCGCGAGTGGCGTGAGCTCTACGGGGCACTCGATTGCGCCGTGGTAGGCGCGATTCATCCGCACTACACAGCGGCGGTGCGGGAGTTCGAGACGGCGGGACGGCCGGTCGTCGGGTCAGCGCCGATCGGTTACGAGGGCACGGCTGCGTGGCTGGACGCTATTGGCGGCGTCTGCGATGTCCCAGAGGACCGGTTGGCGAAGGCGAAGAACCGTGTTCTGCCGGCAATTCGCGCGGCCCTGGCCGACGCACCGATTCGGGGGCGGATCACGCTCTCGGGCTATGAAGGCTCCGAATTGCTGGTTGCGCGCTTGCTCGTCGAAAGTGGCGCCGACGTCCGTTATGTCGGGACGGCTTGCGCGGCAACACGGTGGTCGAAGACGGACCGTGAATGGCTTGCGGCGCGGGGTGTGCACATCCAATATCGCGCTTCGCTCGAAGACGATCTGGCGGCGATGGAGGAATTCCGGCCGGATCTGGCGATCGTGACGCCGGCCGGTAACCCGAAAGCGAAGCGGATGCCGATCCCCGGCCTGTATTTTACAAACCTCATCTCGGTGAGACCCTTAATGGGTGTCGCGGGTGCTGGATCATTGTCGGGTGTCATCAATACGGCCATGCGGAGCCGGGCGAGATTCGAGCAAATGGACGCCTTTTTCTCCGGTGTGGGCGTCGGTGAGGCATCTGGCATCTGGGATGGCCAGGCGGCCCCTGTCGGGCTCGGCCGCGACGGCGAAGAGGCATTTGCCAGTAGCGCTCCATGGCGGGACAGGGCGGGAGCCTAGGGATGTTGGTCCTCGATCTGGATCGAGCCGGCGGCTACTGGGGTGCCATTTACGTGTTCACCGCGGTCAAGGGCCTGCAGGTCATTATCGATGGGCCCGTTGGCTGCGAAGATCTGCCTGTGACTTCGGTATTGCATTACACCGACGCCCTGCCGCCGGATGAGTTGCCGGTTGTTGTAACGGGTTTGGGCGAAGAGGAGTTGGGTCAGCTCGGGACGGAGCAGGCGCTGATGCGCGCGCACAAGACGCTCGATCCGGCCTTACCCACCGTTGTCGTGACCGGCTCGATAGCCGAGATGATCGGAGGCGGCGTTACGCCGCTCGGGGCGCGGATCCACCGCTTCCTAGCGCGCACGATCGACGATGATCAGTGGCAGAGCGCCGACCGAGCCATGTACTGGCTATGGAAGGAATACGGAGAAAAGCGGCTTCAAGGACGGAAGCGCCAACCGCGCAACGGTGAGGCACCGCTGGTCAACATCATCGGCCCAGCCTATGGCTACTTTAATACTTGGTCGGATCTAACCGAGATTAAGCGCCTTGTCGAGGGCATCGGCGCACGAGTGAACATGGTCTTTCCCATGGGTGCACACCTCGAGGACATTCCACGACTGGCAGAGGCGGACGTGAATGTTTGTCTCTACAGGGAATATGGCAGGACGCTGTGCGAGGCACTGGGACGCCCGTACTTGCAAGCACCGATCGGCCTGTATAGCACGACAAATTTTCTCCGGGTGCTCGGTGATTTGCTTGGAGTTGATCCAGAGCGCTTCATCGAGCGTGAAAAACATACTACTATTAAGCCGCTGTGGGATCTGTGGCGGTCGACAACGCAGGATTTCTTCGGCACGGCAAGCTTTGCGATCGTGGCGACTGAGACTTATACGCGTGGCGTGCGGCGCTTTTTGGAAGAAGAGATGGGGTTGCCCTGCCATTTTGCGATTGCACGGCGCGCTGGCACCAAAACCGATAACGAGGTAGTGCGGGAATCCGTGCAGAAGAAGACGCCTTTGCTCATGTTCGGCAGCTATAACGAAAGGATGTATCTCGCGGAGATCGGCTCGCGAGCGATGTATATCCCCGCGTCCTTTCCTGGGACGATCGTGCGGCGGCATACCGGGACGCCTTTTATGGGCTATGCCGGGGCCACGTATCTGATCCAGGAGGTATGCAATGCGCTTTTCGATGCGTTGTTCCATATCTTGCCGCTGGGCTTGGAGCTAGATCGGGTCGAGGCGACACCATCGCGACTGCATGAAGAGCTGCCCTGGGACGATGAGGCGAAGGCGTTGCTGGACCGGACTGTCGAGACGCATCCAGTGCTCGTTCGTATCTCGGCGGCAAAGCGCCTGCGCGACGCCGCGGAGAGCGGGGCTCGAATGGCTGGAGAGCAGCGGGTGACGGTCGCGCGCCTAGAGCAGGTCAAGGTGGCGCTGGGCGAGAATCGGGCAGCGTGACGCCTGCTGGGATATTGCGGGTTGGCGAGCTGGGACTGGGGTAGACGGGAGAGGCGAGTCTCTCAGCGTGCTGACCAAGGCTTCCAAACGGGAGATGATGCCGCCCGGGGCCGCCGGGCAGACAAACCGCCGTGATCAGGCGTGTCACGGCGATCTGGGCCTCGCGGGATTCGCCGTAAGGCCGAAATCGATAACTGGAGGGTATATCCATGGCTGAGAAGTACAACCTCACCGGCATGTCCGACGAAGAGGCGAAGGAATTCCACAGCATCTTCATGCCGAGCATGTACGGCTGGTTCACGCTGGTCGTGGGCGCGCACATTTTGACCCACCTGCGCTTCCCGTGGATTTAGGGCTGGGAAACCAAATTCCAAGGCGGTGACTGGCGCAGCGGACGCCAGTAGCCGGCCCGATATGCTTTAAGTTGAGGAGAGAGCACATGTATAAACTCTGGCAGGTTTTGGATCCCCGGCAAGTCCTGATCGCGATCTGCGTCTTTTTGATCCCGCTGGGGCTGCTCATTCATTTCTTGCTGCTCGCGACCGAAGATCTGAACTGGCACGAAGACGGTCGCCCGATTCCATTCAAGGATGCGGCAGCCTACAACCGCGCCCAAGAAGGTCTTCCCTACTAACGGGGCCCAAACCCGTTTCGGTGCAGGCGGCGGGGTGATGGCGGTAGTGGTATGGCTTCACCCCAGCCACGCCTGTAAGGGGCGGCGGCGTCACGATCGGACTGTGACAAGACGTTGCGCCTCGCGGAAGCTTGAAAGGACGTATTGCCGTATTGGCCGGGGCCGTCGAGTGAACTGATGCGGTGGGCGGCATGGGCGGTAGCGCTGCAAACAGGGGTTCAATAGCAGAGGTCCAATACCGGGCGCCGGGATCAATCAGCCGGCAGCGATGAATTTCGCAAGGCGAGAAGGGGCGGCATCCGGGCGAGGCTCGGCTAAATGGGGCGGTGAATCGCAAACTTCCCCACGGAACGAATAGGTAAATGGCCTTCGTGGTCAGTCGATAATTGGAGGGTAATTCCATGGCAGAGAAGTACAATCTGACCGGCATGTCGGATGAAGAGGCGAAAGAGTTCCACAGCATCTTTATGCCCAGCATGTATGGGTGGTTCACCCTTGTCGTGGGTGCCCACATCCTGACTCATCTCCGGTTCCCCTGGATCTAGAATTGAGATCCCGGTGTCTCGCGTCCTTTGCCGACGCGATGAGCACTGCGAACACGTCATATTGGCAACGGTAAAGGAGAGTAATCGATGAAAGAG
>JGI12210J13797_10378845_pt1 | contig 11795 bp, 5 predicted proteins | sample ElkSlonscriptome_3_FD_13797 | JGI IMG/M metagenome (IMG submission 13797) | reverse complement strand
AATCATCCAGGAAAAGTCCCTTCTCTTCTGGATTCAGGTTATTATTTTTATCTGCAGGGGGCTTTTTTCTGATCAGCATTTTTCTGGCCTTGAATCCTGTGGAAAAGGATGAAGTCCTGGAAATTTCTACCCTCAAATCTGAAATTCAGGATGCAGCATTATTAGAAAATGCTGTCGGCTACCTGGCCACGATTTACCCGAAGGGATTCCCGCACCAGAAGATTGATTCTCTGGTCAAAACCATGATGACAAACGATATTTCAGCATATAAGGTAACTAAATCCCTGCTGAAGCAGCTTGAACAATCCAACCTGTCCAATCGCGTCGATCTACAGGCAGAATTGCTGCTTTGGTTGTCACAATCAGGCTTATCTTATATTGACGGCCGGGGAAATAACGGGGCGCCAAAGGGTCATTTCGTCGATCTGGCGGATATTGATGAGTTGGGTAAACTGGCGATGAACTGGATCTATCACGACGATCCTTTTATAAGAGGAATGGCTGAATGGGCTATCTCTGCCAGGATCAATATGCTTAATAATAATGCATTAACCATTTGGCCGGCTAAAGAAAAAGATGCTCCCGATTGGTATCATACCTGGAGAGGCTTGCTGGCCACGGATTTTGTCCTGGAATCGGATTATGTAAGGCAGGGAATCAGGCTCAAGCTGCATCGTTCAATTCCTGAATTGAGTGAAGATGGTGGTAAGATCATTCACAGAGCGGAACAGCTTCACGATAAGATCAAAAAAGCTGGCAGCAGTCAATCATTGCAACTGGCGGAACAAAAGCTCGAAAAACTTCAGGAACTACAGGCCCGGCTGGCATCCATGCAGAACCTGCACGAAGCCCGTAAAGTATGGATAGGTATGCGGAAAGTCGCCAGGGATATTGTACTCAATGTGCCTGAAATTGATTTTGATGAAATGATCTTTTCGTACCGGCACGCATATCATTCCGGGGGAAATATTACCAATGGTGGTAAATCCTATCACATCAAACCGGGTGGTGATATCTATCTGCTGAAAGGCTTCGATCCTACCAACCATTTGAAGCCTCTGATCGGTGATAATCTGGAAGCCGGCCACATGCAAGGGATGGACCTGTGGTATGAAGCCAATAAGCTGGTTTTTTCCTATGCCGAACAGCCGCGTTATTTTGACGAAGTGATGTATGAATCAGATCAGGGGTTTGACGATTGGCCCAACGGTTTGTCGGGTCCAGCGCTGCTTTATGAAATCGACCTCAGGAATAACACCCTGAAGCAGCTTACAGATCATCCCTACAATAGTGATGTAGAACCATCGTACCTGCCTAACGGGGAGATTGTGTTTTCTTCTACGCGCTCCAACTTCAGCAGCCAGTGTTCCGGCAACTTTTTCCAGAATAAGAAGATCACCAACCTCTACAAAATGTCCGGTGATGGTTCAGATATTCGATCATTAAGCAATAACAAGGATTTCGACCGTTTCGCCCGTGTACTTGATGACGGACAGATCGTTTATACTCGCTGGGAATACCAGGAACGTCATCTTTGGCAAACTCACAACCTTTGGACCGCCCGCCCTGATGGTGCTTACCAGGAAGCTTTATTCAAGCAACACAACAACAACGGCCCGATGTCGCTCCGGGACGCCCGCCAAATTCCAGGCAGCGATAAACTGGTTGCAATCGGGGCCGGACACCACGAATGGTCCCAGGGAGCGGTATTTATCATCGACTACCATAAAGGCACCAACGAAGAAGACGGCTTCAGGATCGTCACCCCTCATATCGCACCCCGTGAAGGAGGTCTGGGTAATAAAAAGCACATCGAGCAAGGTGGCGTAATTGATAATGGAGGGTTGTATCAGCATCCTTTTCCATTGTCAGAAGAAACTTTCCTGGTCGGGTTTTCTTACCATGAACATCAAAAAACCATGAATGCCAAAAATTTTGCCCTCTACCTGATCGATGTTTATGGTAACAAAGAATTGATTCACCGGGATCCGGTGCTATCTGCTTCTTTCCCGGTCGCAGTTAAAAACCGCCCCATTCCACCAGTTATTGTGGAAAGTATAAATGAAGATGTAGGATATGCTACCGTTTATGTCAACGATATTTACGATGGTGTTCCCGAATTTAAAGAGGGTGAGGTAAAATACATCCGTATCGGTCACCATACAGAGTGGCCATTCCAGCAGACAGGTGAGCGCGTAGTGGATTACAATCATTTACATTATACCCCTTCCGGTTCATGGTCACGGTCGGTTGGTATGTGGTCCTGGTCACCGGCACGGGTAATTGGTACTGTGCCAGTCGAAGAGGACGGGTCTGCCCACTTCAAGGTGCCCGCCAACATTCCTATCTATTTCCAGGCACTGGATGAAAACCACCTGGAATTGCGCCGCATGAGGTCATTCATAACATTTCAACCCGGTGAAACCAGGGGCTGTACCGGATGCCATGAATCACGGGACGAATCTCCGGCTGCCCTTACCCAGGTTCCTTCTGCTTTGCATCGTGCTCCTGATACACCAGTACCACCAAGTTGGGGCGAAACAACCTTACCTGATTACGAAATGCACATTCAACCCATTTTTACCAGTAATTGTGTTTCCTGTCATGGACCGGAAAATCCTGCTGCCGGTTTGGAATTTAGTGCTCGCGTTGTCGATGATTATTACCAATCGTACCGCACCCTATTTGGTTTGAGTCCCGACGAGCTAACCCCGGTCTGGGAGCCTCAAGCAAGAAAACTGATGCATCCAAATCACAACAACATCCAGCAGGATAAGGAGTCGTTGCGGAAAATGGAAACCAACCAATACCCGGGTCAACTGATTAGTATTGCCAATCGATTTGGTGACAATGCAGTATCGAAAGTAAAAGAATTTGGTTCTTCGCAAAGCAAGCTGATCCATGCGATGATGGACGAATATCACCAGGAGCATGCGAAGCTGGATGAACAGGAATGGATCGACCTGGTGACCTGGATCGATCTGAATGCACCTTATTGGGGCACTTTCGTGGATAAAGAACCAGCCAAATATGGTGATATGCCTGAAAGGGTATTTGTGCAATTTCCAATGATGTTTGACAAAGAATATAAAACCGAGATCATCAGGAAGGGAGAGAAACAATGATTGGGATATTAAGGAAAAAAGCCTGGATACTGGCTGTTTTTGCAATTGCTATTGTCCTTCTAACTGGCGCCTTCAAGAACAGCGGGAAAAAACCGGTTTATCGTTCGCCTGAAACGGCTGCTTTTTCTCCGGATGGAAAGATTCTGGCAGTCAATGATTTAACCTATCATAAAATTTACCTTGTCGATCCAGCTTCAGCAAGTGTACGCCAGGAAATCAACCTGAATGGACCAGGTCAGGATATTGTATGGCTGGATCAGCAACATTTCCTGGTTTCTGAATATGAAACCGGCCAGGTACTGAAGATCAATGCCCTCAATGGAAAAACAGTGCGAAAGTACGAAGCTGGTCCCAATGCTTTTCATATGGCGGTATATCATGACCAATTGTGGATCGGGCTTTATGGATTGAACAAACTGGCTATCATTGATCTCAGGTCAGGAAAGAAAATCGATGAAGTTCAACTGTTGAGTTTGCCCTGGGATTTGGAAATTGCACCTTCAGCCGGATTGGCATTAGTTACCAACCTTATTCCCGGCAAAGCTGCTAACGGAAAAGAAGCCGCTGCTTCCGTGACATTAATCGATCTGGAAACCAGGGCAAAAATCACTGAAATCGGATTGCCACATGGCGCTTCCAACCTGAGGCACCTTGAAGTCTCTGCTGATGGAAAATGGGCTTATGCGGTTCATACCAGGGGAAAAATCTCTTTGCCCACCAGTCAGTTAGAACGAGGTTGGGTAAATACCAATATGCTCAGCATTCTTGATCTTGAAAAAAAGGATTGGTATGCAAGTGTGTTGCTGGATAAGGTCAGGAAAGGCGCTTCCGATCCCTGGGATGTAATTGAAGATAGCCACACTGGTAATTTGCTGATCAGCCTGGCTGGTGTCCACGAGATTGCGACTGTAAAAGTACACCGGTTGCATGAATATTTGAGGGGGGAAGGCGTGCCCGCTAACTTACAGGTGAGCAATGCCAATGCCTACACTTCCTTTGATGTATGGCAGCAAATCAAAGCTTCACCGGACCAACGTGTTCTTTTACAGGATCAAATCAGTGCCTTACATGCTGCCGGTTTACTCGAAAGAGAAAAAATTGGTATCAGAGCGCCCAGAGGTCTTGATCTGTCTCCCGATGGCAACATACTGGCTGTCACAGGCTACTATTCTGGTGAATTAGCCCTTAAAGACCTGAAATCTGGAGAAGTGAAAGTTATTTCGCTGGGCAAACAATCTGAACCGGATCAGGTGAGAAGAGGTGAAATGGCATTTCATGATGCCACCCGAACCCTCGAAAACTGGCTCAGCTGCTTCAGTTGCCACCCTGATACCCGGGCGGATGGGTTGAACTGGGACCTCCTTAATGATGGCATTGGTAATCCCAAGAATACCAAGTCGCTGGTATGGACTCACCTTACTCCTCCATCCATGTCTACGGGTGTGCGCGCTAATTACGAAGTGGCGGTAATGAAAGGATTTCATTTTATCAAATTTTACCAGGGATCTGAAGCTGAATTCGATGAAGTAAGAGCTTACCTGGCTTCATTGTCTCCTGATGAAAGTCCCTGGCTTAAATTGACAGCAAAGGATAAAGATTTTGCCAGAAGCGTAGAAAGAGGTAAAAATCTGTTTGCCAGCAGTGAATGCAGCAATTGTCATGAACCGCCATTATTTACCAATAAAAAGATGTATGATTTTGGGTATGCCGACCAGCAGGGCATTACGGCTTACGATGTGCCAACTTTACGTGAACTATGGCGAACCGCTCCCTACTGGCATGATGGCAGCAAGGCTAGCCTAAAAGAATTGCTCACAGACTCCAGGTTAGTGGGTGTACATGGCAAAACTGAAAAGCTGCAAGAAAATGACCTGGATGATTTAACTAATTATTTGCTGACACTCTGATTTTAAAAAGAGACCATTTGTTTTACATGATGACATTTAAACATAGAATTTTAGTCCTGACCTTTCTGCTGGCAATCTCATTTAATCAGGTCAATGCTGGCCATAAAGTTGCCAACGATACGGTGAAAATACTCTGGGTAGGCAGTAGCAGCACCTATTGCCATGACCTGCCTTATCAAACCGGCCAATGGCTGGAAGATTATTTTGCCCCACGCCCGGTGAAAACCTACCTGGTAGGTAAAAGTGGTACCGGATTTCATGAATACCTCGAGACTGATTTTGAAGCACAGTATGGTTTGAAGCAAGGTCAGACTTTACTAGACAAGATCCGGGATGAAAATTATGATTTTGTAGTCCTGCAAATGATCACCTATTTCATTGGCGCAGATCTCAGGGAGGAAACAGAAAAGAGCACAGAGATTCTGGTAAAAGCAATTCGGGATGCAGGTGGTGAACCTGTTTTTTACGAAATGGGCTGGCGTTTGGGTCCGGAGAATGAAATTGGAAGGCAGTTAATTGCAGCTGCAGCAAAAAAGCACAATATTAAATATTATGGTAGCTGTTCTGAAGCCTGGAAAGCAGTCAGGGCTGATAAACCATCTTTGGAACTGCATAATTTACCTGATTCAGACCATCCGGGTACGCTAGGGACCTACCTGAATATATGCAGTATGTATGTTGCCTTCACCGGCAAAAAGCCTAAGGTCCAAAAAATTAAACTAGAGGTGTGGCCTCGGTTTGGTTCGTTTGATAAAGAGCTGGCCGGTGAAAAACTGAAAACTGTTTCTTTAGATTATTACCATCAGGTCATGCCAGACTGGATGCAAAAGATCTCGGTCATGCGAACCGATCATCTCATCGAAAAGAAAACTGCGCGTTACCTTCAAAAGCAAGCATATCAAACCTGGAAACAAAACTTCTCCCAACTAGCCAACTGAAACAATTCCATGATAAACAACCTTAACCGCCGTAATTTTTTGAAACGCTCCATAGCTGGAGGGGCCTTAATGGGTTTTGCCGGCATCGAAGCCTGGGGAAAATCCCTCACTTCCAGGAATGGCATGCCCTACACTACATTGGGCAAAACAGGGTTATCTGTAAGTCGGGCCGGACTGGGTGGCTGGCAGATCGGGATTGAAAATACCACCCAGGAAAAAGTAAACGAAATTGTACAACTGGCCCTGGAGTCGGGAATCAATTATTTCGATACTGCTCCGAATTATGGTGTTTCCGAAGAGAGGCTGGGAATAGCGCTTAAAGGTAAGCGGGACCAGGCTGTGATCGCCACCAAAACTGAAGAAATAACCTACGAAGGCACCTGGAAACTGATCCGCCAAAGCCTGGAGCGATTGCAGACTGACCACCTCGATATTGTTTTTCTGCACAGTCTCGGCAACCAGGAACGTTTCGATGATATCGACCTGCTGCTAAGTAAGAAAGGGGGATTGGCCGCTCTGGTGGAAGCTAAAAAGCAGTCGGTAATCAGGTTTGTGGGCGTAAGTGGTCATAGTTATCCGACCCTTTTTCATCGGCTCATGGATACAGGAGAGATAGACGTACTGATGAACGCTGTGAATTTTGTGTCACGGCATATTTACAATTTTGAGGATAAGGTCTGGGCCCGTGCTCACCAGGATGATCTCGGCCTGGTAGCTATGAAAGTACTGGGCGGCACTAATGATGCCGGAATTCGCATACCCAAGCAGTATTATCGCGAAGCGCTGCAGTACGCATTATTTGCCACCCCGGCCCATAACATGGTAATCGGGATCGAAAAGCTGGAAGAGGTGCATGAAATGGTAAAAACAGTGAAAGAATTGCAGGCCATCAATGAAGAAGAATATAAAAATCTTTATAAACTTGGATTGGAATTGAGAGACCGGGACAACTGGAATTTACCTTACGGAGGACCGGTAACGTGATCTAATAAAATTAATTAACTGAAAAGAAAAAGCATGTTGAAGAAGAGGAGAGATTTTATTAAAAGCACAGCCCTTGCTACAGCCGGAATCGGACTCGGTTCAGGATGGTTGAACCAGGCTTTGGCCGGAAAAATAAATATGAAACCTACCGCCACCGATAAAATGATCGGAATTCAGATGGGAGCCCATAGCTTTTATGATGAAGGCATGGAGTACGTTCTGGATTTTTTGAAAAATGAGGCAGCCATCAATACCCTGATGTTTTACAGCCACACTTATTACGGTGCGGAAAGCCGTCCGCTGAGGGTAATGGCCCATGACCATGGCAAACCTCCCCGCGATTTTATGAATAGCAACCTGACCAGGGTCTGGGTGAAGCATCACGATAAATATTTCAAGGATACCGTTCTGAGACACCACCAGCCGGATAGTAGTTATGAATACCACAACAAAGATATTTTCAATGAAATTTTAAAGCCGGCCCGGCAGCGGGATATGAAGGTTTTCATTCGGCTGCTGGAAGCATCGGCCGGCAATGGTAAGAAATATGTAAAGAATTACGACCAGGTGCTCACCGAAAATATTTTTGGTAAAGAAGGTTATGGACCCTGCTGGAACAACCCGGACTACCGCAACTGGGTGTATGGAACAGCCGAAGATATTTTCAGCAACTACGAACTCGATGGGATCCAATATGGCGCCGAACGTACCGGTCCCATTTCTCGATTACTGTTCAATGGCGACATCCCAACTTGCTTTTGTGAGCATTGTGTGGCAAGAAATAAAAGTAAAGGAATTGATCCGGCCAGGGCCAGGGAAGGGTATACCAAACTTTATAATTTCATCAAGAAAGTGGAGGCTGGCGAACACGACAAAACCGACACCGTGATGGTAAATGTGCTGCGTCATCTGCAGGAATACCCGGAGATCCTGGGCTGGAATTATCAATGGTTCCAGGCCGATGAGGAAATCCAAAAAGAAATGTACCTGCGGATCAAAAAGCAGCAACCCGAAGCAGTAGTGGGCCGTCATATCGATCATCAACGGTCCAGCTGGGATATTTTTTATCGCTCAGCCATCACTTACGGAGAAATGGCGGAATATGCCGATTTTATCAAGCCAATCCTTTACCACGATATTTATGGTCCCCGGTTACGGCATTGGGTAATCGATCGCTATGTTGACCGGGTATTAAATGATATGGATGCCTACCAGGCCCTCGACCTATTTTACACCTGGCTGGGGTATAGCAAAGAAGCCCAAATCGAACTGGATGACCTCGAGCGGGTCGGAATGGGACCAGAATATGTTTACGACGAAACCAAAAGATGTGTGAATAGTGTCAACGGCAAAGCGAAGGTAATAGCTGGTATCGGGATTGATGTACCATGGCATGCGCCCGGTGGAATGCAGCCCTATCATAGTGATCCTGAGCGCCTGGAAATGTCAGTTTTTAAGGCCATGGAAGCTGGTGCAGATGGTTTACTGGCTTCCCGCGATTATGATGAAATGCGGCATAGTAGTCTGAAAGCATTCGGCCAGGCAGTAAGAAGGGTAATTTAAAGAGCCAGTCATGTGGAAATATTGGACTGGAAGTTGTGCACAAAAGGATTCGATCGGGCAGCAGGTTCATTGTTTGCTGGAGCAACTGCTCTATGAAAAACAAGGGGATAGAATCATAAAAGTTACTTTTTTTGTAGCTTGTGAGACCGCCTCCGATTATCGGGAAAAACTGGCCAATCTTGAAATAGCCTGCCGCCAGGTATTCAGCTACCCACTATTGATCACCCTGGTCCCACAGGCTCCCATCGAGCATGATCTTTATTTGGAAGCCTGGTATTTACCTTCTGGCATCGAGGCAACCATCAACTTTGAATGCCGGGGAGATCTCCGCCTGCTCAGAATTTCAGGGGCAGATGAATTGATGATCGTGCATACCCATACTTTAACCGGAAACGTGGAAAATGATGCCAGATCCTGTTTCAGCCTGCTGCAGAAACTGATCGATCGTGAAAGTCTTTCCTTTGATCACCTTTTCAGGCAATGGAATTACATCGGAAATATTCTGCAACAGGAGGATGGGAAGCAAAATTACCAGCAATTCAATGAAGTTCGGTCCGGGTTTTTTGCTGGTTCGAATTTTCCTGCAGGTTATCCGGCTGCCACCGGGATCGGGATGGACATTCCCGGAGTAATTATCGAAGCCTGTTTCCTGAATTCTGACCAATTGAAACCAGTAGGGATTACCAGTCCGATTCAGCTTTCAGCCCATAGTTATTCTGAAAAAGTGTTGGTTTCGCTGCTGACCCGAAAATCAACGCCCAAATTTGAGCGGGCCAAAGCATTGGTCAATCATCAGAGTAGCACCATTTTTATATCCGGGACTGCTGCCATTTTAGGAGAAGCATCTTCACCTTCAGGAAGTTACGAGGAGCAAACCGGGCAAACTATCGATGCCATTGAACAACTGGTGAGCCGAGAAAACCTGAATCTTTATGCCTTCATTATGCCTGCCAGTGAATTCAAATACCATAATGTGCGGGTTTATTTGAAGGATGGCTACATTTCACCCTCAATCAGGGAGCAGGTAGCCACATACTTTTCCTACCAACATACGCTTTTTCTGAAAGCCGATGTTTGCCGGGATGAATTACTGGTGGAAATAGAAGCAGAACTTAAAATAAATTAAAAATATTAAACCTGGATCATGAGTTTATCAAGACGAAAATTTATCAAATCATCCGGATTGGGTATCTCGGTCGCAGCTGTCATGCCATATTTACTGAGTTGTGCCCGGGGAAAAGGGTTAGCTGCCGCGGAAACAGGTGCCATTATCAAGGTAGAGAATGGTATCCCCGAATTATATGTCAACGGGCAGAAATCTTCCCGGATGTGGGGTAGACTGGCATTACCCGCCGATCTGGCACCGGAAAAAATGGAACAGTACCTGCCAGCGGGTATCGATACCTACCTAACCGCGATTGACTCAACCATTTCACTCTGCTGGGATGGAGAAGATGGATATTATTTCGATAAGTACGAATCGCATGTACGCCGGCTGGTGGAAAAGTTACCCGACATCAAGCTAATCCTTTATACCGGTGGTACTGGTGGCTCCCCTTACAAATGGTGCAAAAACAATCAGGAAGAACTAACCCTCTACGATTCCGGTATCCGTCTGGAAACTGCTTCCATCGCTTCAGATATCTGGCTGCGCGATAGCAGCAAAGCTTTTACGGAGTTTGTAAATTATTTCGAGAACAGCAAATACGCCAACAATATCATTGGGTACAACCCGGTATTCAATGCCAATGAATGGTTTAGCCACCACCGGAAATCAGTAAAGGAATTTGGCTGGGCGGATTTTTCAAAGCCGATGCTGAATTATTACCGCAAATGGCTCCAGGAAGAATATAACAATGACGTGCAGGCATTAAGGGAGAGTTGGAAGGATCAGAATATAACTTTCGAAACTGTAGAGATCCCAACGGCTGAAGAGCGGCTATACGATGAAAGTGATTCCTTCTTTTACACCTGCACCCCACTAGGCAATAAAATCACCGATTACTACCGGGCTTACGATCAAAGGCTGGCTTATCTTGGCATCTCCTGGTGTAAAGCAATAAAAGAAGCGGCACCGGTACCCAAGCTGGCAGGGATGATGCATGGCTACAGCTATTGCGGCCGCCACGACAGTAAACTTTACCCGCATCACCATGGGCATGGAGCCGCCATGATGGTGATGAATTCAGAATGGGTGGATTTTCTGCATTCGCCCTATCATTACTATAACCGCAGCATCGGCGGTACCCACTATTCACAGCATGCAGCGGATACTGTGATTAACAACGGCAAACTGATGATCGACCAGATCGATAGTAAGCCGCATTTGCGCGGTGGGCCCAACTGGAATGCCTCCACACCCTGGGAATCAGAGCAACTGCTGAAACGTGATGTAGCCTATCCACTTACCAAAAATCTCTACACCTATTGGCTGGAAGGTGGTCCCGGTAATATGTTCCCGATCGTGCGCCACCATGCCGAACCCTGGGGGCCAATGTGGTTCGACAGCCCCGAAATAAAGCAGTTGATTGCCCAACTGAAGCAATTGATGGATGAAAACCAGAAGCTGGATACCCAATCAGTGACTGAAGTGGCTTTCTTTACATCCAATGTAGGATCCTACTACCGGAAACTGGAAACGGTTTTTGGCAACCTCTATGTAGAAGGGCTGCGGCAATGGATTTTACCGGAAGTAGGTGCGCCTTTCGATGACTATATCCTGGAGGATTTGCCTAATATCGATAGGAAGTACAAGGTCTATATTTTTACCGATACCCATTATATCCCTTCCGAATTGCGGCAGCAGATCGTCGATAAACTGGAGTCGGACCAGGCCACCGCAATCTGGCTTTATGGGCCCGGATACCTAGATGAGGAGGGTTGCGACCTGGCCAATTCGGAGCAGCTGACCGGGATCAGGTTGAGCAATACAGATCAAAAGAATTTTATCCAGGTGGAGATTACTGAGAATGATCATCCGATTGCCAAAGGGCTGGAGCAAAAATCCTACGGTTCGGATATCGATCCCACTTACTTTACCGATGATATCGTCTGGATGCCTTTCAATACTGACACCAATGATTACCAGTTCAGCCCGATCTTTTTTGTGAATGATCCGGAGGTGGAGGTGATTGGAAAAGTGAAGAGGTTGAACGAGCCGGGCCTGGTGTATAAAGATTTAGGCAAAAGAAAGTCTGTTTATTCTTCCGCGCCCATGTTGCATCCCAACCTGCTCCGGAATATTCTCGAAAATGCCGGGGTGCATATTTACAGCAAAG
>JGI12210J13797_11236707_pt1 | contig 11798 bp, 10 predicted proteins | sample ElkSlonscriptome_3_FD_13797 | JGI IMG/M metagenome (IMG submission 13797) | reverse complement strand
AGGCGGAAGCCTGCCGGATTGTCGAAGAGGCGATCGAGCGGGCGAAGGGGTAGAGGTAAGGGTCGGACGTCGGCTATCGACCCAATTTCGGGCGTTGCAGAAGGGTGTGATAAGTCGATGATGCAAAAATCGAAGAACTATGATCCGAAGCCTCTGAGCGGTGGCGTTTATGTGATCGTCGTTGTTGGCTTTCTGCTGCTGTTCGAGTTGGACCTCGACTGGGGCGATGGTGGTAATCAACTCTTTGCCGCGGTCGTCATTGTTGGCACGACTGCGCTGGCATGGCTGACTAAAAGATTTATCTACCGCCACGGCCAGAACATCGGCGAGGCTCGGTTCAAGGATGTTTCCAGCCCAAATGCCGTCAGGCCTGATTGACCGCTTCCCACCCCGATAACGGACCTCACTCCACCGGGCGCGAATCGTCGAGCAGGTCGGTCGCCTGATCGCCGTCGCTGGCGCGTTCGGCTTCGACGAGTTCGCTGATTTCGCTTTCGGGGCGCACGTCGTCCTCCCCGACATCGGCCATCGCTGACCGGCGGCGTTTCTTGGCCGGTCCGGTGTCGGATTGCTGTTCCGGCGTTCCGCCTTGCGTCAGGCTGCCGCCACCGGTGCCGCCGATCGGCAGGGGGTCGGTCCGGCCGTCGAAACGCAGGCGATAGATCGGTTCGGGCAGGGCAAATCCTTTGTCCTCCAGCGCTTCCTTCACCGCCGCGATGGCGAGGCTGCGCGATTTGAACCAGTCCGCCTCGCGCTGATCGATCCAGCCCATGAACAGGATGACGATGTTCGAATCGCCGACCTGCGTCACACGTCCCCCCGGCGCGGGGTCGGACAGGACGAAGCGCAGGTTTTCGAGGACTTTCGCGCCCAACTTCATCGCCGCGCGCGGATCGTCGTCGGCATCGATGCCCAGCTCGAAATCGAACCGACGCTGCGGATTGCGGGTGTAATTGAGGATAACCGCCTTGAAGACCTGCGAATTGGGGATTCGCAAATGGTTGCCCTGCAACGTCATCAGGATCGTCGCGCGGCTGGTCAGGCGGATGACGCGGCCTTCCTTTTCATCGATCAGAACGTGATCGTTGGGGCGAAACGGCTGGCGCAGGCTGAGCACGAGCGAGGCGACGTAATTCTCTATCGTGTCGCGCATCGCGAACCCCAGCGCGATGCCGATGACCCCGGCCCCGCCCAGCACCGCGCCGAGCAAGGCCCCTGCCCCCAGCATGTCGAGGGCGATGACAATTCCGCCGACGACGAACACGAACCGGATCGCCCCGGCTATCAATTCGGCGAGAAAAGCGTTGGGCGCGATTCGTTTCCATACGAACCCGAGCCCGGCCAGCACGTAACCGAACGCACCGATTACCAGCGCAACCGTCACCGCGACCAGCAACAGCGGGATCGCCGCTACCGCGCCGTCGGCCAGTTCCATCGCCCGGCCTATGATGGACAGGTTCTTTTCGACCGACAGGTCGCGCTCGATCGTGCTTTCGACGGTCGCGGTGCCTTCGACCCGGTCGGCGATCGATTCGGCCCGCTCTATCGCCTCGGCATCGGGTAGCGTCCCGGACAGGCTGACAACCCCTTCGTCGACGGCGACCCGGACATCCTCGAACGCGGGCAGCTCGCTGAAAATCCCTTCGATCCGATCCTTGATCCGCGCATCCTCGGACGCGTCCGGGTCGAGGGCGATGGGCCGCTCGGCTTCACCCGATTCGTCGGCTTGTGCCGGGGCATCGGGCGCGGAGGGCAGCGACGCGCCGAGCGGAGCGGCTGTGCCCAGCATCGCGCACAGGCACAGCAGCCACAATCGTGTCCGTATCGATGTGAACAGGGGGTCAGGCCGCGGAAAAAACGAGTTTGAAAATCGCGGTGAGAGCAAGCGGCAAGAGAATCGCCATCAGCCAGAGGCCGGTGATGTCGCGGCGAAATTCACTTTCCAGCGCCGGATCGCGGGCATCGGCATCGTTCAGCCCGGTCCAGCGTTTCTCGAACCAGCGGCAGGCAGGGATAATCGCCGCCACCAGCACGACCAGCGCCATGTAGGGGAGGATGGACGGCATTCCATCGCTCATCGCCTTGACCGTCATGAAAATCTGCAACGCAGTATAGACCAGCAGGGCATAGGCGACATGATCGCTCATCGCCTTGCGCCAATCGCGCGAACGCTCATGCGTCGCCTCTCGGTTACGGTGCGAAAGCTCACTCATCATGCGCGCTCCTTCATCAGTCTCGCCGTTACGAATATTCCAGACAAACGCCGGCGTTGCAACTGGCGTAACCATGATGCGCCGAATGTGGGCAATCGTTTGCGACTTTTGTTAGGTGGGCGGTCCCCGCCGTACAGGCAAATCCCGGCGTGAGTATCCCGGTCCATCGGTCGGGTTCAAGCGGGGGAAAGCAAAATTCCTGCCAAACTATTGCCAAACGACGAAACCGGCCCTTTGATTGGCGGACGAGAATGCTAGAACGACAATGATGAGCGACACGGAAATCGACACGGAAATCGGCACGGGCGCGCCCGGCCGCGCGGACACATCCTCGGCCAGTGCCGAACAATTCGGTACGGCTGGCGTGGCAACCGCACCGATGCCCGATGGCGGGCTGGAAGTTGTGTCGATCGCCAAAAGCTACGACAAGCGCGCGGTCCTGACCGACATTTCCCTGACCGTGGCCAAGGGCGAAGTGCTCGGCCTGCTCGGCCCCAATGGCGCGGGGAAGACGACGTGTTTCTATTCGATCATGGGCCTCGTCAAACCCGATTCGGGCCGTATCCTGATGGATGGCGAGGACGTGACGAAATTGCCGATGTACCGGCGCGCCATCCTCGGCCTTGGCTATCTGCCCCAGGAAACCAGCATTTTTCGCGGCATGACGGTCGAACAGAACATCGCCTGCGTCCTGGAAATGGTCGAACCCGATGCCGATACGCGCGCAGAGGAACTGGAGCGGTTGCTGGGCGAATTCGGGCTGACCCGCCTGCGGTCGAGCCCGGCGATGGCGCTGTCCGGTGGGGAACGCCGCCGTTGCGAAATCGCGCGCGCGCTGGCCGCCAAACCTTCGATCATGCTGCTCGACGAACCGTTCGCCGGGATCGATCCCCTCTCGATCAGCGACATCCGCGATCTGGTGAAGGATCTGAAACAGCGCGGGATCGGCGTGCTCATCACCGATCATAACGTCCGCGAAACGCTCGACATCGTCGATCGCGCCTGCATCATCTATGGCGGCCAGGTGCTGTTTGCCGGGACGCCGCAGGCGCTCGTCGCTGATGAAAACGTCAAACGGTTGTATCTCGGCGAAAGCTTCACGCTGTGACGACACTGGCGCGGAATGCTGGCGTTGGCGCCTCTTTCGCCGGACCGTCACCCGCAAATCGGCGCATGCGCCGCCGAAAACATCGTTACGGCCCATGAATATCGGCCCGCGCCTCGACCTGCGGCAGACGCAGTCGCTGGTGATGACGCCGCAATTGCAGCAGGCGATCCGGCTGCTGACCGCTTCCAATCTCGAACTCGAAACGTTCATCGGCGACGCGCTGGAAACCAACCCCCTGCTCGAAGCGGGCGCGGTCACGCGCGACGATAGCGGTGGCGATTCTGGCGACGATCCGCCGCAATCGACGGATGGCGGCGCAGACACCCTGATGGCGGCGGGCGCGGGCGAAAGCGATTCGCCGCTCGACCTCAATCCCGAAACGCTCGACCGCGACCGCGATACCGGCGACGGAGACATAGGCGCAGCCAGGGACGCAACCCTGTCGCAATCGGCGCAGACCACCGAATGGGGCAGCGCGATGCCGGGCGATGGCGGCGGTGGAGCCGGCGGTGGGGACGCTCAATTCGACCTGTTGGCCAACCGCGCAGACGAAACGACGCTGGCCGAACATCTCGACCGGCAGGTGGGGACCTATGCGATCAACCCGCGAGAGGCGTTCGCGGCGCGGCATATCGTCGGCCTGCTGGACGAGGCGGGATATTTGTCCACCGGCCTTTATGAAATCGCCGATGATCTCGGCCTGTCCATCGACGAGGCGGAGGACGCGCTGACCGTGGTGCAGATGTGCGATCCGACCGGCGTCGGCGCGCGCGATCTTGCCGAATGCCTCGCACTGCAGGCGCGCGAAGCCGACCGGTTCGACCCCTGTATGCAGGCGCTGATCGACAATCTCGACCTGATCGAAAAGGGCGACGTCGCCCGTTTGAAACGGGTGTGCAAGGTCGATGACGACGATTTCGCCGACATGCTGCGTGAATTGCGCGGCTACGATCCGCGGCCGGGACTCGCTTTTTCATCCGCGCTTGCCGACCCGGTGATCCCCGATGTCCTGTTGCAGGACGACGGCGCGGGCGGGTGGAACATATCTCTAAACCAGAGCACGCTGCCCCGGCTGATCGTCAATCGCGACTATTACCTCGAACTCGATTCCGGATCGCGCGACCGGGAGACGAAGGGCTGGCTCAAGGAAAAGCTGGCCGATGCACACTGGCTGATCCGCGCGCTCGACCAGAGGCAGAAGACGATCCTGAAAACGGCGGGCGAGATCGTCAAACAGCAGGATGGTTTTTTCCGCCGGGGCGTAACGCACCTGCGCCCGCTGACCCTGCGCGACGTGGCGGAAAAGATCGACATGCACGAATCGACCGTCAGCCGCGTGACCTCGGGCAAATACCTGTCATGCGAACGCGGCTGTTTCGAACTGAAATACTTCTTTTCCAGCGGCGTCGCGTCGAGCGATGGCGAAGGGGCATCGGCAGAAGCGATAAAGGCGCGTATCCGTGCGCTGATCGCGGATGAAACCGCCAAGGCGATCCTGTCCGATCAAAAACTGGCCGACCTGTTGCGAGATGAAGGATACGACCTCGCCCGCCGGACGGTGGCAAAATATCGCGAAGCGATAGGAATCGGGTCCAGTGCACAGAGGCGGCGACAGAAGAAACTCGAAGGATTGTAGTTAATCCGCGAGTCTTCGAAAACTTGCCAACTCCTTGCGACTTATCTCTCGAAAAATTTCGCTGCGATGGCCGGAATGACTCCATCCCGATAATAAGCGGTAGTCCTTAGCACCACCGGGAAACGGTACGATGTGAAATCCTTCATCCAAAATTAACCTTTCCCGTTCAGATCTTGTGTGGTTAATACAGGGCAATAAAGATTAGCGGGTCGTTACACCGCACACATTGTCGATCGGGGTAAAAAGGGGGCCGACCATGCGCGTGCTACTGATTGAAGATGAGCCGACAACGTCCAAGGCGATCGAGCTCATGCTCACCACAGAAGGGTTCAACGTCTATTCGACCGACCTTGGTGAAGAGGGTCTCGATCTTGGCAAGCTGTACGATTACGACATCATACTGCTCGATCTGAACCTGCCCGACATGCACGGGTATGACGTGCTGAAGAAACTGCGGGTGGCAAAGGTGCAAACCCCGGTCCTGATCCTTTCGGGCATCGCCGAAATGGACAGCAAGATTCGCTCGTTCGGCTTTGGCGCCGACGATTACGTGACCAAGCCGTTCCACCGCGAAGAACTGGTCGCACGCATTCACGCCGTGGTCCGCCGTTCGAAAGGGCACAGCCAGTCGATCATCCGCACCGGCAAGCTGGCGGTCAACCTCGATGCCAAGACGGTCGAAGTCGACGGCGCGCGCGTTCACCTGACCGGCAAGGAATACGCGATGCTCGAATTGCTTTCCCTGCGTAAAGGCACCACCCTGACCAAGGAAATGTTCCTCAACCACCTGTATGGCGGGATGGACGAGCCCGAACTTAAAATCATCGACGTGTTCATTTGCAAACTGCGCAAGAAACTGAGCCATGCGTGCAGCGGTGAAAACTACATCGAAACGGTCTGGGGCCGCGGATATGTGCTGCGCGACCCGAACGAAGAAGCCGAAGCGGCCTGAAGCATTATCGGGAGTGGGATCCGGCGCCCGGGGTTTAACGACCCCGGGCGTTTTTTATGCGCGACCCAAATGGGGCGGGGATCAGGCGGCCTTCATCCCGGCGGCGAAATCCAGGCCGCTGGGCACCTGGAACACCCGCAAATCGAATTCGGGCACGATCGCCATGATGTGATCGAAGATATCGGCCTGGATCGCTTCGTATTTCGGCCATTCCGTGGTCGAGGCGAAGCAGTATAGCTGCAACGGCAACCCTTCGGGTCCGGGTTCGAGCTGTCGCACCATCAGGGTGAACCCCTGGTCCGATACCTTCGGATGATGCGTCATGTAGGCGGTGGCATAGGCGCGCAGCATCCCGATATTCGTCAATCGTCGGGCATTGACCGGTGCCTCCCCATCCGGGAGTTCGGCTGAATTCCATTCTGCGATTTCCGCCCGCTTCGCCTTTAGATACGGGCGCAGCAGGACGAACCGATCAAGCTCTGCCACTTCATCGTCGGTCAAAAACCGGATCGTGTTCTGGTCGATATGCATCGACCGCTTGATCCGCCGACCACCGCTGCTGGTCATGCCGCGCCAGTTCTGGAACGCGTCGGACACCAGCCGGTGTGTCGGGATGGTGGTGATGGTCTTGTCGAAATTCTGCACCTTGATCGTGTGCAGCGATATATCGATCACGTCACCATCGGCCTCCATGCTCGGCATGGTGATCCAGTCTCCCACGCGCAGCATGTCGTTGCTGGTCAATTGCACCGATGCGACGAGGCTGAGGATCGTGTCCTTGAACACCAGCAGCAGGACCGCGGTGATCGCGCCCAGCCCCGACAACAGCAAAAACGGCGATTCGTCGATCAACACCGATACGAGCACGATCGCCGCGCCGCACAGGACCAGGATTTTCACAACCTGGACGTAGCCCTTGATCGGGCGGTTGCGCGCTTGCGGTTGGCGTTCGTAAACCTCGTTCGCATAACCCAGCCCCCGCACGATCCCCATCGCGATGGACAGCACGATCAGCGCCTGTGCGACATTGGCGACAACGACGCGCACTTCCTCGTAAAGATGGGGGACGGTCTCGATACCGTTGGATATCACCAACAGCGGAGCGACCGTCGCCAGCCATGCCGCCGCCCTGTCGATGCGGTCCGATTTTTGATCGAGATAGGGCGCGGCTGCGCGCAGGATCACCTTTTTCAGAATGAAATTGACCAAGAGCGCCGCCAGCGCGAGCGCTGTAAGACCGATAAGCGATTGCGCCCAGGCGGGCTGCTCGGCGAAAAGGGTTTTGAGGAATTCCATGATTGCCGCGCGATATAGAGATCTTGCGCCGCGCCTCAACCCGCGCTGGCGATACCATCATGCGGAGGGTTGCGACCCCCGCGCTGCAATCCCGCACTGGACAGGCAACGGGTCAGCCGGTTAGCGCGCCCCGCATGAGTGCATACAAGGACGGCGATCCCACCACTTTGAGCAGGCTGTATGGCCGCAGCGTCGGCAAGCCCCTTCGCGCGCGGCAACAAAAACTCGTCGACACCCTGCTGCCTCAGATCGCCGTGCCCGACACCGGCCCGGTCACCGCGCAGGCCCTGTTTGGCGAAGACTGCCCCCTGCATTTCGAAATCGGCTTCGGCGGCGGAGAACATCTCGCCTATCGCGCCGACCTGCTGCCCAATCATGGGTTCATCGGTGCCGAACCGTTCCTCAATGGCGTGGCGCAGGCGCTTTCGCATATCGAAGAAGGGCCGCTCGCCAATGTTCGCCTGCATCACGGCGATGCGCTGGAAATCCTTCAGCGGGTGCCCGATGGCGCGTTGACGATGGTGTACCTGCTGCACCCCGATCCGTGGCCAAAGGCGCGCCATGCGAAACGCAGAATGATGAACGACGGACCGGTCCAATTGATCGCCGACAAGCTGAAACCCGGTGGCGAATTCCGGTTCGGCACCGACCATCCGGTCTATGTCCGCCACGCCTTGATGGTGATGCAACGATTTGGCGACGCGTTCGAATGGGTCGTCGATGGCCCCGCCAGCTGGCAGAACAGGCCAGGCGGATGGTGCGAGACGCGCTATGAACACAAGGCGCGCGAACAATTCGGCCACGAGGTCTGGTATTTCAGGTTCCGCCGACGGGCGTGAACAACCGGGCTCGGCTGAAAACGTGTCTTGCCGCAGGCGCGTTTTCCATCACCGCGCGGATCGACCGGCGCGCCGTGCAGTATGTTTGCTTTCGGAACGATCTGCCACCCTCAGCCATTGATGATGTGCAAGCCGACGCGATCGGCCAGAATTGAAAAAGGACACTATCATCATGAGCATCAGCACCCTCAAAGACCTCTACATCGACCAGCTGCAGGACCTTTACAGCGCCGACAAGCAGTCGCTCGACGTGACGAAGAAGCTGCACGACAAGGCCTCTTCGAGCGAGCTCAAGACTGCACTCGAAAATGGCGTCAAAGGCATTTCGCAGGGCATGGAGCAGGTGAAGGGCCTTATCCAGGGGCATGACGCCAACCCGAACGGCGAACACTGCAAGGGCATGGAAGGCCTCGTCAGCGAAGCGAAGGCGCATGCCATCAATGCCGACATCGCCGACAAGGACGTGCTCGACGCATCGATCATCGCGCAATATCAACGCATGACCCATTACGGTATAGCCGGATATGGAACCGCGCTCGCCTTTGCCAAACGCCTTGGCCTTAAGGACGATGAAAAGACGCTCCAGACGTGTCTCGACAATACCTATGGCGGCGACCGCCACATGACCGAAATCGCCACCGGCGAAGTCAACAAGGAAGCGATGAGCGCCTGATAGGCCAGTCGCAACGCGAACACGAAAAAGGGCCCGCATTGCGCCGGGCCCTTTTTTTGTTGTTCAAAAGCCGCCGCGTCGCTCTGCGACCGGTCGAAGTTCAGCCGACGATCCCCGCGCTCGACAGGACGGCCAGCGTCAGGACATCGGGCGCCGCCGCCGTCATCGGCACGATCTGAACCGGCTTTTCCATCCCGATCAACATCGGCCCAACGGTCGTGTTCGCGCCCAGTTCGCGCAGCATCTTGGCCGACAGGTTCGCCGATTGCAGGCCCGGCATGATGAGGACATTGGCCGGTGCCGACAGGCGGCTGAAGGGATAAAGCGCCATCACCTTGGGATTGAGCGCGGCATCGGGCGCCATTTCGCCCTCATATTCGAAATCGCACCCTTCGCGGTCCAGTATGGCGACCGCCTCGCGGATATTGCTGAGCCATTGGCCGGACGGATTGCCGAATGTCGAATAGGACAGGAAAGCGACGCGCGGTTCGTGGCCCATGCGGCGGGCCACGGCGGCGGTTTCACGCGCGATGATTGCCAGCTGGTTCGCATCGGGGCGTTCGTTGATCGTCGTATCGGCAAGGAACGTCGTGTGATTTTTGCCCAGCATCATGTGGATGCCGAACGGCAGCGCGCCCTCCTTGGGATCGATGACGCGGTTCACCTCCTTCGCGGTCTGCGCAAAGGTCCGCGTCAGGCCGGAAATCATGCCGTGGCCATGGCCCAGCGCGACCAGCAGGGCGGCGAAAACGTTGCGCTCCTGATTGACCATGCGGCGAATGTCGCGTTCGGTATAACCGCGCCGTTGCAGCCGTTTATACAGGAAATCGACCATTTCCGGCACGTATTCGCTGTCGGCCGAATTCTGGATCTCGAAACTGCCCGGATCGGCAACCGACAACTGGTGCAGCTTGTCGAGAACCGCCTTGGTCCGCCCGACGAGGATCGGTGTGCCATAGCCAAAATCGCGATACTGGATCGCGGCGCGCAGGACCACATCCTCTTCCGCTTCGGCAAAGACCATGCGTTTGGGATTGTTCTTCGCCTCTTCGTACACCCCGGCCAGAACGGCGGTGGTGGGGTTCAGGCGGGAACGAAGGGCCACGCGATAGGCTTCGAAATCGTCGATCCGGACCCGCGCCACACCTGAATCCATAGCGGCCTTCGCCACGGCAGAGGACACAACCTCAATCAGGCGGGGGTCGAACGGGGCGGGGATGATGTAGTCGGTTCCGAATTTGTGGTTCTTGCCATAGGCGCTGGCGACTTCCTCGGGCACGCGTTCGCGCGCCAGTTCGGCAATCGCGCTTGCGGCGGCGACTTTCATTTCCTCGTTGATAGTAGTCGCCTGCACGTCGAGCGCGCCGCGAAAGATGAACGGGAAACCCAGCACATTGTTGACCTGGTTGGGAAAATCGCTGCGACCGGTGGCGATGATCGCATCGGGGCGCACGGCCTTCGCCTCGTCCGGCATGATTTCGGGGACCGGGTTCGCCATTGCGAAGATGATCGGCTTGTCCGCCATGTGTTCGACCCATGCGGGTTTCAACGCGCCGGCGGCCGACAGGCCAAGGAAGATGTCAGCGCCCCTCAGCGCCTCTTCGAGCGTGGTCGCATCGGTGGCGACGGCATGGGCCGATTTCCACTGATCGACGTTGTCGCGGCCCGGCGTGATCGGGCCGGACCGGTCGCACATGATGACATTGTCGTGCGGAACGCCCATCGCCTTCATCAACGCGGTGCAGGCGATTGCCGCGGCCCCAGCGCCATTGACCACGATCTTCACGTCCTCGATCTTCCGGTCGGTCAGGTGGCAGGCATTCAGCAATCCGGCAGCGGTGATGATCGCAGTGCCGTGTTGATCGTCGTGCATGATCGGAATGTTCATCCGTTCGCGCAGCGCGGCCTCGATTATGAAGCATTCCGGCGCCTTGATATCCTCAAGGTTTATGCCACCGAATGTCGGCTCCATCAACGCGACCGCTTCGATGAAGGCGTCGGGATCTTCGGTGGCGAGTTCGATGTCGATCGAATCGACGTCGGCAAACCGCTTGAACAGGACGGCCTTGCCTTCCATCACAGGCTTCGACGCGAGCGCGCCGAGATTGCCGAGGCCGAGAATCGCCGATCCGTTGGAAATGACGGCGACGAGGTTCGCCTTCGCGGTGTAACGCGCGGCGAGACTTGGATCGTTCGCGATCGCTTCGACCGGGACGGCGACGCCGGGGGAATAGGCGAGGCTGAGATCGCGCTGCGAGGTCATCGGCTTCGTCGCGACGATCTCCAGTTTTCCGGGGCGGATCGCCTCGTGATAAAACAGCGCCTCGCGGCTGGTGAAACCGCTCTTTTCCTCGTCTGCCATGCTCTCTCCCATCGACGTCGATCATCGAACCGGCTGCGCGCTTTCATGCAGAGGTTCGGGGTATGAAGCGCGTCTACCCCGCCCCGCGTCCAGATGATAGAGGCCAAAGCGTGGTGAAAACAGCGGTCGCGCCTTTGCCGAATCGGCACGATCATCGCTAGGCGGGACAGATGGCCGACACCCCCACCCCGATGATGCAGCAATATCTCGCGCTGAAGCGGGAGGCCGGGGACTGCCTGCTGTTCTATCGCATGGGCGATTTCTTCGAATTGTTCTTCGACGATGCGCGGGTGGCATCGCAAGTGCTCGATATCGCGCTGACCACGCGCGGCGAACATGGGGGCGAGCCGGTAGCCATGTGCGGCGTGCCGGTCCATTCCGCCGATGCCTATCTCGCACGGCTGATCAAGGGGGGCCACAGGGTCGCCATCGCGCAGCAGTCCGAAACCCCGGCAGAGGCGAAGGAACGGGCCAGGCGCGAAGGGCGCCCCTCGTCGAAAGTGCTGGTCGAGCGCACAATCGTGCGATTCGTGACGGCGGGCACGCTGACCGAAGAAGCCCTGCTCGAACCACGCCGCGCCAACCTGCTGGTCGCTGTCACCGAATTGCGCGGGACGATCGGCATTGCCAGCTGCGACATCTCGACCGGTGCCATGGTCCTGGAGGAATGTGCGCCCGCCTCCCTGTCGGCGCAGCTTGCGCGGCTGGGGCCGAGCGAG
>JGI12210J13797_10337809_pt1 | contig 11799 bp, 12 predicted proteins | sample ElkSlonscriptome_3_FD_13797 | JGI IMG/M metagenome (IMG submission 13797) | reverse complement strand
CTCCACCAGCGGCTCGAGCGCCGCGCGCCGAGCCGCGGACTCCGCGTCGTAGGGGTCGCCGTCCTCGGTGAGCGGCGAGAACATGTCGCCGGTCGAGATGTTCGAGTTGTGCGGGATGGCAAGCAGGTCGCAGTCGGTCCCGCTCTCCAGACAGTTCGCCTCGAGACCGTCCCAGAGCTTGTCGGCGGTGTTGGCGTCGACGAAGCTGATCGGCCGAGCGAGATAGGTGGATGTCCGGAAGAAGATGTTGCGGTGCAGGTTGCGCCCGCCGCCCGCGCCGCCGGTCCACTCGTAGCCGATGAGCGTGCTGAACTCGCAGGCGCTGGTGCGGTCGTCGTGGGTCTCGGCGGCGTCGACCGTCAGAGCCCACACATCGGCCAGCTCACCGGCGCAGAGTTCCGGCTCCGTCCGGCAGAGGCGCGGAGGCGTCGGCCGCGTCAGGCCGATCGCGCTGATGAAGTCGCCGAAGTCGGCGACCGCCCCATCGCCGTCGCGGTAGCTCATGCAGGTGCGCGAGTCGTAGCCGGGGCTGGTGGGGTCGGTGCAGATCGAGGTCGCCGCGATCAGCTCCGCGTGGTCGGTGACGGATGCGAAGTCCAAGGGGCGATCGAGCTGGACCATGCGGGTCGGGTTTCCGTCGCCGTCGTAGGGCGGCAAGCCGATGGCTTCCCCCTTGGCGAAGCGGTAGGCGTCGTCGGGACCGGTGCGGACGCCGTAGCTGGCGGCGTCGAAGCTGTAGCGGGTGTGGACGTGCAGGTCCCCGAAGTAGGGGTTGCGAAGGGCGTTCCGGTCCGCGCAGGGCTCGCGCATCTCCGGCCGCTCGAGAACGACCGGGCCCATGTCGGGGGACGCCACCTCGCCCATGTCCGCACCGGCGTCGACCGCCGAGTCGTCGCTGTCGTCGTCGCCGCACGCCAGGGCGAGGGCGAGGGCGAGGGCGAGCAGGGCACCGAGGGTGAAGCGCATCGCCGGGAAGTTACCAGAGTTCCATGCGAGTGCCGCACCGGTGGATGAATGATTCGGCCTTGCGCGACACCAGCCGAAGTGTAGAAGGACACCCGACATGAACGTACTGGTCACTGGCGGCGCGGGATTCATCGGCGCGAACTTCCTCCGGCTGCTGGTGCCCCGTCACCCGGAGCACCATTTCGTCAACCTCGACGCGCTGACCTACGCGGCCAACCCGAAGTCGCTGGCCCCGATCGAAGACGCCCCGAACTACGCCTTCGAGCGGGTCGACATCACCGACGCCGAGGCCGTGACGGGGGCGTTCGCCAAGCACGCGCCGGACGTCGTGGTGCACTTCGCCGCCGAGAGCCACGTCGACCGGAGCATCCTCGGGCCCAAGCAGTTCCTGCGCACGAACTTCGAAGGCACCTTCAACCTCCTCGAGGCCTGCCGTGGCCTCTGGGGTGACCTCGCCGAGGGCAAGCTCTTCCACCACGTGAGCACCGACGAGGTCTACGGCTCGCTCGGCGCCGAGGGATTCTTCTACGAGACGACCGCCTACGATCCCTCGTCGCCCTACTCGGCGAGCAAGGCGGCGAGCGACCACCTCGTTCGCGCCTGGCACCGCACCTACGGGCTGCCGGTGAAGATCACGAACTGCTCGAACAACTACGGACCGCTGCAGTTCCCCGAGAAGCTCATTCCGCTGATGATCCTCAACGCCCGCGAGGGAAAGCCGCTCCCGATCTACGGCGAGGGGCTCAACGTGCGCGACTGGCTCTACGTGACCGACCACTGCGAGGCGATCTGGAAGGTCGTGCGTTCAGGGAAGGTCGGCGAGACCTACAACATCGGCGGCCACAACGAGAAGACCAACATCGACGTCGTCGACTCGCTCTGCCGGCTGGTCGCCGAAGAGACCGGCGGCGATGCCGAGAGGCTGCTCGCGCTCAAGACCTTCGTGAAGGACCGCCCTGGTCACGACATGCGCTACGCGATCGACGCCTCGAAGATCGAGAAGGAGCTCGGCTGGACGCCGACGGAGACCTTCGAGACTGGCATGCGCAAGACCGTGCGCTGGTACCTCGACAACGAGGGCTGGGTGAAAGACGTACGCAGCGGCGACTACAAGAAGTGGATCGAGGCGAACTACGGCGAACGTGGTGAGGGAGTGAAGGCGTGATCGACAAGGGCATCATTCTGGCCGGTGGCTCCGGCACCCGGCTGCACCCGCTGACCATCGCGGTCAGCAAGCAGCTGCTGAGCATCTACGACAAGCCGATGGTCTACTACCCGCTGAGCACCCTGATGCTCGCGGGGATCCGTCAGGTGCTGGTCATCAACACCCCGCACGAGTCGGCGCTCTTCCAGAAGCTGCTCGGGGACGGCTCGCAGTGGGGCATGGAGATCTCCTACGCCGTGCAGCCGAGCCCCGACGGGCTGGCGCAGGCCTTCATCATCGGTGAGGAGTTCATCGGCGACGACGGCTGCGCGCTCGTGCTCGGCGACAACATCTTCTACGGCCACGGCCTGCAGGGGTTGCTCACCGACGTCGCCGGCAAGGGCGAAGGCGCGACGGTCTTCGGCTACCACGTGCAGAACCCGACCGCCTACGGCGTGGCGGAGTTCGACGAGAGCGGCCTGGTCATCGGTCTCGAGGAGAAGCCCGCGAAGCCCAAGAGCAACTACGCGGTCGCCGGCCTCTATTTCTACGACAACCAGGTCGTGGAGCTCGCCAAGGGGCTGAAGCCCTCGGCGCGTGGCGAGCTCGAGATCACCGACCTGAACCGGCTCTACCTCAAGAAGCAGCAGCTGCACCTCGAGAAGCTCGGCCGCGGCGTCGCGTGGCTCGACACCGGCACGCCGGAGAACCTGCTGCAGGCCTCGAGCTTCGTGCAGACCGTGCAGGACCGGCAGGGGCTGCAGATCGCCTGCCCGGAAGAGATCGCCTTCCGCAAGGGGTGGATCGACGCAGGCGCCCTTCGGGAGCGCGGCCAGGAGCTGCACAAGACCCGCTATGGGCAGTACCTGCTCGAGATCGGGTCGCACGGATGAAGGTCGAGCGGCTGGCCGTTCCCGAGGTCATCCTCGTGGAGCCGAAGGTCCACGGCGACCACCGCGGCTTCTTCGTCGAGACCTTTCAGGCAGAGCGCTACCGCGAGGCCGGCATCGGCGTCGCGACTGACGGCTCGCCGCTCGAGTTCGTGCAGGACAACATGGCCAAGTCGCGCCAGGGGATCCTCCGCGGGATGCACCTGCAAGAGCCGTACGGCCAAGGAAAGCTCGTGTCGTGCGTGGAGGGCGAGGTCTTTGACGCCGCCATCGACGTGCGGGTGGGCTCACCGACCTTCGGCAAGTGGGTCGGCGCGCGCCTCGACGCCGAGAGCCACCGCCAGCTCTGGGTCCCGCCGGGCTTCGCCCACGGTTACCAGGTCCTCAGCGAGTCGGCGATCTTCGCCTACAAGTGCACCGACCTCTACCACCCGGAGGCCGAGCTCGGCGTCGCCTGGGACGATCCCGACGTGGGCATCGAGTGGCCGCTGGATGTGACGCCGGTGCTCAGCGACAAGGATCAGGCGAACCCGAAGCTGGCCGACATCGACGAAGCCCGGCTCCCGAAGTACGTGGGCTGAATGACCCACGCGATCCTCATCGGCCACGACGGGATGGTCGGCACCGCCTTCACCGAGCTCCTCGCAGCGGAGGGCGTCCGCGTGACCCCGGTCGGCATGGACACCCTCGACCTGGCGGATGCCGACTCGCTGGCGCGCTTCACCGCCGCGGGCGCAGACGTGGTGATCTGCTGCGCCGCCTACACCAACGTCGATGGCGCCGAGGAGAACGAGGCCCTCGCGACCCGGATCAACGGCGACGCCGTCGGCGTGATCGCCAAGCGATGCGCGGACGCCGGCGCGAGCCTCATCCACTTCTCCACCGACTACGTCTTCGACGGCAGCGGCTTCGGCGACGCCGAGCCGGCGCCCTATCCGGTCGACGCTCCGATCGCCCCGGTCAACGCCTATGGTCGCAGCAAGGCGGTCGGTGAGGCGGCGCTCCGTGAGTCGGGCGCCGACCACCTGCTCGTGCGCACCAGCTGGGTCTACGCGCCCTGGGGCCAGAACTTCGTACGCACCATGGCGAAGCTGACCGTCGAGCGAGACGCGCTGAAGGTCGTCGACGACCAGCGCGGCCGACCGACCAGCGCCGAGCACCTCGCTCGCACGACCTGGGCGCTCTACGAGAAGGGCGCCCGCGGCACCTTCCACGTCACCGACGGCGGCGAGTGCACCTGGCACGAGCTTGCCGAGGCCGTGCGCGCCGCTCAGGGCGCCGAGTGCGCGATCGCCAAGTGCACGACCGAGGAGTATCCACTCCCGGCGAAGCGGCCGCCATACAGTGTGCTCGACCTGAGCGACGCCGAAGCGGTGGTCGGCCCGATGACCGACTGGCGCACGCACGTCGCCGATGTGGTGAGGCGTTTGGAGAAGGCATGAGCGAGCTCCTGCTCCTGCCCTCGCTGAACGCCGAGCAGCGAGCCGACGGGACCATTCACGTCACCGGCAAGTTCCGCACCGGGGTCGAGGCCTTCGCCGCCCGCTGGGAGGGCACGGTCCGGGTCGTCATGGAGCCCCGCAGCGGCAGGACCGAGAACCTCGACGACACGCCGGTCGATCCACGGGAGCTCGAATGGGATCTCGAGGTCCTGCCCTTCGAAGGCGCGGACTTCGAGCGGCGCATGGCGGAGGCGGCCGTGATCCTCGGCGGCCTCGGTCACCGACAGAACGGGCTCGCGGCGCTGGCCCGAGAGCTCGGCGTCCCCTTCGCGACCACCAGCGAGTACACGCTGCAGACCCGTCACCAGATCGCCGACGCCGACCGGCAGCCGGGACCGCTCGGGTGGCTCAAGACCTTGCGCCGCAAGCAGTGGGAAGCCGGTCAGGAGCGCGCCAACCTCCGCACCGTGCGGGCAGCCGCCGGGGTCCAGTGCAACGGCACGCCGACCTACGAAGCCTACGCGCCCGAGAACCCGAACACGCTGCTCTTCTTCGACACCCGCACCCGCGACGCCGACGTCCTGAGCGACGCCGCCCTCGACGCGCGGCTGCAGCGGGTGGTCGACGGAGAGCCGCTGAAGCTCGCGTTCACCGGCCGCCTCGATCCGATGAAGGGCGCCCGCCATCTGCCGGCGCTCGCGGCTGCGCTCCGCGACCGGGGCGTGCCCTTCGAACTGAACATCTGCGGCGACGGCCGAGATGCCGAGACGATGCGCGCCGAGATCGCTCAGCGTGGACTCGGTGACTGCGTGACCATGCTCGGCATCCTCGACTTCCAGACCGAGCTCGTGCCCTTCGTGAAGGAGCAGGTCGACCTCTTCGTCTGCCCGCACCTACAGGGCGACCCGAGCTGCACCTACCTCGAGACCATGGCCGCCGGTGTGCCGATCGCCGGCTTCGCCAACGAGGCCTGGGCCGGCATCCTCGACCGGGTCTCCGCGGGCTGGCGCGCGCCGCTCGGGGACGTCGACGCCCTCGCGACCCGCGTCGAAGAAGCGCACCAGCAGCGCACGATCCTCGCCGAGCGCACCCGCGCGGCCCTGCGCTTCGCCCGCGAGCACACCTACGAGAAGAGCTTCGACCGCCGCGTCGCCCACCTCGCCCAGCTCCGGTAGCAGTACTCGTTCCTCCCCACTGTGCCCTTGGCCTCGCGCAAAGCCGCCAAGGCGCCAAGGTCGCAAAGAGTTGGAAGTTGGATGGAGTGAGCCGCCCCTGTCCGCAGGCGGGGCGGATGTCTTCCACCGGATCGTCGGCCCCTCGTCCAAGCCACAATCCTTCAGACCTTGGCGGACTTTGCGCCTTGGCGGCTTTGCGCGAGGCAAAGCTGAAAGCGGGTCGAATGGGTGACCTAGAGCTGGCGGGCGAGGCGGAACTGCAGCTGGGCCGCGCTCAGCATGCCGTGGCGGTCGCGGGCGTGGAACGGGTGCATGTCGCAGCGGCGGAGCAGGAAGGGTGGGGTGGTCGGGCCGTTGGTGCCCCAGGTCGTGGTGACGGCGCACTCGTAGCCGGCGGCGGCGGTCGCCGTGGCGACGCGCTCGTCGGCGTCGCCGTTGGGGTAGCAGAAGGTCTGCACGCGGATGCCGAGGCGTTTCTCGATGGCGGCCTTCGACTCGCGCAGCTCGGCCCGTAGGCGCGCGTCGCTGCACTGGGGGAGCAGCGGGTGGCGCAGCGAGTGGGAGCCGATCTCGTGGCCCTCGGCGAGGAGCACCTCGGCGCCCTCCCAGGTCATGAGCCGCGCCCAGTCGGGCGGGGTCGAGCCGGCGATGCGGGCGAGGGCGTCGACCTCGCTCTCGCGATGGTCCGGGTCGAGGGCCTTGAGCGCCTCGGTGCGTTCTTCGATCGCTCCCTCGGACTCACCGAGCGCTTGGAGCGCGAAGCCGACCCGGTCGTGCCAGATGAGTCGGCGCTCTTCGATGAGGTCGCTCGGCAAATAGAAGCTCGCCTTCAGACCATGGCGGCGCAGCGCCGGCAGCGCGTGATCGACGTTGTCCTGCTGGCCGTCGTCGAAGGTGATCGCGAGCAGCGGGCGCGCGGGCCGTTCGCCGCGCCGGAATCGGTCCCAGCTCTCGGCGAGGGTCCCGCAGGTGTAGCGTGCGCGGAAGAAGGTGAGGAAGAAGTCCAGCTCTTCGGGGGTGACCGCGAGACCGGGGAAGGGGTAGCTCGCCCGCCGCTCCGCCGGCAGCACGCGGTGGAAGGTGGCGATGGTCAGCGCCCGGGCCTTCGGGCCGCTCAGACCGGTGCGCTCGAGGCCCCAGGCCAACGAATCACGGACGAGGTGCTTGAGCGACGCCACGGTCGATAGCTGGCACGAGGGCCCGCGCGCAGCAAGCGCCCCGGCGGACGTCGTGGTAGGGCGTCAGCGATGCGTTGGCTTTCGCCGTGGATACTGGTGTTGCTGCTCGGATGCTCCGGTCCGTCGGAGTCGGAGTCCGGCGATCGGGAGTCGGAGTCGGAGCCCGGCGATCGGCCGTCGGAGTCGGAGGTCGGCGATCGGGAGTCGGAGTCGGGAGCGGACCCGGACTCGGAGTCGGAGTCCGACTCGGAGCCCGCGCGGGTCTTCGAGACCGCCGAGGATGGCGCCCAGATGATCGAACCCGCCATCGGCCAGTGGGTGCGCTACGGCGTGACCTGGCGCGAGGGCGCGCGTTCGACGACCGAGTACCGCTTCGTCGACCGGCAGAACGACTCCTGGTGGTTCGAGATCACCGACCGCCGCGGCAACCGGCAGAACCACGTGCGCATGCGGGTGCGGCCGAACGGCGACGAGGTCGAGCTGCTGGCGCTCTCCTTCCACCGGCAGGGGCAGCCCCGGGAAGACGTGCAGGATCGCCTCTTGGCGAACTACCAGCCGATGCTCGCCCAGTGGCTCCAGATGCTCTTTCCCGGGCCGCTCTCCGGGGAGCCCGAAGAGGTCTCCGTTCGGGCGGGCCGCTTCCCGGACGCGCGAAAGTCCGAGACCACCCTCGAGTTCGGCGGGCAGCAGATCGACGCCGACGTGTGGCGGCACCCGGCGGTGCCCGTCACCGGGATGGTGAAGTTCCGCGACCAGAGCGGCGGCCACACGGTCGAGCTCCTCGGCTTCGGCCTCGAGGGCGCTCGCTCGGCGTTCTGAGGCGCCCTCAGAAGCGGCGGAGCGCGGTCAGCCAGCGATGCTCTTTGCGGAGCTTCGGCGGCTTGGTCGGCGCCTCGGCGGCCGGGCAGGCGATCGTGCCGGGGATGGTGTCCGGCTCCTCGAAGCTGGCCATCTTCCAGGTGGCCTTGGCGTCCTTGCGAGCGCGAGCGGTGACGTGCTTGGTGATCTGGCGGCGGCGTTCCATGCAGTGAGCATCGTTCGCCACCGCTGATCGGTCCAAGAAACGGCAACCACGCTCGGCATGATCCGCGTCGAGGGACTGCTAGAGTGGGGCCGATGCTCGAGGTGACCGAAGCGACGCTCTCGCTGCTGCGCAGCGGCGGGCGAGGCGCGCTCGCGACGGTGGTCCGGACTCGCGGCAGCGCTCCGCAGCAAGTCGGCGCGCGGATGCTCTTGCTGCCGGACGGCTCGCAGGTGGGCACGGTCGGTGGCGGTGCGATCGAGCAGTTCGTGCTCGAGGCGCTCGCGCGCTGCCTCCGCGACGGCCGGGCCCGAGTGCTCGAGCGCGACCTCGGGCGCGATCACGGAATGTGCTGCGGTGGCGGCATGGAGGTGCTGGTGGAAGCGATCGAAGGCGAGCCCCGCTTGATCATCTGCGGGGCGGGGCACGTGGCGAAGCCCACGGCGGCGATCGCCCGACAGGCGGGCTTCGCGGTGACGGTGGTCGACGAGCGGGACACGCTGCTGACCGAGGAGCGCTTCGCGGGCTGCGAGCTCGTGCGCATGGAGCCGGCGGAGGCCGCCGAAGCGCTCGCGCCCACCGACGCGGACTGGGTGCTCATCGTTACCCACGATCACCACATCGACGAGGAGGCCTTGGCGGCGTTCGGCGCCGGGCCGCATCGCTACGTCGGGATGATCGGGAGTAAGCGGAAGGTCTTTCGCATCTTGCAGCGGTTGCAGGGCAAGCGCCGGCTCCCGCCGCTCGAGAAGGTCTACGCCCCGGTCGGGCTCGATCTCGGGGCGGTGTCGCCGGCGGAGATCGGGGTCAGCGTCGTGGCCGAGCTGATCGCGCTGAGGCGCGGTCGACCCGCGACGCACATGCGGGCGGTCGACGATCCGCGCGTGCGAAAGGTGCTCGACGGTGAGCTCAGCGCCGACGCGGCGGCCCGCGCGCCCGAGCCGGCGTGAACGAGCGAACGCGGTGGGCCGACCCGCACGAATTGTCACAATCGGTCCCTTGTGACGCGTGGTCGTCACAGGGACCATCCACGCCGATGGGACTTCCCGACGATCTCCTGATCCGACCTGCGGCCGAAGCGACCCGGCGCATCGCGCTCTCGCTCCTCGACGAAGCCAACGCCGCCGAGGCGCGCCTCGACGACCCGAAGGACGCGGAGGCGCTGCACGACTTCCGGGTCGCCGTACGCCGCCTGCGGAGCTCGGCGCGCGCGCACCGTCGCCACCTCGGCGACGTGCTGACGAGGAAGCGACGGCTCCAGCTCGAGGAGCTGCAGTCCCGGACCGGCGGCGCGCGCGACAGCGAGGTGCAGCTCGAGCACCTGATTCAGCTCGCCGAGCCCATCGAGGATGAGGAGGCCCAGCCGGGGATCGCCGCGCTCCGGACGACGCTCGAAGCGACCCTCGCCGCAGCGAGCACCAAGGGCGTGAAGAAGGCCCGCAAGCGCTTCCGAAAGCTCGAGGGCCGGCTGCGCGAGCCGCTCGGCCAGGTGACCGTCTCCATCGTCACCGAAGACGCGACCTTCGGCGCGGTGCTCGCGGGGCTCGCGCGCGAGCACGTCGCGGCGCTTGCCGATCTGCTGGCTGCCGCCCACTCCGTCGACGACCAGAAGCCACTACACACGGCGCGCATCGCGACCAAGCGGCTGCGCTACCTGCTCGAGCCGGCGCGAAGCTGCGAGCCGCGGACGAAGGAGATCGTGAAGCGCTGCAAGCGGCTGCAGGACATCCTCGGCCACATCCAGGACATGCACGTCTTCCAGGACACGCTGAAGGCGGCCACTTCCGACGCGAGCCCGGAGCAGCTCCCTGGCGTGATGGCGCTCGACGGCGCGACGGGCGCCGAGCTCGACCGGGCGTTCGGAGAGCTGATGGCGGAGTTCCTCGGCGACCAGCTCGACACCCTCGTCGACTCGGTCGAGTGGTTTGCCCGTGGGCTCGACGGAGCGCGCCAGACCGAGACGGAGCGCAAGTACCTGCTCGCCCAGCTGCCGCCTTTCCTGAGCACCGGCGAGCCCGTGCCGGACACCGGCGAGGCCGCCAGCGCCAAGGAGCTGCGCCAGGGTTACCTTCCGGGCGACAAGCTCCGCGAGCGCCTACGCGAGGTCCGGCAGGGCGAGCAGGTCACGTACCTGCGCACCATCAAGGGTGGCTCCGGTGTGCAGCGCATCGAGGTCGAGGAGGAGGCGAGCTCCGAAGTCTTCGATCAGATGTGGCCGCTCACCGAGGGATGCCGCGTGCACAAGCGCCGCTACTCGGTTCCCGACGGTGCGTTGGTCTGGGTCGTCGACGAGTTCCTCGACCGGGACCTGGTCCTCGCCGAGGTCGAGCTGCCCAGCCCCGACGTGCGTCCGCCCATCCCCACGTGGATGGCGCCCCACCTCGTTCGCGACGTCACCGGCGAGGACGAGTTCGTGAACCTCAACCTCGCGCGCTGATTCGCCGCTCGGTCGCGACCACCACCGCAGCGCCGAGCACGGCGGCGAGCGCGCTCGCGGCGGCCACACCGACCGCGAGGCGCGTGCTCAGCAGCCCCTGCTCGAAGGCCTTCTGCGCGTCGCCCGCGCTCAGGTAGCCGCTCGCGCGCCCCTCGGCGGCGATGACCCCGATCAGGAGCACCAGATAGAGGAGCCAGCTGCACCACCAGCCGAAGAGCAGCCAGGGCGCGCGTTGCTGGGGGCGGCCCCCGGCGTGGATCTCGCGGACGATCCGGTAGGGCTCGACGAGGTTCAGCCCCGGCACGAGCCACGACCCGAGCGCCCAGCCCGGGCTTCGGCGCCGCCCCTCGAGCGCGCGGTAGCGGACGAAGAGCCACCCAGCGAAGGCGAGCGCCGCCGCGAGCAGGAGACCATCGGCGATGGACTCCAGGAAGCCGAGCTGCGCTTCCGTCTCGGCCATCCCCCGCGCCACGCGCCGAGGGTCGCGAAAGCTCCGCTCGAAGAGCCGATGGTAACGGAGCTCGCCGCGTAGCCGGAGCCCGTCGACCACGGCGCGCGCGCCGAGCACGAGCGAAGCCACCACCGCGAGCCCACGCGCCACCCGGTCGCTATCCCACTGGGCCCGGGCCTTGTCGACCGAGCGGTCGACAGTCGCAGGTGCGTCGGCCCATGCTCGCTCTTCGATGAGTCTCCGCGCGTGGATCCAGGCTAGCCGCCCGCTCGCCCAGGCGAACCTGGCCGGGCCGGTGCTGCTGGGTCAGGCGCTGGCCTTCGACCGGACCGGTCGCTTCGGCTGGGTCTGGCTCGCGGCGCTCTTCGCCTGGACCGTGCTCGACCAGCTCGTGATCGTCTGGGGCAACGACTACGCCGACCGCGAGCACGACGCCGGAGGCTCGTCGAAGACGCCCTTCTCCGGCGGCTCCGGCGTGCTCCCCGAGGGCAAGATTCGCCCGGCCGCTCTGAAGCGCGCCGCTCTGGTCGCCTACGGGCTCCTGCTCACCCTCGGCGTCGCGCTCAGCGTGCTGCGCACGGTCTGGGCGCTGCCGCTCACCCTCGCCGCCGGCTTCCTCCTCTGGGCCTACAGCTATCCACCCATTCGGCTCTCCTACCGCGGCGGTGGCGAGCACCTGCAGGCGCTGGGGATCGGCGTCGTCCTGCCGCTCCTCGGCTTCGGCGTACAGGCCGGCGGCCTCGACGCCTTCCCGTGGACCGCGCTCGTTCCCACCTACCTCTTCGGCTTCGCCGGCAACGTCGCCACCGCGCTCCCCGACGTCGGCCTCGACCGGCGCGCGAAGAAGCGCACCTGGCCCGTTCGCTTCGGTACGACGCGCAGCCGCTGGTATTGCCTCGCCCTCACCGTTGCCGGTCTCGGCGCCGTGAGCGCCTTCGGCCACCCGCTCGCCGCCGCGCTCGGCACCCTCCCGATCATCGCGACCTTCCGCCTCGGCCGCGGTCGCCCCGCGATCGTGCGCTTCATCGTGCTCCAGGGCGCGGCCGCTCAGATCGGCATCCTCGGCTGGGCCGCCTTCTTGCTCTGGCTCTGAGC
>JGI12210J13797_10038901_pt1 | contig 11800 bp, 11 predicted proteins | sample ElkSlonscriptome_3_FD_13797 | JGI IMG/M metagenome (IMG submission 13797) | reverse complement strand
AATTATCCCATAGTAAATTCGCATCTTTTCCACTATTCGCATGCTTGAACGCTTGCTTTCCTATACAAGGCAAGATCGTTTTCCTCCCAACGAACCTTTTCCCCTCTTCTCTTTTCAAGCTCCTAACACTAACAAAGTCACCTGTTGGTTTTAGCAATATCAAATAATCGAGTCTTCCTTGGAACCACCCTGGCGGTGCAATATTAGTGTTTGGATCGTTTAACAATCGATCGTAGTACTGAGCTAACGACTGCAAAATCATGAGCGCACCTCCACATTGCGTAGATCAATCGAACCATTTTTCAATTCGGCATGGAAAAACTGCGGCATAGGTTCTTTGCCTCGATAATCTAAATCATACAGCATCCAGCCTAAATCTCGCGTTTCCTGGATGGGCTCCGGCAATTCGTCCTTCAACTCAATCAATTCAAAATCGACCGGAAACTCTCGGCACCCGAAATAGGGTTGCTGGAAGCACTGCCCTTGCGAGGCGCGCCGTAAAAACATCTGTTCAAACTTGGTAACTGTTTCGTCATCACCCGCCTTTGTCGTCATTTCAAAGTCGGCGTGAACGACATAGGCCACATCACGAAGAAAAAGCCCCGCTCGCTGTTGGCGCTCTTTTTCAATAAACAACTCCATGGATTTATGCCGGCCTCCGGCCATGTGTGCGGCGGAAGGTTTGCCCATCTTTTTACCGACCTCATTTCGGCGAACCGATTCCCACTTCACGGGCTTGAGTACATCAATTTGCAGGATGTTCCACTTAATAGCTGGTTTCCAAAGAATGGCCTCAAAAATACCGCGCGCCGCTGAGGGAGTAATCACATCATACGACACTCGCTCCACTTTCATTTCCGGACGGGTGAAGCAGGCGTTTTCGCCACTCACTCGCAACCGGAAGGGTTTACTTCTATTCATCGTTGTTCCTCCTAAAAAGTTCCTTATGCAATTAAGCTTTCTCCAGTAAAGCAGTCGATCGAATCGGGCTGGATGAAACCGAATTGCTCGTTATAAAGTTGTGGTGTATGGAGATAATAGACTCCATCAAATCCTTCAATGCTCCGTGCGTAGTCGCCATCAAGCAGCGTGTCCAATGTTCTGCGAGACACATTGACGGTGAATCGCTGTAGTTTTCGAAAGAGTGATTTTTCTCCGCCAAACCCGGCAACCAATTGGTCGACGAATTTAGGGGCATCGCCAAACGGAACGATGAGCCCCACTTGCCAGCCATCATCGATAAGCCGGAATTTTTCGGCCGCGGTTTGGAAGCAGATTTCCTCCGCCTTTGGTGGTAGCAGGTTGCGTATTCCAAACGCATCGAGCGCGTCAGTCCCTTTCATAAAAAAATATTCGTTGAAATACGTGCGGAAGGTGTCGGGCAGAAAAATGCGATCCAACTTTTCAGGCTTTAAGAAATCGGTGGAAATGGAGGCTGCTGATTTGACATAATCCGGTTGGTGTTCAGGCATGAATACCACAGTGCGACCGACGTCCAGCTTGCCTTCACGATTACAACGCCCGGCGGCCTGCGCAATCGAATCCAGTCCGGCCAATGCGCGATAAACCACGGGGAAATCAAGATCCACCCCCGCCTCAACCAGCGATGTGCTGATCACAAGCAAGCGCTCTGAATCAAGAAGCCGACGCCGTATTTCCGCCAACACGTCCAATCGGTGTGCCGCACACATATTCGTTGAAAGATGAATCGTTTGGTCAGCAGGAAGCATTTCAGCGAGTTCACGGGCATCGGCCTTTCGATTCACAATACACAAGAGTGACTGATTCTCGACCAATAGTTTTTCCGCTAATTCTGCATGGGCAACGGGTTCAAGGTCATTGCATCGCTCGATTTTTACGCGCGCGAGTTTGAGGCTCAGCGCGCTCGGGTTGGATATAATTTCTGCAACGCTTTCGAACCCTTCTTTGAACGCAAAATCAAAGGTCTCTTTTTTGTCCAGCACCGGTTGCGTGGCCGTACACAAAACCGGTGTAACTCCATAATGACGCGCAAGTTCTCGAATCGCAAAAATGCAGGGACGCAGAAAGGGCGGTGGCAGGCATTGCGCTTCATCAAAAATAGCCACGCTATTTGCCATGTTATGGAGTTTTCGACAACGGCTGCTTTTGTTCGCGTACAGTGATTCAAAAAACTGAACATTCGTTGTGACCACAATGGGCGCATCCCAGTTTTCCATCGCCAATCGTTTCCGAATGGAAGCGGACTCTTTTTCATCATCCAAAACTAGATTGGAATGGTGCTCCAAAACGGCATCTTCAAATCCAGGAATACTTCTAAAAACATGAGCCGTCTGCTCAATGATGCTCGTGTAAGGAATGACGTAAATGATCCGTTGTTTTTTATGCTTCACTGCATGACGCAATGCAAATGCCATCGAGGCCAGCGTTTTACCACCGCCCGTTGGCACCGTTAGCGAGAAAACGCCTTTACTTTGGGCCGCTTTTCGGCATTGCTCCAGCACATCGGCGCGGCATTCATTCACCAACCCCTTCGTTTCAGAAAATTGAAGCATATGCCGGTCAAACGCTTCGAGCAGTGTTGCCAAGTCCGGATAGGTCGCCCGTCTCGCGTTTCCCCGCTTTTCATCCATGAAGGCTTCAGTGTCGAGAAAATCGGCATCGACCAAACAGGAATAGAGCATTCGGATAAAGAAGGCTTGATCAGGAAAACAGGTTGAATTTGAAAACATCGATGGCATGGCCGGGAGAGGTTGATCTAACATCGAATTAGGAACATTTTTTAAAATTGATTCTGATTTCTGGGGATCGCGCATTTTGGGCTCCAGCGCCTTGGCTCCGGTTGTAGCCGAAGAGTAATCAGCCAACCCTGCATGATGCCCCATGATTAACCATGAGAGAATGCAATCAATCCCGCACCAATCTTTCAGCGTAGCCCAATGCCCGCCCGCTTCCGAATGAACTACACGAATGTTCTCCCCTTTTAGCTTCCGCTGGAAATCCGGAGAATACTTCCCCAAATCATGCCACAGTCCTGCGAGCCGCGCCCACTCCTGCCCGCCAAACGGCTCGGCAAAATCCTCCGCCAAATCGGCAACATTTTTCAAGTGCTTATCAAGGGGTTGCCAGCCGGAGGGCGGACCGTCGTTGCTGTGCGCAAAAAAGCTCATATTTGAAATAATATTTACCTGAATATTATTTTACAATACCAAATATTAATTCTTCTTAAGATGGTGAGTTTTTTCATCGTATTTGTAGACGGGAAACCAGTTGCCTTCGTAAAGGATTTGTTGATTATGAATGCATTGGAGGTGACCAATGCCGTGGTTTGAAGATAATGGAGATCATCTCATCCTGAAGATCCGGGCGGTGCCCCGGGCCTCGAAGGATGAAATCAGGGAACGCATGGGCGATGCGCTTAAAGTCCGGATCCAGGCTCCGCCGGTGGAGGGCAAAGCAAATGCCCATATTATTAAATTTCTTTCCAAACATTGGAAAATCCCGCGCGGGTCCATAGAAATCCTTTCAGGTGACACCGGCCGCAACAAACGGCTAAGAATCAACAACCCGACCGATAATATCCGGAAAGAGTTATTGTCTTTCAGCAACGAATAAGGATGAATCCCGCCCATGAAAAAACTACTCCCCTTTCTATTTGCCGTACTCATCGCCGGCTGCACCCCAACGGAGCAGACGACTTCCGAAAACCCGACCGTATTTGTGAGCATTCCACCGCAGGCCGGACTCCTTAAAGCAATCGTCGGCGAATACATGGAGGTCCGAACGCTTGTGGGCGAAGGGCAGTCGCCGCATGCCTATGAACCAACGGCCCGCCAACTCGCGGCTTTGGGCGAAGCGGATGTACTGTTCACCATGGGCGTGCCGTTCGAGCAGGCCCTGCTCAAAAAAATAAAACCGCTCTATCCCGATCTTCCAATCATTGGAACCGATGCTGAGATCATCAAACGGTCCATGCCCCACGATCACCATGGAGAACATTGCACCCACGATCATGGCGAAATGGATCCGCATGTCTGGCTGAGCGCGGAAAATGCCATCATGATTGCGACCGCAATGGTTGAAACCCTTCAGGACATCGATCCGGAAAACCGATCGGCATACGCAGCGAACCATGACGAGTTGATCCAGACCTTGGAAAATTTGCACATAGAAACCGCCGAACAGCTCACCCCGTTTAAAGGGAAACGCTTTTATGTGTTCCACCCGTCCTTTGGATATTTTGCCGATGCCTATGGCCTTGAGCAGGTCGCAATTGAGGTGGATGGCAAATCCCCGTCCCCGCGGCAGCTCGGCGACCTGATCGAAAATGCAAAGATCGACGGCGTGAAAGTGATCTTTGTGCAGAAGCAGTTTCCCATGGAAAGCGCCCGCGCCATCGCCAACGAGATGGACGGGCAGGTCGTCCAGCTCGATCCGCTGGCCGAAGATGTGGTGGCCAACCTCCACCAAATAGCCGATGCCATCGTGGACTCATATAAATGACATCCACAGATTTCGCTGATTTACACCGATTCGAATCCTGCTAATCTGCGTCATCCGTGGATAACAAAATGAACCCGAACCCAATTCAAATTGAAAACCTGAGCTTTTCCTATGGCCCTGTGTGCGTATTGGAAAATGCGAATGTAACGATTGGGCAAAAGGAGTTTATCTCTGTGGTCGGCCCCAATGGCGGCGGGAAAACCACCTTGCTGAAAATTATGCTCGGTTTGCTGGAACCGCAATCGGGTTCTGTTTCGGTGTTCGGAAAAGTTCCAACCCTTGGACGAAAGCTCATCGGCTATCTCCCGCAATACACCAATCTCGATGCCAAATTCCCGGTCACGGCGCTCGATGTGGTTCTCATGGGGCGCCTAGGCAAAACCCGTAGTCTGGGTTTTTACACTAAATCAGACCGCGAGGTGGCGCGATCTATGTTGGCCCGGGTGGGGCTGGATAAACTGGAGAAACGCCCGCTTGCGGCCCTGTCCGGAGGACAACAGCAACGGGTGCTCATTGCACGCGCACTGGTTTCCCAACCTCAGTTGCTGTTGCTCGACGAACCCGCATCCAGCCTCGACGACTATGTGGAGCAGGAACTTTTTGATCTGCTTCAGGAGCTCAACAAAGAGCTAACGATTATCGTGGTTTCTCACGATGTGGCTTACGTTTCGAAATATGTCGAAAAAGTGGTCTGCGTAAACCGCGAAGTACACACCCATCCCGTCGCCGAGATCGACGAAAATATTATTCACGACATGTATGGCGAACACGTACACGCCGTCCGCCACGATCAGGAGCACGGCCATGGCTGAGTTTTTCCAGGCCCTCCAGCAACACAGCTTTCTTCAGCACGCCCTGCTGGCCGGACTGCTGGTCAGTATTTCGTCGGGCATTGTCGGCACCTATGTGGTGACGCGGCGAATCACCTATCTCGCCGGCGGCATTGCCCACTGCGTACTGGGCGGAATGGGATTCGCCCGATATATGCAGGTGGTTCACGACTGGACCTTTATGACGCCGATGCTCGGGGCTATGCTGGCCGCCCTGCTCGCCGCATTTATTATCGGCCTCGTGAACATGAAGGCCAAAGAGCGAATCGATACCGTGATCAGCGCCTTCTGGGGCATGGGCATGGCCATCGGCATTCTGTTTATTTCGAAAACGCCCGGCTATGGCGAGGACCTGACCTCCTATCTTTTCGGCAACATTCTGCTGGTGACCTCGGACGACCTGTTGGCCATTGCAGGACTTGATCTCTTCATTGCCGGCATTGCCCTGCTGTTCCATAAACAGTTTGTGGCGGTCTGCTTTGACGAAGAGTTTGCCCGGTTGCGGGGGATCAATACCCAGCTCTTCTATTTCCTGATGCTGGCACTGACCGCTCTGACGGTGGTCCTGATGGTTTCCATCGTTGGCATTGTGATGGTGATCGTGATGCTCACCTTACCCGCGGCGATCGCCGGACGTTTCTGTCAGCGCATGGGTTCCATGATGGCCCTCGCCGCCGGGATATGTGCCCTGCTGACCTTTGGCGGGCTGGGCCTGAGCTATGGCCCCGATCTACCCGCCGGAGCCACAATCATTGTGCTCACCGGAATTACCTATTTAATTTCTCTACTTTTTGGCCGCCGCTGATTTCTCATTTCCTATAATCCAGCGTCCTGGGCTAGACTATGAGCATGACCCGGAAGAGTAGGAAAAAAGTTCCGCCCGCCATGAATGAATAGGGGGGTGTCGACTATTTCTTCATACATCATAATGTATGAAATAGGCTATTAACCTTATATAATGGTTTATTCTAATTTTCATACATTATGATGTATGAAATATATCCTTTTTATTTTTCATTCAATTCTCGGATTCGACCCCCTCCTTTCTGCTGGATGCATAGTCAACATTTACGTATGCCGATATTTTCTAACGCGTGGCATATCGTTTGCTTAAGTATGGTTATGAATCCCAAACCAAAAACCTTCAGTCTAATTGATATGGATGTCGGGCTTTTTCTTAGTTATCAGCTGACCGCAGAGGTGTTGACCACCAAACTTTTCCGCATCATTACCCTGAATACAATTCCGCTGAAGCGGATTAAGGATTTCAGGCAGGCGGATTCGGGCGACATCACCAAGCTAAACTACGTGAATTGGTTTAGCTGTCTGCGAAAGAAACGGACGCTGACGCCATTTTACACCCTGCAAGCAGATGAGAAACGCCCACGTATCTTCATGCGACTGGATGATGGTTCCCACTATGAAATGAAACAGTGGCTCGGAGAGATGAATGATGGGTGACGCCGTTGGAAAAACCAAAATTGCTACCCCCTCTCTGGGTTCGCCTTTTTCATTTGAGCTTAGAGGCGATCATATTATCCAGCGCTTCCTCGGCCTGATCCCGACCGGAAAAGTGCACCTAGGAGCGGTACATTATCTGCGTCTCGCTACACGAAACGAAGTTTCCCCGCTTTACTTTATTCTGAACTGGCCGCAGCTGCTGCTGGCCAGTCGCCGCTCGACCTGCCCTGTTTATGTACTGCAAACGCGAAAAGGGCATAAAATGTTCTTAAAAATGCGCGGCGGCGAACACTTCCGCCTTCGCCAGGCCATTGCCCGCCACAGCGATAAACGCAGCCATAAAATGGCCGCTTAGATTTTATATCCGGCGTGACGAAGGCCTGCGCCCACCCCTCGGCGCAGGTCCCTAGCCGGAAACCTTCATAAAAAAGCCCATCGCAATGACGGGCAACTATCCGAAGTCCAGCGTTGGGATCACTTAATCGGCTAATCTGAACGATCGATCTCCCAGTGTATCCCTCCATCAATCACACGCATCACCACAGTGGTCTCATTCTCTTCATTGCCGCCGGTGGCAGACATGACATAATTTTCTCCATCGATCAGCGAAACCAATACATAATCCTCTTCCTGAAATCCAAAACCATCAAGATCTCCAGACTCAATGCTTTTAAAATCACCAATGCTTTCGATGCCGTCAAAACTGCCATTTTCTGCCCAATGGATCTGGGCGGCCATTCCTACCGTCGATAGACCCGCCTGCCCCTCCGTCGCCATCGCGCGATCCATATTGCCAGACATTAGCGGAATAGCTACTGCGGCAAGGATGAAGGGCACCAGCAAGACATGCAGTCCAATTGAAACATAGCCCATTATCAGTCCGGCCAATGCAGAGCCTTCACCCGTCAATTCCGCTGGATTCTTTTTAATTTTCCCTCTCGCTATATGTCCACAGATGACCGCCGGAACCGCCGTCAGCAATCCGAACATGATCAACGATAGAATTCCAAGAACCATACTGGCCGTTGCCTGACCCACGGTTTGTTTTTTATCCATAACACCTCTCCTGATTTGAGATTATGATCTTAAAAACTACATCAGATTTATCAAAATCACTTGAGCAATTGCCCTCTTTCCAGAAAAGTATCTTAAGCGGGGGTGTAGCGCGAGCTTCCTGAAGGGGCGCGCAGAAGGGGCAAAGAAGCACGGCCTTTACTGCGTAAAGAACCGTACCCTGCAACGAAATGGGGTAACCGGCCCCCGGAAATGAGGCATAACCAAAAAAAGCCCGTCGCGCGGACGGGCTTCTAGCTTTCCAAAGGTTGGAAAGTTCCAACCTTTGGAAATTTCGATATTCGGATGCTTAGCCTTTAATGGCTGCCTGAGCAGCAGCAAGGCGGGCAATCGGAACACGGTACGGAGAGCAGCTCACATAGTTGAGGCCGACTTTCGCGCAGAACTTCACGGATTCGGGATCACCACCATGCTCACCGCAGATGCCGCACTTGAGGTCCGGGCGGGTTTCACGCCCGCGCTCAACACCAAGCTTCACAAGCTGACCAACGCCGGTTTGGTCCAAAGTCTGGAACGGGTCGGCCGGCAGAATCTTCTCACCGAGGTAATCCGGCAGGAAGCTCCCGATGTCGTCGCGGCTGTAGCCGAACGTCATCTGGGTCAGGTCGTTGGTGCCGAAGCTGAAGAACTCAGCGGTTTCAGCCACTTCGTCCGCCGTCAGGGCCGCGCGCGGAATTTCGATCATCGTGCCGACCATATATTTCACTTTAGCTCCGGTCTTCGCGATGATTTCCTCGGCGTTCTCACGAACGATTTTTTCAAGGAAGTCGAGCTCAGCTTTGGTGCCAATGAGCGGAATCATAATTTCCGGCAGCACTTTAACCGGCTTCTTCAGCTTCGACACTTTGCAGGCTGCGCCGATGATGGCCTTGGTCTGCATGACACAGAGTTCCGGATACGTGATGGAGAGACGGCAACCGCGATGACCCAGCATCGGGTTAAACTCGTGCAGCTCCTGCACACGCTCAGTAACACGCTTTGCCGGAACGCCGAGGCGTTTTGCCATTTCAGCCTGATCCTTTTTCGTGTGCGGCACAAACTCGTGTAACGGCGGATCGAGCAGACGTACCGTTACCGGCAGGCCGTCCATTGCCTTGAAGATGCCTTCGAAGTCTTTCTGCTGATGCTTCAGCAGTTTCGCCAGCGCGCCTTTGCGGGCTTTCTCGTCATCCGCCAGAATGAACTCGCGGATGGCCCAGATACGGTCGCCTTCAAAGAACATGTGTTCCGTACGGCAGAGACCGATACCTTCAGCACCAAATGAACGGGCCGCTTTGGAGTCGGCCGGAGAATCAGCATTGGTGCGCACATTCATTTTACGATGAGAGTCGGACCATTTGGAGATCTGCTCGTACATTTTGTAGATCGGATCTTTTTTCGCCGACGCCTTCCCATCAACAACAGCCGAAACAACCGGGCTGACCTGCGTCGGTAGCTGTCCTTCGTAGACCGCACCGGTGGAACCGTTCAGCGAGAGCCAATCGCCCTGCTTGTAGACCTTCTTACCGATAGTGACGGTTTTCTTTTTGTAGTCGATCTTCAGATCGCCGGCACCGCAGATACAGCATTTACCCCAACCACGGGCAACAACCGCCGCGTGAGAGGTCATGCCGCCGGTGGAAGTCAGAACGCCTTGGGCCGCCCACATACCCCCCACGTCTTCCGGGCTGGTTTCGTGACGCACGAGCACAATCTTCTCATCGGCATTTTTTGCAATCGCTGCTTCAGCTTCTTCGGCTTCGAACATGATTTTACCCACCGCAGCCCCCGGACCGGCCGGCAGAGCAGAGGTAATGATCTTAGCTTTTTTCTCGGCCACGATATCGAAGATCGGGAACAGGAGCTGTTCGAGGTCTTCGCCTGTGACACTCATCAGAGCCTCTTTCTGATTCAGAATCTTCGGCTGTTTTTCGCCAGTGAAGAAATCTACGCCCGAAGCCATTTCAACCGCCCAGCGTACGCCGGCCAGACCGGTACGTTTTGCGTTACGGGTCTGCAGCATGTAGAGCTTGCCTTCCTGAACCGTGAACTCAACGTCCTGCGGATATTTGTAATGCTTCTCAAGCCGGCTCATGATTTTCTGAAGATCAGTGTAGGCTTTTTTCCAGATTTTATCTTTTTCGTTCGGCATATCGTCGAGGTCGTGCGGGGTGCGGATACCGGCCACCACGTCTTCGCCCTGTGCGTCGACGAGATATTCACCCATCGGCTTGCTGTGCCCTGTGCCGCCGTCACGCGTGAACGCAACACCGGTACCGGACTTTTCACCCATGTTACCAAAGACCATCACCTGCACATTTACCGCCGTGCCCATCAGGCCGGAGATCTTGTTGATCTGACGATATTTTTCCGCGCGTTCAGAACCCCAGGAACCGAATACGGCACGGATGGAGAGATCAAGCTGTTCCCATGGATCCTGCGGAAACGGTTTTTTGACCTTATTCTGGTAGACCTTTTTATAAGTCTCGGTCAGCTCTTTGAGTTGCTCAGCCGTCAGATCGGTATCTTCCTTGGCTTTATATTTTTTCTTGATCGCTTCGAGTTCAACTTCAAAGTCGTGATGCGTCAGACCGGTGTACGGACCCATGACCACGTCACCAAACATGTCGATGAAACGGCGGTAGCAGTCCCAGCCGGTACGCTCATTGCCGCACTGTTCGATGAAACCGAGAACGGCTTTATCATTGAGGCCGAGGTTCAGAACGGTGTCCATCATGCCCGGCATCGAAACCGCGGCACCGGAACGAACGGATACGAGAAGCGGGTCTTTGGCATCGCCAAGCTTCTTGCCCAGTTCCTTTTCAAGTTTCTTCAGCTGCGTTTTCAGCTGCTTTTCCATCTCAGCCGGATACTTGCCGCCGGTCTTCGAATAGTAGCCACAAGCTTCGGTCGTAATCGTTACACCGGGCGGTACCGGAAGGTTTGCGTTTGCCATCTCTGCGAGGTTGGCACCTTTACCGCCGAGGACGGCTTTCATGCTTTGATCGCCTTCTGTGAGTTCTTTGGAAACTCCATAGAAATAGACGTATTTTTTTTGAGCCATTGATATTTCTCCTTATTTTCTAAGCCTGAATAGAACAAAAAACGGCCTATATTTAAACGTCCCACAAAACAGAGTCAAGGTTCCCCCTTGGTTAATCCGCGCCGGGCAAAAAAATACATTTTCCAAACATTGGAAATGACCCAGCCGAAAGGTATGGTGAATTGATGTGGAGAATGAATCCTAATCGAAAATGCGGCTTCACGCTTGCGGAGTTGCTGGTGGTCATGGTGATCATCGGGATTATGTTCGCCATCGCCCTACCGATGCTTTCGAATATTTCCGGACAGACCAAACTAGAATCTGCCGCCAACGCCTTGCACGCCGCCGCCAAAATGGCCCGCCAGCACGCCGTCGCCAACAATCAGCCAGCCTACCTCGTGTTCAACACCGGACAGGACGATCCCCAACTCGCCTACCGCGCGTATGCCGTCTATTCCATTCATATTCATTCGGCTCAGGTGACCCAGGACGACGGCTACTATGTTCAGGACTGGCAGATCCTCCCCGACGGCATCATCCTCGATCCCGAATCCAACCTCCCCAAGAACCTCTTCCAGATCGGAGACATCGGCGACTGGCAGGGCGGTCTGAATAAAAATAACGAGCTCCGCATTGGCGGAACAACGTATGTCACCCTCGGCTTCAAACCCTCCGGCGAAATTTCCTCTGAGAGCCAGCTCATTCACCTCACGAGCGGAATCATCGTCAACGGCCTACCCGAAATATTCAATCCCTGCCCGGGCAAACAGATTCATTTTACCACCTTCGGAAAAAGCATGATTCTCGATACCCGCTATGGCGAGGCCGACGGCGACTTCTTGCTCCTGGGGGAAACCAAGGAATGAAAAAGTCGGGCTTCACTCTCATGGAAATTCTTCTGGCGCTGCTCATTATCAGCATCGGGATCGTA
>JGI12210J13797_10624422_pt1 | contig 11802 bp, 8 predicted proteins | sample ElkSlonscriptome_3_FD_13797 | JGI IMG/M metagenome (IMG submission 13797) | reverse complement strand
CTTCAACAGTCCGCCAGGATAAAGAAAGGGTTTATGATACAAAACCCTGGGTATTTCATGAGTTGAGATGGTTATAATATTCGGTCAGGAGTCTGTCGGACAAAGCGCCTTATCCGACAGACTCCTGGTACCCAGGCCACATCGAAAAACTCTATACACGATGTTTCTTCTCCTGTTTGGAGCCGATTTTGGACCGCCCCGTCCACCAGTGACTATATCTTCTGCAGCAGCTGTAAAAGATCTTCGAGTTCCCTGTATCTTTCCTGTGCCGTCTCCAGAGACCCTTGACGACTGTCACTCTCTATAGCAAGGGCTATATCGCGTATAGCCTCGATGCCGAGACTCGCTGCGGCTCCCTTGATCGAATGGGCCGCAGCGCTTACCCTCTCGGATTCACCGGCAGCAATGCCTTTTTCTATGGTTTCAAAATCACTCTTGCAGGACTTTTTGAAAATTTCGATAAGTTCTTCGAGCAGTTCCGTGTCTTCGGCGGCCTGCTCCAGAGCAAATTCCCTGTCCCATCTCAGTCTATCCATATATTCACCCAACAAACAGTTGTCCCACTATCGCCTGCGATGTTATACGCCCCTACCGGGCATCTCACTCTACAGGCAGAGTATAGCAAAACCATGAATAATGCAAATTCAGCAGACACCGCCCCAAACCGGATGAACGCAGGCCTGGAGCATGCTCCTTATCTCATTGATATTTAATCCAGTTTTATGGTGAGTTGGCCTGGCCGCACCAGTTTGAGTCTCCCCTGAGTGCAGCCTATAATTGTTGAACACTTTCCACCAGGCGTATTGCCACCGTCGATGATATAGTCTATTGAATCACCGAAACTTTGAGCGACCGCAGCAACGTTTGTTGCCGGCAACTCACCTGATATATTGGCGCTGGTCGCCGTGATTGGCTTTCCCCAGATTCGCAGGAGCCTGTCGACGAGAGGATTGGGCGAACGGCGTATGCCGATGGTCTCGGTTCCCCCGGTGAGAAACTCACTGAGGTGTTTTCGCGCTGGAAACAACAGCGTCAAAGGCCCAGGCCAGTATTGTTCCATGAGCGGCAGATAGAAATCGGGTATGGAATCAACAAGCTCATACAGCATCTCCAGACCATCGACCAGCACCAAAATTGGCATATTAAGCGGGCGTTTTTTGATGAAAAACAACCTCTTCAAAGCCTCTTGATTATAGGGATCGACGCCAAGACCATAATAGGTTTCCGTAGGAAAGGCTACAATCCCCCCGTCATCAAGAATGGTGATAGCTCGGTCAAATATGTGCGTTTCCGCGGCCTTGTACCCGTTACTGTTTTTCAATTATTTGTGCTTTATCAGTAACTTCTTTTGCCATCGATTCCCTGAACTTGACCAGCTTCAGCGCGAGATTAGCATCGTTTAAGGCCAGGATACGCACCGCCAAAACTGCGGCGTTTTTGGCTCCAGCCTTGCCTATTCCCATAGTAGCCACGGGGATTCCCGGAGGCATCTGCACAGTGGAGAGCAAAGCATCGAGACCGTTGAGCGCGGAAGCATCCAAAGGTACACCGATTACCGGTATATCGGTATGGGCCGCCAACACCCCTGCCAGGTGAGCGGCCATGCCTGCCCCGGCGATGATAACCTTTATACCTCTCTCGGCGGCCATCTCTGCCCATTTAACGGCACGCAACGGTGATCGGTGCGCAGAAGCGACTGTCATCTCGTAGGATACCCCCATTCCCTGGAGGAAGGTGGCGGCGGCATTCATCACCGGCAGATCGCTGTCGCTGCCCATGACAATACCGACCTGCGCACCGCTGAACCTACTGGTCTTTCGCCTCAATGCTTTAGCGCCAATATCGCCACGGAAATAAGAACCAGTCCAGCTGATCTGTTCCACAGCTTTATATGCTCGCTCTATGGCATTTTCAAGATCCTTTCCTACTGCGGTAACCCCAAGCACGCGGCCACCACTGGTGACGGTTCTTCTATTCTTGACGCTGGTACCCGCGTGAAAAACCTGCACGCCCTGTACCTTGGAAGCTGCAGTCAAGCCCTTAATGACCTTGCCAGTCTCATATTTGTCAGGATATCCTGCTGAAGACATAACCACACATACAGTTGGACGTGGATCGATTTTCATCTCTATGGTGTCGAGGTTGCCGTCAATACACGCTTCAAATATGTCGATGACATCGCTCTTCAGTCTCATCACCAGAGGCTGAGCTTCAGGATCGCCAAACCTGCAGTTGAATTCGAGTACGTTAACCTCATCCTTGTCTATCATCAAGCCGGCATAGAGCATACCCTTGTAGGGACGCCCTTCCTCCGCAAGCCCCTTGATAGTTGGAATCATGACTTTTTCCATGACGAAATCGGCAATTTCCGACGACACCACCGGCGCCGGTGAATACGCCCCCATTCCGCCAGTATTCGGTCCCTTGTCACCTTCAAAAATAGCTTTGTGATCCTGAGAGGTGGGAAGAGGCAAGATGGTTTTGCCATCGGTGAAGGCAATAAAAGAGGCCTCTTCACCCTTGAGGCAGCTTTCTATGACAACCCTTTTGCCGGCCTCTCCAAAAACCTTCTGCGCCATTATCAGATCGACGGCTTCCTTGGCCTCCTCGACGGTATCGGCAACTATCACACCCTTGCCGGCAGCCAGGCCGTCTGCCTTGACAACAATGGGCGCACCCTGCTTGTCGATATACTTTTTGGCCTTCTTCTTGTCCTTAAATACCTTGAAGGAAGCCGTTGGTATATTGTACTTCTGCAGGAATTCTTTGCTGAAAACTTTGCTTCCTTCAAGAACGGAGCTCTTTCTGCTTGGACCGAAAATCCGCAGTCCCTGCTCCTCAAATGCATCGACGACACCCTCTACCAGCGATGATTCAGGGCCGACCACGGTCAAATCTATTTTTTGAGTAATGGCAAATGACAAGAGTTCATTGACATCTGTAACCGCTATATCAACGCATTCAGCCACCTTACGGATTCCGGCATTCCCTGGCGCACAAAAAATCTTTTCGACTTTCGGGCTCTGATGAATTTTCCAAACCAGGGCGTGTTCGCGCCCACCCGATCCTATAACGAGTACTTTCATGAGAGATACTCCATTGTTGTAAGTTTCGAGTGGCAGCCGGCACTATAAACGTGGAGATTGTCCGCTCCAACACTCTTAGAAGATTAAATGCAGATAGGTAATTTTGCCGTAACTATAGTAGCTCATCCTGGAACTATCAAATAGAATTTATTGTTGCATCTATTATTGACAAAAAACACGCGAAAGAGTAAATGAGTGAATGACCATTCATTTTTCATTTGAAAGAAAATTTCAAATTATACATATATTAAAACACTATCTTCTGGCAGATGAAGGCTGTAGACAAGCATGCGAAAATAATTGCGGCAGCAACGAAGGTCTTTGCCAAAAAAGGTTTTTTTAACGCCAGAATATCGGATATCGCCAAAGAGGCGAAGGTTGCCGACGGCACAATTTATCTCTATTTCAATAACAAGATAGATATTCTTCTCTCCGTTTTCGAAGAAGAGATAGGCGCCATAATCACCCATACCCGCAGACTTCTCGACGAAGAGCAGGATCCCCGCAAAAAGCTCGAAATCTTTATCGTCAAACACCTGACGGCGATGAAAAAGAATAAGTATCTCGCCGAAGTCATTCAGATAGAACTGCGGCAGACAACCAAACTCGTCAAAGAATACCGTAACTCCAAGTTCAACGAATATATTAATATAATAGCCGAAATTATCGAGCAGGGGCAGAAACAGGAATTCTTCCGCCAGGATATCATGCCAAATCTCGCCAAGCGAACGATATTTGGCGCATTAGATGAGGTTTCAAGAGTATGGAATACCTCTCTGGAAACCCATTATTCTGTCGATGAAGCCAGTTGCCAGATTATCAAGCTGTTCGTTTCGGGAATACTCATCGATGTAGAATCATCATCCCCATGATGTATCTGCGCGTGTAATCCAGGGCCTGGCGTCCATTTCAGGCAAAACGTGACTGTCGTATTTCTATTACTTCAAATTCACGCACACCGCCGGGAGTCTTGACAACCACCTCATCACCTATTTCCTTGCCGAGCATACTCCTGCCAAGAGGAGACATGACGGAAATGGAACCGCTTTTAACATCGGCTTCTTCAGGGCCTAAAAGTTGATAGGCGACTTCCTCGTCGGTGTCGATATCAAGCAGCTTGACCACAGTACCAAAAACAGCCTTCTCGCAGGAGACCTTAGAACAATCTATGACTTCAGCACGAGATATTTTATCCCTGAGCTGTATGATTCTCCCTTCAATGTGCGCCTGTCTCTCCTTCGCTGCGTGATATTCGGCATTTTCTTTGAGATCGCCATGCTCTCGTGCAGTTTCGATGGCCCTAACCACTGCAGACCTGTCTACTCTTTCAAGTTGGCTCAGTTCAGCCTTCAGCCTGCCAATTCCCTGTTTTGACATAGGTATACGCTCTACCATTGACATCTCCATTAAAAAAAAATACCTGCATGTTCCCTCGCTACCGGAACATACAGGATAGTTGAAATCTGCTTACCAGCGATATATCAGTGAAAGACCGGCTCGGGTTTCTTCGTAATCCTCGCCGTTTTGATTGTTAAGGTTCCCTTTTAATAAAAAATGCCTGTTAATTTCAAGAAAAATATTCACATCAAATTCGTGACTCTGCTGATTATCCTCTTCAAAGCCATAGGAATAATCCAAAGAGCAATAGCTTAAAGGATCCTCGAGCTGGTTCTCGATCTCAAAAAAATGCTTAAAATGAATTGCGAATGAATGCTGCCAATACTGTTCAGGACTCCAGTAGACTCGGTCATCAGGTTCGAACTCGTTGCGGAAATTGCCAGCTCGCCTGCCGACATTTTCGTCATTGTTGCGAATGTGCTCGTAACTATACTTGACCTTGAACTGATTCATCTCACCGAAAAGGTGATACATACTCCACAACTTGTAGCGATGCTGCTGGTTGTCATCCGAGTATATCCGATAACGGTAATCCGCCCCAGCAAACCAACGGGGGAAAATGTCATACTTGAAACCGGTTTCCAGGTCCCGAAAAATCACTGAATCAGTTACTGACCGCAGAGTGTCTTCGACGAGATCCTGTTCGAATCTGCCGTAGACTTCAAGCAATTTGTCTATACGTCGAATAAGTTCGAATTTATACAGAAACTCGTTGCTGCCTGTAGCCGCGGGAACATTGAGCCCGAAACTGACATTGAGATCGATAAGATTTTCAAAATACGTCGAATAGGTTCCAACAACCGTATCGGTATAATATTTCCCTACGGAATCATAGGAGGTGTACTTATTCCTCTTGAGGCTGAAGCTGACCTCCTGGTCGTACGAGGGCATAAACCAGCCCTCAAGGCCATACGATCCCTTTTTGAGATTATAATAGCCATCCCGTCCCTTCTTGAGATCATGGTTGAAAATCGTTGCGATTCGCGGCTGCCTTTTGAGGACGTTGGCCTGGATATACTCGTCGAGGCCGGGATACAAAGGCCCCGTGGCCTTCATATGCTCATACAACTCCGCCGCTTTGCCGTAAAGTCCTAGCTTATCGTAGATGGCGGCAAGGTCGAAAACCGACTCCTGTGATTTCTCTTCTTCCAGCAGGGCCAGGTATTCCTTTTCGGCCTGATAGTAATCTCGGCGTTCTACGGCCTTACGCGCCGAAAGCTCTTGCTCGACGAGCTTCTGCCAGCGATATTTACCATAGAGGCTGGCAGCGATATCGTCGATAGGCTGGCCGATATTGTTAGCGACAAACTGTGGCTCCATAACCGTGGACATCCGGTCCTGCTCTTCCTCTCCGACATACGTCAGCAGGTTCCAGAAGGGTTTCTTCAGCGGCGGGAGATGGAAGTTAACCTTTTCAACCTCCATTTTCTTCAGAAACATGGTGTCAACAGGCACCGTCAGCAAGGAATCGTAGACCTTCAAAGCTTCTTCTCTTTTGTTCTGCGCCCACAAAGCCCTGGCCAGCAGCAGCTTTTTCCAGAAAAAGAGGTTTTCTTGCTCCGCCTTCAATGCCGGCTCTGCCTTCAATGCCGGTTCTGCCTCCTGCTGCGCCGGGGGCGCCGACTGCTCAACTTTTTCTACAATTTTCTCGAAATTACCGCTCTTGAATTCAAGCTGAAGCTTCAAGCGGTCGAAATACTCGTTTTCCAAAACATCACTTTGTAGAGTGTCGACAAGCGCCAACGCCTCGTAAAATCGTGACAGATCATTGAGAACATGTATTTTTTCAAGAACGGCACGAACGGATCGGGGGAGAATCTCCAAAGCCTTGTCAACAGCCTGCAACGCAGAGTGGGCATTGTGGTAGTGTCGATATGACTGCGCCCGCGCAATCAGGGTTGTAACCGAGACATCACCCTCTTCCATTGCCGCTCTTTCCGGTGAGACGGCGTCCCCGCCTTGTTCTTTTGCAGCCAAAGAGCGCAGCACGTGATACTCCTGGTTCTCGGCTCCTTGCCAGTCTTCAGCGTTCAGGACAGCGAGGCAGTATTCATATTCACCCTGCATATAATAGATTCTCGCCAGGTACTGCCTCGTTTTTCTCACAAAGTCTAAGTCGGAAGAGACCCCGGAGCTATAGAGGGAGTGCTCCGTCAACAGCTCAAGGGCCTTGTCATACTCCTCCTCGGCGATATGTATCTGCACCAAGAGAAAATGACTTACGGCGGGGAGATCGTCTATCTCCTCAAGTTCTGCTCCCATCTGTCTTTTAACCAGCACGGATAACCATGAGCGTGCCAGAGAGGTTCTGCCTTCGAGGACTGACAAACGGGTGAGTTTCTCCAAAGCCCTTTCTGGTGCAAGATTTCTCGCCAAAACCTGTCTGACAATCTGTTCGGCTATAAAAACATGGCCGCGGGCGAGTTGAGTGTCGGCCATATGAAAATAGATGTCAACGGTATCCTCTGTCTCCGTTACCCTCTTCAACAGTATTTTATAAATTTTATCCGTCTCGGCAAACTTGCCGTTGTTTCTCAGAGCCAAGGCATAAGCGAGATTGAGCTGCAGCTGATCAACTGAATAGCGGGCCGTATCGGCAATACGCTGCCATGTTGTTTCCAACTCCTGTACCAGGCCGAGATTGCCGGCAAGTTCGACGGCCTCGATCGCTGCCTGCATATCGTTGCCCTTGAAACCGAGATAGGAAATAAGTGTCTGCAGTGCAGCGACATCCAGGCGCAACTGCTTTTCAATGGATGCTTTTGTCACGAGATATCGCTTGTTCGCGAATGATCCTTCATCAACAAGTACAATTTGTTCATAGGCATCTTTTACCCTGCCTGTTTGCAGATAGAGTTGTGCCAGTCGATAGGACAGGTCTCTATCGTCTTTTCTGTGTTGGTGAAGAATCTCGAGAACAGCCATCTCCTGCCCGGTTTTTTCTTCATTTCCAAGCTGGTCGGCCATCAGCAGGAATATTACATGCGGTTTCTGGGTTATACGTTCGAGATCCTTCCAGAGTTGCTCACCACCGTCATTTTCAACAATCGGCAGATATTGTTTGGCAAGAACCCTTCTCACCTCAGAAATTTTTTCAGTGACGTTTGTATTTTCGGGATACTCGTTGAGAAACTGCTCGTAGTAGCCCAGTGCCTTGTCTGCACGCCCAATTTTTTGACTATAGATCTCAGCTATACGCAACGCCAGGGGGGTGACGAGATAGTCTTGATTATACATCTCAATAAGGTGTGGCAGTGCGGCCTGCGCTTGATCCTCTGCAAGGTAGTACTCGGCCAGCTTTTTATGGAGCGGCAGATAGTCGGGGTTTAAATCGAGGTAACGGTGCCAGTAGTCCGCAGCGTTATCGCGGAGACCGGGCTCATCGTAGGCTTCCCCTGCTTCGAGAAGATATAGAGGATTTGCAGGGAAAAGTTCGGTCAGGAGGGAATAATAGTGTCGGGCTCGGTCCATCCGACCTAATCTGGTGCCGAGTCTGGCCAGCTCGAGCAGAACATCCTCGTTCTGGCTATCGCGCAGATACAATTGTTCAAGCAGTAAGAATGCACTTATCGTATTGCCCAGCCCCTTGAAACCATCTATCATCCCGACAAGGGCCTGTTGCGAATGGGCTCCGGTGGGTTCAGATTCGTAGACCTGTCCAAAATATTTGACAGCTTTGCTCAAGTGCTCATTCTTCAGAGCGATCTCGCCTGCGGCCAAAAGATACTCTTGATTGCTAGGCTCCAGTTCCAGAAGCCCTTCTACTATCTTCGCTGATTCTGTCCAGTGACGCAACCGGACAAGCAGCTTGCCATATTCCCACCTGGCTTCGACGATATTGGGCTTTTCGTCGAGCAAATCTCTATAGGCCTGCCTGGCCTGCTGCAGGTCGTTGCCTCGAGCCAGTCGTCTGGCGTTGTCCCAATTTTCTTTCCAGGCGGGATTGTCTCCGCTTTCCTCGCCGTTTTCCACTTGCACCTCGTGCAACGGTGCAATGGAAGGGATTGCAGCCCAGACAGGGGCAGCAGGCAGCAACAGCAACACGTACAGTAGTATGCTTTTGGCTAAGTTTGTGCGCACCATGTGAGAAAGATACGAAAAAGTCTCCCGCTGAATTTGATGTACACCCGTCTTTTACCATAAACGGCCACTGGCTGCACAGTATATATTTGAAGCCATCTCTTCAACAGGAACAATGCGGACAATAGGCAGTGTCCTCCTGAACACTGCCGTCATGATCGGATTTTCTGCAAACGGGAAAAGTGGGAAAGTTGCCGGTACTACTCTCGGTTATCTCCGTTAACGACAATTCTGTCGCCATCAAAAAAATCGACAATATCGGGCATTTCAACTTCGAGATATTTTTTCATTTTTTTGAGAAGATTGACCTCTATCTGTCGCACTCTCTCACGGGAAATATCAAACTTGTCGGCAATATTCTGCAAGGTCATAGGCTCGTCGGTCAGTAAGCGCTTCTCGAGAATCATTTTTTCCTTGTCATTCAACTTGTCCTTCAACAGCCCCAAAAGATCACTGAGACGTGACTGCATCTCCTTTCCGGCAACGGTAGACTCAATATTTGGGCCTGAACTGGGGATGAAGTTTTTCTGTTCGTCGTCAGAATCAGAGCGCACCGGTGACTCGAGCGAGACATCCCAACTGTCCATCCGCTGACTCATTTCGACGACTTCACGCTCCTTGACATTAAGCCTTTCCGCCAGCAGCTTTGGTTCCGGATTAAAGCCTTGGGCCTCCAGCAGCTTCTTTTCTTTGTTTAAAGAAAAGAATAACTTACGTTGCGCTTGAGTAGTGCCGATTTTCACCAGACGCCAGTTATCCATTATAAATTTAAGGACATAGGCCCGGATCCAGTAGGCGGCATAATAGGAGAACTTGACCCCTCTATAGGGATCGAATTTTTTGGTTGCCTGAACAAGACCGACGTTACCTTCCTGGATGAGATCCATGAAATTCTGCATCCAGTATTTCTGGAAATCCATGGCTACCTTGACGACAAGACGAAGATTCGAAGAAACCAGGCGATAGGCGGCGTTCTGATCTCCGCTCTCTTTGAAGCGGGTGGCAAGTTCATCGGTCTCTTCCCGCGTCAGCAGTTCATATTGACTGATTTCCTGCAGATATCTATGCAGCGCTGGGTTGCTCAGCGCTGGCAAGTTCTCGTCATCGGCCAAGGAAACAAGCGGATTTTCCATCTCTCCGTCACTGTTGAGCGTATAATTGGTATCTTTTTTATTTTCTGGCATTTATATATACGGGAAGTCTCCTTCCCCCCTGATATTTGCGTATTACTGGATCTATGATTAAAGACAATAGGCGGTCGTGCCCCACAGAGGGCTGTCAGCACTAGAATATTACCACAATGATGGCAAAGAAGAAAATTCTATTTTCTTCTTCTACTATTTGTGCTAAAAATCAAAGTTTCCGCTTCTGAATTCACATATACGTGTTTGTACTCCCCAGCCCAGATTTTCTCAAGACTCGAATGGATAATATACGAAATTTCAGCATTATTGCTCATATAGATCACGGCAAGTCAACACTTGCCGACCGCATGATCCAAAAGTGCGGGCTTATCACCTCAAGGGAATTCAAAGATCAGCTGCTCGACAATATGGACATTGAGCGTGAGCGCGGTATTACCATTAAAAGCCAGACCATTTGTCTGCCCTATACCGCCAAAGACGGGAAAACCTATGCTCTCAATCTGGTGGACACTCCCGGCCACGTCGATTTCAGCTACGAGGTTTCCAGGGCGCTTACCTCCTGTGAAGGCGCTTTACTGCTCATTGACGCCGCTCAGGGAGTCGAGGCCCAGACCCTTGCCAATCTTTATCTGGCCATGGAAAATGATCTTGAAATAATACCGGTCATCAATAAAATCGACCTGCCCTCCGCCGAACCGGAAAAAGTCGCAGAACAGGTCGAAGAAGACCTCGGCCTGGACGCCGACCTCATCCATTTCTGTTCGGCTAAAACAGGACAAGGGGTAGATGAAATACTCGAGGCCATTGTCCAATACCTTCCCCCACCCAAAGGCAACCCCGACGACTTCCTTCAGGCCTTGATCTTCGATGCCAGCTACGATTCCTTCAGGGGAACGATTATTTCCTGCAGAATTATCAACGGCAGGGTGAAGCCTGGAGACACCATTGTTTTCATGTCCAACAATATGTATTACCGGGTCGAGGAAGTCGGTCTGTTCAGCTATAAACGTCAGGCACAAAAAGAGCTGAAGGCCGGTCAGGTTGGCTATATCATTGCCGGAGTTAAAACGGTTCAGGACACCCGTCCGGGCGACACCATAACCAACAAAGACAGACCTTGCCCGAAACCGCTGCCGGGGTTCCGGGAGGTGCAGCAGGTGGTTTTTTCTTCGATCTATCCCATCACCACCGATGAATACGAAAGCCTGGGCTCTGCACTGGAAAAACTGCAGCTCAACGATGCCGCACTACAGTTCCAGAAAGATTCTTCGGCCGCGCTCGGCTTTGGTTTCCGTTGCGGTTTCCTCGGCTTGCTCCATCTCGAAGTCGTTCAGGAGCGGTTGGAACGAGAGTTTGACATTTCCCTAATACTCACCGTTCCCTCGGTGCGGTATTATTTCCATCTCAACAACGGCGACGTTCTGGAGGTGGACAATCCCGATCATTACCCTGACCCCGGAACGATCAATACAATTGAAGAACCTTATATTAAGGCGACAATTCTCATTCCGGAAAAATATATGGGCGCGGTCATGAACCTCTGCATGGACCGTCGGGGAGCGAATACCAACTATCATTACCCGATGCCTGGCAGAATCGAGTTTACCTGTGAATTACCCCTGGCGGAAGTGATTTATGACTTCTATGACAAGCTGAAGTCGATTACCCAGGGATACGGCTCCTTCGACTATGAAATGCTCGACTATCGCCAGAGCGATCTGGTCAAACTTGATATTCTCGTCAACGGCGAAAACGTCGACGCCCTCTCCCAACTGGTCCACCGGCAGAACTCCAGGGCCAGGGGGTTGAACGCCTGTGAAAAGCTCAAGGAAGAAATACCCAGACAGATGTTTAAAATTGCCATTCAGGCGGCCATTGGTGGCACCATCATTGCCCGAACCACGATCTCGGCTCTTCGCAAAGATGTCACCTCCAAATGTTACGGGGGCGATATTACTCGTAAACGGAAATTGCTGGAAAAGCAGAAAGCGGGGAAGAAAAGGATGAAGACAGTGGGCAATGTCGATATCCCTCAAAAGGCCTTTCTGTCAGTTCTGAAATCGGACCAGTAGCGATCAGAAAGCGCTGTCATC
>JGI12210J13797_11332388_pt1 | contig 11805 bp, 10 predicted proteins | sample ElkSlonscriptome_3_FD_13797 | JGI IMG/M metagenome (IMG submission 13797) | reverse complement strand
GCCGGTCATCGACAAGCCGGGCAAGGGCTCGTTCTGCGCAACCGATCTGGAGTTGCTCCTGCGCATGCGCGGGATCGACAACATCGTTCTGCCGGCATTACGACCGATGTTTGTGTCCACACGACCATGCGCGAGGCCAATGACCGGGGCTTCGAGTGCCTGCTTCTCGAAGACTGCTGTGGCGCGACGGACCAGGGAAATCATGACGCGGCGATCAAGATGGTGAAGATGCAAGGGGGTGTCTTCGGGACCGTATCCAATAGTTCCACGTTCACTAGCCAGATTCCGTAATCCCCGCCTGCAACGGACGTGGAATGCGTTTATCGTTTTCGTCTACCGAATTCGGGGCGAGCGCTGATGAAGCTTGACTCTCGCGGGGGACTACACAACAAACGATAGATGAACAAGATAGCCGAGAGCGCAGAAGCACCGAGCACGCAGAGGGCGTTTTTGAAAGACGCCGCACATCCGCTGCGCGAGACGCTCATCAACGAGTTGCATGCCCGGCCGTTCGAGTCGTTGGAGCCTCCGCTCAGGGCTTCGTATCTTGCGGTGTTTACGGGCGAGAGTGTCGAGGCGGCACAGGTGCAACGCGCCCATGTGGTCCGCCTGTGCGCCCGCTACGATGTGGCGCCTCCGGCCTCGGACGCGAAGCATTTTATTCAGGACCTCGGTCCCTTCCGCTTCCGTTGGGAAGGTCACTCCGAATTCTGCACCTATACCTTCCTGCGCGCTGAACCCTTTGCCGAACCTTTCGCGGATCCCGTGATCAACCTGGTGCCCCGCGACTGGCTCGACGCTATCCCCGGCGAGATGCTTATTGCGGCCCATGTGGCGCTGGAGACGCGCGACGTGCCGCTGCGGGAAGCGCCGGTGCTTTCCCGTTTGTTCGACCATAACCTCGTGATGGGGTGCGGCATCGCCGGCGGCAGCGCCATGATGTGGTCCGACCTCCGCCCGGATACAGATGGGTTCGTCCGTTTTCTCGTCCGCGACGTCGATCTTTATGATCGCCAAGCCGGACGATCCATCCAGCGCTTGCTGGAGATCCATACCTACAGCACGCTCGCCCTGCTCGCGTTGCCGATGGCGATGGAGTCCATCCCCACCATCGCCCGGTGCGATGCGGCGCTCTCCGAGATCACGGGGCGCATGGGAAGAATTCGCGACCTGGCCGATGAGCGTCACCTGCTCGCCGAACTCACGACGCTCGCCGGCAAGGTGGAGCGCATGGAGGCCAACACCAACTACCGCTTCAGCGCCTCCCGGGCCTACTATGAACTCGTGCTGGCTCGCGTCACGGAGTTGCACGAGCAGCGCCTGTGCGGATATCAGCGGCTGAGTACGTTCCTCGACCGGCGCCTGGGTCCGGCCATGCGTACCTGCGAGGCCGCGCGCGCCAGGCAGGGGGCACTGGCGGACCGCATCGCGCGCTCAAGCAATCTGCTGCGGACCCGCGTAGAAGTAGCCCTGGAGGCGCAAAATCAAGATCTGCTGCAATCCATGGACCGGCGTGCGAAATTGCAGCTACGGCTCCAGGCCACTGTGGAAGGGCTTTCAGTGGCGGCCATCAGCTACTATGTGGTTGGGCTGATAGGATACTTGGCCAAGGCGCTCAAGGAAACGGGGATTGGCGTCAATCCGGATGTGGTCAGCGGCATTGCCATTCCCTTCGTCGCCGGCGCGGTTTGGTGGGGCGTTCGCCATGCCCGTCAGATTGCGATCCGTGAAGACCAGGCAGATTAGGCAGTTTTCCGAGATTTGCTTACCGGCGAACTCATGCCCTTTTGGTGCGGCGCCGGAGGTCGATGAGGTGCGCGGCGAACGCGGCCACGATAAACAACCCCAACAGTTCGAACGGCCAGCCCACGAGCACGGCCCGCAGGGCGAGCAGCAGGAAGGCGCCCGACAGCATGGTGGCAATGAGATCGGAAACGGGAACGCCGCGCTTGGTCACTCGATGGTAGATGAGAAGAACAATGGCCTCGACAACCATAATGCCCAGGATAAGGTCAATTGCGTGACCGGAGAGAAAGAACTCCTGGACCGCCGCCGGCATGGCCTCAGGATCCCGTGAACGGCGCGTTCAGCCGGACCACCTCGTAGTTCAGCAACGCGGCGACAGACACCCAAGCCAGGTAGGGGACCAGCAGCCAACTGGCCAGCTTGGATGCCTTGGCACACACGAAGATCAGAACGACGATGGACAGCCACAGCACGCCCACTTCCACCAGCGCCCAATCCGGCCGATGAAGAAAGAAGAATAGGGCGCTCCACAGAATGTTCAGCACGCCGTTGGCGATGAACAGGGCGATGATCCGATATTCCTGGGTACGACTCTTTGCGCCGCGCCACGCAAGAACCGCCGAGCTGGCGGCCAGAGCGTAGATCGCCGTCCACGCCACCGGAAACAGCCAATCCGGAGGCTGCCACGACGGTTTCTCCAGGCTCCGATACCATGGCCCCAGTTCGGTAAGGCCGCCACCGATCATGGCCACCACGAGGGCGGCGACGGCGGCGATGAGAGCGGGTTTCCAGTACACTTTGCGCGGCGCCGTCACGGAGTGACGATGCGGAAGAGATGCGCCAAATCTTTGAAGAATATCCGGATGTGAGCCATCGGCTTCTTCCGGACCAATTCCTTGTTCATGTAGGCTTCCCAGGTGAGGTGCTGGACGTCGGGATCCCGGCAGATGCTGACGAACCGCTCCCGCCGCCGGTCGTTGACGTACCAGAAACGCTGCAACAATCCAAGGATCCAGAACACCCGTCCATGCGTTTTCATGAAGCGCTTTCGCACCGTCGCCAGGGCCTTGACGTCGCCGCTAGCTACATACGCGTCGACAGCTTCCGCCGCCAGCCGTCCGCTGAACATGGCGTAGTAGATACCTTCACCCGATGCCGGCGCGACGGCGCCCGCGGCATCGCCGACAAGGATGACGTCGCGGCCGTTGTCCCATCGCCGGCGCGGACGCAGCGGGATTGGCGCGCCCTCGCACCGGATCGTCTCCGAGTCTTTCAATCCGGCGGCGTCACGCACGACCCCAACCGCGTCGCGCATGGAGAACCCTTTGTGCGCGGTGCCGGTGCCGACGCTGGTGGTGGCGCCATGGGGGAACACCCAGGCATAGAAATCGGGCGATAGGGTTCCGCGGTAGTAAATGTCGCATCGGGATTGATCGAAATCGGGCGCGGATCCGTTTGTCGGCGAGCTGACGATTTCATGGTAGGCGAACACGTAAGGCGCGCGTTCGTTGGCCGGCATGGTTGCCCGGGCGACGGCGGAGTTGGCCCCGTCGGCGCCGATGACCACTCGGGCACGGACATGCTGCTGCTCCTGCTCGCCGGTGCCACCGGCGAGACGGAAGTAGACGGTTACGGTGCCGTCGGATTCCCGTGTTAGATCTTCGAAAACACCCGTTCGGCGAACCGCACCGGCCTCGGCGGCGCGTTCGCGCAACCACTCGTCGAACTCGGCGCGATCGACCATCCCGACGGACCCGCCGTCGATGGGCATGTCCACCTTGCGGTCGGTGGGCGAGATCATGCGGGCGCTGGTCGCCCGGGCGACGATCAGAGACTCGGGGATCTCGAAATCACGGATGAGCCGGGGAGGGATGGCGCCGCCGCAGGGCTTGATGCGGCCGTCGCGGTCGAGCAGAAGGACCGACCGTCCGCTGCGGGCGAGGTCGGTTGCCGCCGTTGATCCTGAAGGTCCACCACCGACGACGACAGCGTCGAATATTTCATGAGTGTTCATGATCTTTATGTCTGATCCAGAGCGGCGGCGTAAGGCGCCGCGGGGGTTGGATGCTGCGCCTCCGCGCTTGGCGCCGGCGTGGGTTCCGCCGGCGACTTGTAGACCCGTGCGGCGAGGCCTGCGGAGACAATGAACAGGACCGCTTCTGCCGCGAACACGCTGGTGTACGCAACGACGGGAGAGCCAACCAGATAGCTGGTCAGATCCACGGCACCGGTGGCCACCAGGCCGCCAACACCGAACGCAATGGCCTGCGCGGCACCCCAGAGTCCCATCCGCACGCCCTCGCGGGAAGCGCGTCCGGAGCTAACGAGGCCCATCATCGATCCGATGGCTGCAACCGCGAAGGCACCATTGGCGACACCGAGCGCGAAGACGCATTCGCGCAATGGCCAGTTCGGGGCGAAGAACCCGGCGATCACCAAACTGAAGAGCGCGGCGGTGGAGGCAACACACCCGCCGATGGTCCAGAACCGCAGCGTCCCCAGCCGTCCCCGGCCAATAGCGCTGCCGGCGATGGCTACCATGATCATGCCGACCAGCACTCCAGCATGCTGAACGCCGGAGAGCTTCGTGGATTCGCCCGGTGTCAGCCCGAAGACGGCGCCGGCGAAAGGTTCGAGAATGAGATCTTGGCCGCTGTAGGCCAGCATGGACACGAATACGAAGATCGCGAAGCGCCGTGCCTTCGGCTCGGCCCAAACCTGCGCCAGTGCCTCGCGGAACGGCGGTTTGGTGGTCTCTGCCTCGCCGGGTTTCACCGCTGCGGTCGGTCCTTCGATACCGTGAACCGCGACAATGGTCAGCAAGAATGCCGCGCCCGCTACGCTGGCGGTCACCGCCACCAGACGAGCCGACGAAAACGGATCAAGAAAGTCGCCGGCGACGGTGGCGGTTACGGCAAAACCGGAGATCATCATCACCCAGACAATGGTCGCCGCGGCGGCCCTGCGGCGATCGTCGACGCGAGCCGCCAATAAAACGAGCAACGACGTGCCGGTGGCGCCAACACCAACGCCGATGAAAACGAAAGCAATGACCGCGAGGACGATACCGGCGAGCGCGTTGGTCTCCATCCACGCGGTAGCCGTGGCCGCGCTGATGCCGGCGAGCGCCAGCACCGCCATGCCGCCGATAATCCACGGCGTGCGGCGGCCGCCCACATCCGAGAAATAGCCCAACCGGGGCCGCAAAATCTGAACCCCGTAGTGCAGGGCCACGAGAATGCCTGGAAGCATGGCCGGCAACGCCAATTCCACGACCATTACCCGGTTCATGGTCGACGTCGTCAGCACGACGATGGCGCCGAGCGCGGTTTGCACTAGGCCCAACCGAATGATGCCGAACCATCCGAGCGGTTTCGTATTCATGATGTCACCACAATAGCTGAACGGAGAGCAAAGGCGCTGACCAGCATGCCGGCGACGTAGAGAGTTGTGCCGGTGGCGTTGTACCAGGGGGCCCGTTCTTCAGGGTTGGCCAGGAGGCGAACCATACAAAGGCCTTGCGCGACAAGAAGCCCCGCGACCGCGGCCGCATAAATCGGATGCCCCCAGGCATAGAGCAGAGCGATCACGACCACCTGTGGCAGCGCCATGACCCAGCAGGCAAGCCGCGCCGACGCGGTAATGCCGAGGGTCGCGGGAATGGACCGAAGGCCCATTTGCCGGTCGCCGACGACCGACTTGAAATCGTTGAGGGTCATGATGCCGTGGGCGCCGAGGCTGTAGAGCAGTGCCAGTACGATCACACGCCAATCGGGCAAGGCCGCCGACATGACGGCGGCGCCGGTGAACCAAGGCAGCCCTTCGTAGCAAATGGCCACCGCCGAGTTTCCGAGCCAACCGTTTTGCTTGAGCCGAAATGGCGGCGCGCTATAGGCCCACGCAAGCACCAATCCGAAGACGGCGGCGGCAAATACCCACAAACCGAGTGCAGCCGCAACGCCAAGGGAAAGCAGCGTCCATGCGATGGCGATATAAAGGCCCCATCGGCCCGGAATGCGACCCGAGGGGATGGGCCGATCAGGTTCGTTGATAGCGTCCACATGGCGATCAAACCAGTCGTTAACCGCTTGACTGGTGCCGCAGACAAGGGGGCCGGCAAGGAGAATGCCGGCTGCCACAACCAGCCATCGCTCACCAATGGGCAGGCCGCTCGAGACCACGCCGCAGCCAAAGGCCCACATGGGCGCAAACCAAGTGATCGGCTTGAGCAACACCATCGCCGCCGAGACGGTTGGACGGGTCTCCCTGACTGTGACCGTTGCTGGAGTTGCCATGCCGGAACATTATTATTGACGCCCTAAGTTGTCAACTAAACTTGACAGTCTTCAGCGGCGGTTTTTGGAGGTGGCTGAGGGCGTCCAGACGCACTGGCTGCCGTCCTCTAGGCGGTGTCGTTTGTGAGGCCGAAGCGGCGCAGCTTCACGTAAAGGCTCTGCCGGCTCAACCCGAGCACGTCGGCGGCTGAAGCCCGGTTGTCGCTGGTCAAGTCGAGAGCAGCTTCGATACACAATCTCTCGATGATATCGGTGGTCTCGCGGACGATTTCCTTCAGTGGTACGCCGCCTACCAGGCTTGTCAGCTGTTCAACCGAACGAGGCAATTCCCGACCGGCGCTGGGAGAGGAGCTTAGACGTTGGCTCACGTTGCGGATGGCAAAGACGAAGCAGACTTGATGTTTGTCTATGATTGACGAGGCCGACACTTCAACATTGGCCGATATGCCGTGTTCGCCGTGAAGATTGGACGCGAACATACGGATTAGGCCGCGCTCGCGGAGATTGGTGATCAAAACTTTCAGATCTACGCCCGGGCGTCCGAGCCACCGCTCCAGCGACTCTCCGGCGGCTTGAGTCTCGACCACCAACTGGGCCATATCGAGAAAGGCCCGGTTGGCGGCAACGATGTATCCGCTATCGTCGGTGACCACGAACCCGTCCGCCGAACTCTGCACGTAGGGGCAAAGCGGCGACATTGTCCCATCCTGAACGAGAGTTTTACCGTTCTCCTCAACGGGACACAAACGGATCAATAGGTTGGACTCTCGATCATGACGAAATAATGAGGCAGAAACCAAGAACTCCCGCGTGCCATCGGCGAGGCGCGCGTGGACAGGGTCGGCCTTTCCCACCGACCTGACCGTTGCCATGAGAGATTCAACCGAGCGCATCCCCTGTCTGTCCAATCCCCGGGGAAACCGCTTTCCGACCATGTCCTTCATGGCTTTTCCGAGCAGCGTCTCAGCTGCCGGGTTGGCTTCCGCTACCGTGCCGGTGGCCGGGTCGACAATAAGCACTACCTCCGAGGTCAATTGAAAGAGCAGCCGATACCGCATCTCCAATTGCCGGGCTCGCGCATAGTCCCGCTCCAGCCATTGTTGTGCTTCCACAAGTTGCTGCTGCAGGGCCGCGACATCTCGCAGATCGCGGCCGACGGCAATCACACGGCCATTCCCTTCGATTTTAACCGTGGAATAGAGAACAGGGACATCCGCACCTTTAGGCGATTGGTGGTTGACCTGCCTCAATGGGGAAACGGATTGCGGCGACGCGTCACGCAGCAACGCCTCGACCTTCGGACGGCTCTCAGAAGTAACGATTTCGAGCCATGACTGCCCCGGCCATTGGGCATAACCATGCGATGGAAGATCGTTGCTTCCGAACGCTACATCTCGCACCACCCCGACATCGTCAAGGATAAGCGCCACATCTGCCGCCGCAGCGATCACCGCGCCGGTTGTCTTGGGGTCGAGTCCGCTCAGAAAATTTTCGGGATGTTGAAATTGTTTCACGACCTCGACCGCCTTGCAAATCCGTCTACGCGCCGTCGCGTGCGAGACGCAAGGCCAATAAGTTTTCTGCCTGATCGACCGCTTCGCGCGAGTCGGCCGCAGTGGCGTCCGCGCCCACGTACGACACAAGTTCCGGGTGCTCGATAAAGATTTGGCCACCCACCATAATTCCCACGGAATGGTTGAGTGACTCGTTACGAAGCGCGCGGATCGTCGATGCCAGGGGCTCTATATGACGCTCGCAGCTTGCCGACAGGCCAACAACGCTAAATTGCTCCCTTCTGACTAGGTCGAGAACATCTTTACGCATGGCGCCGGGCTCGGAGGAAACGTCCCAGCCGGCCCGGCGAAGGAACTCCGCGACCATCAGTGCGCCGAAGGTGTGCTGTTCACCGGGACTCGAGAGGAGCAACGCCCGTCTGCCAAACTCTAAGGCAAGGCCTTTGCCGCAGAAGGCATAGCTCAATTCCCGAAGCATCCGCTGAAGCTGGCCAAGCGCGATAGTCACATCGGTAAAGTGACAACGATCGGCCACCCACAGCTCGCCCAGCCGTCGTGCCGCTGGTGTCAAGAGATCGAGGTATACGGTCTCGAGCGGAACATGGCGTGTGCGGATCAAGTCGACGAAATTCACAGCGGCTGCCGAGTCGTGCACCAACAGGACATCAACGAAGTCCGCTACTTCTTGGAAATTCGGCGTATTGTCGCACACGTTTGGCGCCTGGTCATGCTGCGATGCCGGCCGGTGCGCCAAGATTAGGCGGGGAATGACGTCTGATTCAATCGTGCGGTTAAGCTGAGCCAGCGAGCTGTCCGATAAGTCGGCTCCGGGCGCCCCGCCAATCTCTTCGATCGGGCACCACCCCTGATCACCATGGTCCCTTCGCTCCAAGGTCGCAGTTCCCGCGGTACGTTGCCGCAATGCGTTCATGAGTTTACTCCCCTTATAGCGATATTAGGTTATCTCTATCGCTTTAGTATCTCTAAAAAAACCCTCCGAGATCCGAGCTCAAACACTATAAACGCACCCCGGCGCTGCCGCCGGAGAGCATGACAAAAAAAGATATTGGATTGAGCCTGATCCGATTGTCAAGAAGTCTTGACGAAGAACTGTGTAAACAACAATTGACAGTCCGAGAGGCCACGTCTAGAGTCGCCGATAGTGGGCAATTTACGACGGGAAAAGCAGTGTGATTTTGTATCGAGAAAGATGCTCTCTTCACCTTCTCCATGGTATCTCTCCGTTGGTTGCCCCTGAGCGACGGTCGCTACCAGCCTCCGGAACCGAGAGTTTGCAACCCCCAGCTAGGTGATGTCAATCCATGCATACGTTTAGCATAGGCAGCGCTGTTGACAGTTTGATCGATCGGGTGGACACCTGTCCCTGGGCAACACTAGCCGGCACAAGCGTTAAGCGCGATCACCGGCGTTGCCGGAGCGAAGTGCCTACCGTTTTGTATACCCCGGAGGAGCGTATGCGGCGTGACGCCTCCCCTTGGACCCTCGTCCAGGGCATATTGGCTCCGCTTCAATTCGTCGTATTCCTGATCAGCCTGTATTTGGTGTTGAGTTATTTAGCCACCGGCGAGGGTCTTGCCCTGGCGACCGGTTCCATCGTGGTTAAGACCTTTGTTCTGTATGCAATCATGGTCACCGGGTCTCTCTGGGAACGTGAAGTGTTCGGGCACTTCCTGTTCGCCAGACCGTTTTTCTGGGAAGACGTGGTCAGCATGCTGGTTATCGCCCTTCATACGGCGTACCTGGTGGTGTTGGTGTCAGGCGCCGCCGACGTCCGCACCCAGATGTTCATCGCTCTTGCCGCCTACTTCACCTATGTGGTGAATGCCGCGCAATTCCTCATCAAGTTGCGTTCCGCGCGGCGCGAGCAGGGCCAACTTTCCCGCCAGGCGGGCGGCATGGAAAGGCACGCCTGATGAATTGCCTGACCGCGCCCGCGCCAGTGGAACGCGGCGCGGCTCTCGAAGAGAGGGCTGTGCTGCGCGAACGCGGTCAGCATGAAGTTTTCTGCGGTCTGACCGGTATTATCTGGTTGCACCGCAAGATTCAGGACGCCTTTTTCCTCGTTGTCGGGTCTCGCACCTGCGCCCACCTCATTCAATCCGCGGCAGGGGTGATGATTTTCGCCGAGCCCCGGTTCGGAACGGCGATTATTGAGGAACGTGACCTGGCCGGGCTTGCCGACATGAACGCGGAACTCGACCGCGCCGTCACCAGCCTGCTCGAGCGCCGCCCCGAAATAAAAATTTTGTTTCTGGTTGGCTCCTGCCCGTCGGAGGTTATTAAGCTCGACCTGTCGCGCGCGGCGGCTAGGTTGTCCGAAACCTGTTCTCCCGATGTCCGTGTTTTCTCGTATTCCGGCAGCGGGATCGAAACCACGTTTACCCAGGGTGAAGACGCCTGTTTGGCGGCGCTGGTACCGGCTCTTCCGCAAGAGCCGGTGGCGGCCGAAGCGTCGCTAATGGTGGTCGGCGCGTTGCCGGATGTGGTCGAGGATCAGTTTCGGCGGCTGTTCGACGCACTGGGCGTCGGGCCGGTGGGGTTTCTCCCGCCGCGGCAGTCCGGTGCGTTGCCGGCCGTGGGGCCGCAAACCCGGTTTCTCTTGGCACAGCCTTTTCTCGACACCACAGCGCGAGCGCTGGAAAAGCGCGGTGCGTCTCCGATCACGGCCCCGTTTCCGATGGGCGCGGAAGGCACGACGGCGTGGCTCCTAGCCGCGGCCGAGCTCTGGGGCGTGTCCCGGGAGCGATTCGAGGACGTGACGGCGCCCGGACGTGAACGCGCCAAGCGGGCCCTCCAGCGCCATCGTGAACGGCTTGCCGGCAAGCGTGTGTTCTTTTTTCCGGACTCTCAGCTCGAAATCCCGCTCGCGCGGTTTCTGGCGCGTGAACTGGAGATGGAATTGGTGGAGGTCGGCACGCCTTACTTGCGTCAGGATCACATGGCACCCGAGTTGGCTTTGCTTCCGCCCGATGTGGTCGTGAGCGAGGGCCAGCACGTGGACAAGCAAATCGAGCGGTGCCGCGAGGCTCGCCCCGATCTGGTGGTTTGCGGGCTCGGGCTCGCCAACCCGTTCGAAGCCGACGGCATCACCACGAAATGGTCCATCGAGCTGGTGTTTTCTCCGATCCATGGCTACGAGCAGGCTGGCGACCTTGCCGAGCTGTTCGCTCGGCCGCTCGATCGGCGCTCACGGCTGGAGGTTTAGGCCATGCAGTTGACGGTCTGGACCTACGAAGGGCCGCCTCATGTGGGCGCCATGCGAGTAGCGACCGCGATGGAAGGGCTGCACTACGTGCTTCATGCACCGCAGGGCGATACCTACGCGGATCTATTATTCACCATGATCGAGCGGCGGTCCAAGCGTCCGCCGGTAACCTACACCACATTCCAGGCACGCGATCTCGGCAGCGATACGGCGGGTCTATTCAAGACGGCGGCGCGTGAGGCATACGAGCGTTTCCAGCCGCAAGCGATGATTGTTGGCGCCTCGTGCACAGCCGAGTTGCTTCAGGATGATCCGGGGGGGCTTGCCCGGGCCATCGGTCTCCCGGTGCCGGTTATTCCGCTCGAGTTGCCCTCCTATCAAAAGAAAGAGAACTGGGGAGCGGCGGAGACGTTTTATCAGCTCGTTCGTGCTTTCGCCGGCTCCGCCGCGCCGCGTCCCGATGCCGTGTCCGGTGCTCGTGAGCCGGGCGTGCGGCCTTCGTGCAATATCCTCGGCCCCACGGCTCTCGGTTTCCGGCATCGCGACGATGTGCGTGAGATTGCGGCGTTACTGGACCGTTTGGGAATCGAGGTCAATGTGATCGCCCCGATGGGCGCGACGCCGGCCGACCTCGTCCGTCTTGGCGAGGCGGACTTCAATGTCGTGCTTTATCCGGAGATCGCGGATGTGGCGGCGCAATGGCTCAAACGCACCTTCAAGCAGCCGCTGGTCAAGACCGTTCCCATCGGCGTCGGCGCCACGCGCGACTTCATCAACGAAGTGGCAGAGGTCGCGAACGTGGATCCAGCGCCGACCCTTGACGACGCGCCGTCGCGCCTGCCGTGGTATTCGCGCTCGGTGGATTCCACCTATCTGACCGGCAAGCGGGTGTTCATCTTTGGCGACGCTACCCACGCTCTTGCTGCCGCCCGCGTGGCGTCCGAGGAATTGGGCTTCGAAGTGGCCGGGCTCGGCACCTACAGCCGCGAGTTCGCCCGCGACGTTCGCCAGGCGGCGTCTTCGT
>JGI12210J13797_10619373_pt1 | contig 11806 bp, 9 predicted proteins | sample ElkSlonscriptome_3_FD_13797 | JGI IMG/M metagenome (IMG submission 13797) | reverse complement strand
GCCTACGCGTCTTTTTACGTCGTCACCATTCCGTTCACCGGGGTGATGTTCCTCAAGCGGCAATGGATGCTGGGCAAGCGCTACGGTTACATAACGCCGGGCGAAATGTTCTCGGATTACTTCCAAGGCGATGGCATCCGTATCTTGACCGTCCTGGTGGCGCTGTTGTTCTCGATCCCGTACTTGGGCGTGCAGCTCGGTGCTTCGGGCTTCCTGTTCAACGTGCTCACGGATGACTTGGTGCCGAAGGACTTCGGCATGTGGCTGTTGTCACTGGTCGTGCTGATCTACGTGGCGTCCGGCGGATTGCGCGCGGTGGCGTACGTGGACACCATGCAGTGTATCCTGTTGGGGCTGGGCATCATTATTACCGGCATCATCGCCATCAATTTCGTCGGTGGCTGGGACAACCTGCAGCTGGGGCTCGCCAAGCTCGCGGCTTCGGATGTCGGCAAATGGGGCACCACACAGGGCTACGGAGGCGGCGATTACAACGCCTACTTCGCGATCCCAGGCGTGATCCAGTGGACCGCCGGACTGGGCAAGGAAACCCCGGTGGGTGGCTTATGGACGGGGATTATGTGCCTGACCTACATGTTTGCGCTGATGGGCATTCAGTCGGCCCCGGCGTTCAGCATGTGGTCGTTCGCGAACACCAACCCGAAGCCGTTCGCGCCGCAGCAGGTGTGGGCGTCATCCTTCGCCATCGGCCTCATCCTGTTCTTCTTCACCGCTTTCCAAGGCATGGGCGCGCATCTCATCGGTGCCACCCCGGCGGCGTCAGCGCTGGTGCAGGACATCTTGCCGAACATCAACCCGGCGACGGGTGAGTTCTGGCTGCCCGACCTCACCGATAACAAGCAGGGTGGTTTGGTGCCGCACTACTTCAACCTGATCGGCGACTCGTTGCCGTGGCTGGTTGGTCTTCTGGCGGTTTGTGCCCTTGCGGCGATGCAGTCCACCGGCGCGGCCTATATGTCGACCGCCGGCGGTATGCTGACACGCGATCTCTATAAGCGTTACCTCAATCCGGGCGCGTCCCACACTACCCAGAAGATGTTCGGGCGGTTGGGCGTTGCTTTTATCGTGATATCGGCCCTCCTGGTGGCAACGTTTTCCACGGACGCTCTCGTGCTCCTTGGCGGGCTTGCGGTCGCCTTCGGCTTCCAGATGTGGCCGGCCCTGGCGGCCGTGTGCTGGTTCCCCTGGATCACCCGTCAGGGTGTGACTTGGGGTCTGGCCGTCGGTCTGATCGCGGTCATCATGACCGAGAGCATTGGGACGACCCTCACCGGCGGGGCCCTGCCTTGGGGACGCTGGCCGCTGACCATCCACTCCGCGGGCTGGGGTATTCTCTTTAACGTTCTCTTCGTTGTCGTCATTTCGGCGATGACTCAGAACGAGCAGTCCCTCGCCCATCGCATGAAGTACCACAACTTCCTGCGTGAGCATGCGACGCTGCCGGCATCGAAGCAGGGACTGAAACCTGTGGCCTGGATCCTCACGTTGGCGTGGTTGTTCTTCGGCATCGGTCCGGGAGCGGTCATCGGCAACGATATCTTCGGTTCCCCGAATGCCGGTACGCCGGACGGCTGGACCTTCGGAATCCCGTCAATTTGGGCATGGCAGATCCTGTTCTGGATCATCGGCGTGTTCATGATGTGGTTCCTTGCCTACAAGATGGAGATGTCCACCGTGCCGGACACCGACGTCGAGGCATTGGTAGAGGACATCGGCGATACGACACTCGAGAAACCGGGCATCTAGAACCGGCTTTTCGATCTGTTACCAAGGGGAAGGACCTGGTCCTTCCCCTTTTTTCTTGTTTGAGCACAGGGCAATGTTGGATCGGGCGGATCCGATGGAGCCCAGCTATCCTTGACTTTACAGACAGTTGCTGGCCTTTTTCTTGCGCATTCCGTCTCACGCGTTATCGCGCAGCGCGAAAAAGCAAAAAAGGTCGAGCCCGACGTGAGTCCTGTCGACGAAACAACCTTTATCAAGGGTGTTGAGCCGTTTGATCGGCTGGATGCCGACGATCTCTCCGACATGGTCCTTGCCGTATCGCCGGGTGAATTCGCGCCAGGCGAGACGATCTTCAATCGATTTGATTCCCCCAGCTATCTTTATTTGATCAAAGAGGGATTGGTGGAGGAACTGGACAACACAGGGATCATCGGGCGCTACGCCGACGATCAGGTTTTCGGTTTTCGGGCGCTGATCGAAGGCCGAAGCGAGAATACCTTTGTTGCCCGAAAGCGATCCCTTTGTCTTCGCATCCCGGCCGGCTACTTCCTGATGCTGCTACAGAGTAATCCGGAGATCCGGAAGTTCTACAGCCGGAAGCTGATGCATCGTCTCGATCACATCGTGTCGGTCCACGAACGTCGCGAGGCGGCAGCGGCGCTGATGGCGCCCATCGGCACGTCGGACCTTCATCACCCGGTGTTCGTTGCTCCTGAAATCTCCCTTGGGGAGGCGATGGAAATCATGCAGGCGCAGAATGTTACGGCACTTCTGGTTGACCGCGATACCGGTCGCGAAATCTTCACCAGGGGGGATTTTCACGAGAAACACACCTTGCTTCATCTCCCTGACTCGACGCCGGTTGGCGACCTGACCCGCGAAGCTCTCATATCGCTGAGCCCCGATGATTCAGTGTTCGACGCTCTTCAAGTGATGACGCGGCACTCCATTCGGCATGTGGTGATCACTCGCGGCGCCGAAATCGAAGGAATTTTCGAACAACGGGACCTGCTGCGCTCGATCGCGAGCCGCGCAAACGTCATCGCGGGTCAGGTAAAGAGCGCGTCGTCGGGAGACGACTTTAACAAGGCCGGCGCGGCCATCACCGAACTGATCAAGAGCTTCCTCGAGCGCGGCGTGAAAACACGCTACGTTGCCCGATTGGTGACCCGGCTAAATCGGGAACTCCTCGCGCAAGTCTATCAGAACGTGGCGCCGAAGGAGGTGCGCGACTCGTCCTGCCTGATGGTCATGGGCAGCGAGGGAAGGGGCGAACAACTGGTCAAAACCGATCAGGACAACGGTCTGATCCTGGGGCCGGGCCTGACCTGGGACGACGTGGCGCCGACGACCCAGGCATTTGTCGAAGCGCTCTCGGACCTTGGGTATCCTCCGTGCGAGGGAAACGTGATGGTCTCCAACCCCGACTGGACCCAATCCGTGGAAGCGTACAAGGAGTCGCTGCGCCGCTGGATCTACCAGCCGGACGAAACCTCATTCAATCAGCTCGCGGTCTTTCTGGATGCCAGCCCGATCGCCGGTGACGAGGACCTGCTCAACGCTCTCAAAGCCCATGTGTTCGAGCTGCTCGAAAATCAGACCGTTGTTCTTGGCCATATTGCCAAGCCGATGCTTGGATTCGCTACGCCGCTCGGGATGTTCAACCGGCTGATTACCGAGAAACAGCCGCCAAATGCCGGCAAATTGGACATCAAGAAAGGCGGCGTTTTTCCCATTGTTCACGGTGTCCGCTGCCTTGCCCTGGAGCACCGAATTCTTGAGACCAGCACGCTGGACCGAATTCACAATCTAAGCAGTCTGGGTGTTTTCACACGGGGGCTATCGGCCGATCTGATCGAGTCTCTCGATATCATGTCGTCCATCCGCGTCAAGGCGCAATTGGAGCAACTGGTGCGCGGTAGTACGTTTGACAACTACGTCACTCCCCAGGAGCTGAACAATCAGGAACGCGACCTTCTCCGTTCATCGTTCAAGATCGTGAAAGAGTTTAAGAAGTTCATCCTCTATCACTTCAAGCTGAACCTCGTGGGCTGAGCGCCGCTCTCCGGGAAATCGCAAGAATTTCACCGACGTAGACGGGCACAGCCATGTTGGCGATACTGTCCGGCATGATCCGCACGATCGGATGCACCAGTTTTGCCAATAGCGGATTGAGCTGCTGAAGCTGACCCAAGGTGTAACGCGGCGTCATCGCCTTGGGGATCGCCACAATTCTCTCAACCTCAAACCCGTGCGCCTCGAGTAACGCCCGCAGCGTCCGCGGATCGAAATAGTACAAGTGGCCATCGGGAATGTAAAAGTACCAACGCTTACCCATAAGCCGGCAAGTAACCGAGGCGAGATTGGGCACCGTCAACGCGAGCTTGCCGGATGGCAGCAGAAGACGCTCCGCATTCTTTACGAAGCTGACCGGATCCTGAACATGCTCGATGACATCGAAAGCGGTGACTCCATCATAAGGCTGGTCGGGTTGATGATCTTCGATGCGCGACTGCTCCACCGGCAGCCCGCTGGCTTGGGCATTGGCCACCGCGGGTGCCGCCAGCTCGATGCCGCGGGCATCGATCCCGTCGCCGCGAGCGGCGCGAACGAACGCTCCGCTTGAACAACCGACATCGAGCCATCGACCGGGCGGGAGGTGCGGCCGCACTTCCCGGACGCGGCGCTCGGCCCGCACACGAATCATCTCCTGTTCCTCCACCATGGAAGCGAGCCGCCCGGATTCGTAATGTCTGCTGTAATACTGCTCTAGCTGCTCGTTGGTGGGCAACGGGTATTGTCTTTCCACACCGCATCCACAGCAACGCCAGAAGTCCCGCTCCTTTTTCGTGAACAGTAGCTGAAAGCGCGTGCCTTCACAGCTCGGACACGGGTCAATTTCCTGAAGTTGTGTGGTCATGCTTAAGTCGTTGATTCATTTCGATTGTTAAAGGATTTCGCGCGGCATGGTCGCCCAATCCCCATGCCCTGTCAATCTTGACAGACCCGGGCATTCCAGAAACACACTATACCAACCGGCGGTGACTGCCGGAGCGGGAGAGAATAAGTACGTGCCCAAGAACGCCTTGCTCATTTTCCTGATTGCGAGCGTGCTGACGGTCGGTGTGATTGTCGGTGTCGCAGGCGCCATGTGGAGCGACTTGGCGGATGACGAGCAAGCGGTCATCTCCGGTCTCTGGGCCTCCCTCGGCGGCTATGTGGTCATCACTCTCGCGTATCTCCTCGTGTTGATCGGTTTCGGCACGAACTGGCTTTTTTCGCGCTATGTCACGCCGCTGAAATCACTCGCGGAAGATGCGCGTGTGATTGCGGTGACCAATTCGGCTCACCGGCCGCCGATGGCCGGACCATCCGAGGTCAGGGAGCTTCTCGGCGGCGTGACCCTCCTGGCCGAGCGCTACGAGCGCTTGCAGCATGAGCTCGACGGGCGCGTGCGCGAGGCGGCCTCCGCACTGGAAGACGAGAAGCACACGCTGTCCGCCTTGATGTCGAAAATCTCGCAAGGGATCCTGGTGTGCAATCTTGACGGCCGCATTCTGCTCTACAATCACCAAGCCCAAAAAATGCTCGAAGGGACGATCCGCTCGAGCGGCGCGGCCGACTGGATCGGTCTCGGCCGGTCGGTACACGGCGTTCTCGACGAACACCAGATCAATCATGCCTTAATGACCCTTATGCACAGTCGGCAACGAGGCGACACCGATACCATGGTGCCGTTGGTTGTTTCCAGAGGCGGCGGGCAGATCCTGAACGTTCACTTGGTTCCGATCTCGGGCAGGGGCCGCGGCTGGCACGGTTATATTCTCACCCTTGATGATGTCACCCACCGTGTTTCCAGGGAGTCGAGCCGGGCCGCGCGCCTGCAGTCGTTGATCGAGAAGCAACGTTCCGCGGCGGCGGCGATCCGCGGCGCCATCGAGGCTATCCTGGAATACCCCGACATGGACGATCGGAGCCGGCACGCATTCCACCGGGCCATTCATGAGGAATCACTCAAGATGGGCGACATCTTCGTGGGTCTCGAGGATCGGTCTTCGGCCAACCACGACGGCACGTGGCCGTTGCAGGATGCGCTCGCGAGCGACCTTCTGGCGGCAATCCAGCGCCACGTTCACGGCATTCTCGATATCGAAATTGGTGTCAGCGTTCCGATCGAACCTCTCAGGTTCAAGGTGGACAGCTACGCCCTCGCCCGTTCGATGATATTTCTGATCAACCAGTTGAGACACGCGTGTCGCGCCGAAAGCATCACGTTGACTCTCGAATGCGGGGCCGCGTTCGCCAACCTGATCCTGGAATGGTCCGGGGCACCGCTTTACATGGAGGCCCTGCAGGGATGGGGAAACCACAATGTCATGTCGGACCGGACCGGATCTTCCGTAACCTTGTTCGACGTCATCGAGCGCCACAGCGCCGCCATTTGGCCGCATGCGCAAACCGACACCAGCGGTCCTTCGCTGCATCTGGTGTTGCCGCTGAGTGATTCCGGCCCCGCCGAAATGGCTACCTCCCCTTCCGCAGCCGTGGATGGAATCGATTTTGATTTCGGCCTGTCCGGACACGCCGCACGCTTGGACGATCTCGATAGCGTTCCTTTGTCCCGGCTCAGCTACACGGTCATCGACACCGAAACCACGGGCCTCGATCCCAGCGCCGGAGACGAAATAATCGCGATCGGCGCCATTCGGATCGTGAATGGGCGCATCCTCCGACAGGAAATGTTCGATGCCTTGGTCAATCCGCGACGGGAGATCTCTGATGAATCCGAAGCCATCCACGGGATCTCCCAAGACATGCTGCGCGGCCAGCCGGAGATCGAACAGGTCTTGCCGCACTTTTACCGTTTCGTGGGAGACACGGTCATCGTCGGGCACGACGTGGCATTCGATATGCGGTTCTTTGAGATCAAGGAAAAGAGCGCGGGCGTTCGGTTTTCCAATCCGGTTCTCGACACGCTTTTGTTGGAAAGCATCGTTACGCCCAACCAAGAAGACCGGACGCTTGAGGCCATCTCCCGGCGCCTCGGAGTAACGGCATCCGGGAGGCACACCGCCCTCGGGGACTCGCTCATTACGGCCGAAATCTTTCTTGCGATGATTCCGCTGTTGTCGGAGAGCGGCATTCACACGTTGACGGATGCGAGAAAAGCGTGCCGCGGATCGAGATTCGCCAAACGCCGGTACTAACGACGGAGACCGGCTCCCGACCAAGCCCTTTGCGGGGCAAAGGGAACTTACCACCGGCAGGATTTTCGGCCGCTGTAGAAATACCATGACCCCCGACGCGTAACTTTGTTACTATCCGCCCAATTCCAAACGCTTTCCCATGAACTCGAGACGTGAGCGCCGCTCGGCAGATGCAGGACTTATTTTCACCTCAATACCAATGGCTTTGGACCTTGGTGCTATTCGTCGCGTTGTTCTATCCCGTTCGTCAGCTCATCTGGGCGATGTCGGTGCGCCGCGAGGAGCGCAAGCTGGGCAAACCAACCGACGAGGAGCGGCGGCGGGCGCTCAAGCGGCGGGCGGCTTTCACGTCGGGCCTTCTGTGTTTCGTTTTTTCCATTGCGTACGTCCATGTGATGTTCAGGAGCATGTTCAGTAGCCCATGATACCCAAGAACTTCAGCGATCCGCGCGTCATCCGGCGTTTGATCATCATCATGGCTATTGCCACGTTCGGGATGTTTACGTTCTGGACGGTGATCAAACCCATGTTCGTTGCTTCGGTCCCCGGCGACTACGAGGTTCGCCAAGGCGACATTCTGCTTGGCGACAAAAAGTACGACGAAGCCCTGGACCGTTTCGATGCAGCGCTTCAGGAAATGCCGAACCACCGCGGTGCGTTGATGGGCAAGGCCATCGCTTTGCTGCAGTCGGAGCGGTATGACGAGGCGGAAGCTGTCTTCACCCATACCATCGACTTTCTAAACAAGAATCTGGAGGCGGACGATCCGACCGGAAACGCGGTTCTCGCCGGCGCTTACGCCAATCGCGGTATCCTTTACGACCGGACGGCGCGCTACGAGCAGGCCTTGTCAGACTATATACAAGCCGTGAAGATCGACGAGGAGGCCGTCAAGGGGCCGAGCTTTGTCGACAAGATTCTTCACGTTAGGCCGCGCCCGGCAACCGTCCGCAATCGGGCCGTGTACCTGCAGCAGCAGTTGGCGTTGCCTGAAGAGGAGCGGCTGCTTAGGCTGCCCGAAAAGGACGCAGAGCAGCGGATGCACAAGCCCTGATCCAAACCGCTAGAACTCTACGATGCCCAGGACGTCCTCGAACAGGACAAGGAAAAAATAGGTGGCGGCTATGCAGCCGAACAGCAGCCGGACGAAGTCGGTGTTTCCATCGGCATCGCGGTAGCGGATGCCGTGCCAAGCAATGGCAGCCGTCACGATCAGGAACACGAAGTTGATAAAGGGCTCGAGATCACCAGTGAAGTCAAACATGGCAACAAGCTAGCCAGTGACGCCCCGTGTGGCAACCAAGGACATATTTATTCGTGTCGGCGGCCTCGGAAGTACCGGTGGCAGGATCTAGGGATGTCCGGAGCCGGTTGGTTGGTCGGCCCGCCCAAACCCCGTGTCTTGATCCACGGTTCGTATCTCTTTTTCACCGAAATAGGGAGGTAACAGGGAGGTTGGTTTGTCGACCGCCATGCTTGCCACCATCAGCGCCGTGACCATGAACGCCGCCAACAGTCCAACGGCGGTGCAGAATTTGCGCACACCCTGAGGCACGTAGGTGTGATAGTCGTGATCGTAGCGATGGAATTTGGGGTCGTTTTCATCCAGGCGGCCTTGTTCCTCGCGGCTCAAGATCAGGCGAGCGTAGTGCCGGGCCCAATGCGGAACTTCGTTTTGCAGCATGTAGGAACTGAATAGGCGAGCGACCAATGCTTCCGGGAGATCCTTATCGAACCATTCGCGATACGCCAGTTGGAGAAATTGAAATTCTCCCACTTGCAACAAGTTGGCCGCCGACGAAACGATCATCCGATCGCCCATTTCCAGCTCTTCGCGATCCGGATGTAACAGTATTTGGAAAAAATTCATCCCGGATCCATGTACAAAAGGGTGCAAAAAACGTTTGTAGGAGGCAACAGCTTTGTTACTCCTATAATACAGTAGGTCAGTTGGGCTTTAGGTCAAGGTTGTGAGCGATTTATCGCGGCAAGTGTCCATTTGGTTCATAATACGGGGCCATCGATAAACCCCTTGAGCCCGGTGAGGTCTTTTGCCGTAAGCCGATGCAATATAAACAAAAAAAACGCCATCTCGACATCCTGGCGATCGATACCGGCGGGACCCGTGTCAAAATCCGGGTCAATTACCGCGATGAGATCCGCCAAGCGTCCACCGGACCCGCCATGATGCCCCGCGACCTCGTCGAGCGGGTGCGGGCGCTTGCGACGGACTGGTCGTACGATGCCGTGTCGCTGGGATATCCGGGTGAAGTGCGAAGCGGACGGCCGTCGCGCGAACCCCACAATCTTGGTACCGGTTGGATTGGCTTCGATTTTCAATCGGCCTTCGGACGGCCCGTGAAGGTGGTCAATGACGCAGCGATGCAAGCGCTTGGCAGTTATCAGGGGGGGCGGATGCTGTTTCTGGGGCTGGGAACGGGGATGGGCTCGGCCCTGGTGGTCGATAAGCTGGTGCAGCCCATGGAACTGACCAAGCTTCCGTACAAGAATGGCCAAACATTCGGAGACTATGTCCGCCACAGCGCTATCGAGCGCCTTGGGGTCAATGTGTGGCAACAGGAGGTCTTCACTGTGATTGAACTCCTGCGCAATGCGCTGGTCGCCGACTACGTTGTCTTGGGTGGCGGAAACGCGCGTTTGCTAAGCGAGCTTCCGCCCTACGCAAGGCGAGGCAATAACGCGAGAGCGTTCGAGGGTGCGTTTCGTCTGTGGCTGGATCCCGATGTCCGCTTTTAGGTGGGAGCATCGGCAACAAGGCCGCCGAGACCCGAGAGGAGAGAGAATGCATAGAATAATTTTGGCCGTGGTGGCATGCATGCCAATGCTGGGCTGCTCATCGGTTCTGGATGCGGATGCGAACGGAATTTGGGTTCAAGAGTCGATGATCCAACTTTCCAATCCAGACACGACAGCAAGCGAGCATTGTCAGAAGTATGGCAAGCGGGCCGAGTACCAATCGACCTTGTCGGATACCGGTACAAAAAAATACATGATGCCGATTCGCGCCTACAAGTGTGTATGACGCGAGCTGGATTGGGGAGTGAACCAGCGGATGTGGGAGGCTGTTGAACTTAGGGGCGGCTGGTGGGCCCGGCAGGACTCGAACCTGCAACCAGACCGTTATGAGCGGCCGGCTCTAACCAGTTGAGCTACGGGCCCGGAACCGTTGATCCCCGGACGCAAGACGCGAGACACTAAGGATAAAGACTATCGGAGGCGCATGCGTTCGGTACGTGACTACCGAAGTCTGGATCAATAGTCCAGGAAACTCCGAAGCTTGCGCGAGCGGCTGGGATGCTTGAGCTTGCGCAGTGCCTTCGCCTCGATCTGACGTATTCGTTCGCGGGTCACCGAGAACTGCTGGCCCACTTCTTCCAAGGTATGATCGGTATTCATGCCGATCCCGAAACGCATGCGCAACACGCGCTCTTCCCGCGCGGTCAGGCTCGACAGCACGCGGGTCGTGGTTTCCCGAAGATTGGACTGAATGGCCGCATCCAACGGCTGAACCGCGTTCTTGTCCTCGATGAAATCGCCCAGATGGCTGTCTTCTTCGTCGCCGATGGGTGTTTCCAGGCTTATGGGTTCCTTGGCGATCTTCAGGACTTTGCGCACTTTCTCCAGCGGCATGGAGAGTTTCTCGGCGAGCTCTTCGGGTGTCGGCTCCCTGCCGATTTCGTGCAGCATCTGGCGCGATGTCCGAACCAATTTATTGATGGTTTCGATCATGTGCACCGGAATGCGGATGGTGCGCGCCTGGTCGGCGATGGAGCGGGTGATGGCTTGGCGGATCCACCAGGTGGCATAGGTGGAGAACTTGTAGCCGCGGCGGTACTCGAACTTGTCCACCGCCTTCATCAGACCGATGTTGCCCTCCTGGATCAGGTCCAGGAACTGCAGCCCGCGGTTGGTGTATTTCTTGGCGATGGAAATGACCAGCCGCAGGTTGGCCTCGATCATTTCCTTCTTGGCTTTGGCGGCTTCACGCTCGCCTTTCTGCACTGTCGAGACGATCCGCCGGAACTCGGTCACCGGTAAGCCGACACTGTGCGAAATCCCAGCAATGTCCTGGCGCATAAGATCAATTGTCGGGCGATGGACCCCGGCGAATTTCTGCCATCCCTTGCCTGGAAGCTCAGCCATCCGGTCCAGCCAATCGGGGGCCAACTCATGACCGCGGTAGTGTTCCAGAAAATCTTCCCGTTTGATCCGGCAATCCACCGCGAGCCGCAACAACCGGCCCTCAAGGCCGATAAGCCTGCGGTTCAGATGATAAAGTTGCTCGATCAATTCCTCGATGCGGGCGTTGTTGAGGTGAACGTCCTCCATGAGAACGACCAATTCCTTGCGAAGTCGTCCATACCGCTTCTCGAGCGTGGATTTGACATCCTCGCCACGCTGCAGGGCTTGAATCCGTTGAAGCTGCAATTTGTGCAGCTTGTTGTACGTGGCCGCGATCTGTTCGAAAGTGTCGATAACTTTTGGCGTCAGCGCCGCTTCCATCGCCGCAAGAGACATGTTCTGCTCTTCGCCGTCCGGATCATCATCGTCGCTGCCGTCCTCGGCGGTGCCCTCGGTATCGGCCTCGTCGGTATCGCCCGCTTCGGCGTCGTCTTCGCTCTCGGTGGACTTCTCTTCACTTACTTCTTGCGTTTCCGCAGACGTGCTTTGTTCGCCGCCCTCACCGGCCGGAACCGCTCCAGGAACCGCTCCGGGTTGCGCCGCGCCGCTTCCGGGCGGGGATGCACCGTCGTAGGTGGCTTCCAGATCGATGATGTCGCGCAACAGCATCCGGCCCTCGGCCAGGGCGTCGTGCCAGTCGATAATGGCGC
>JGI12210J13797_10000636_pt1 | contig 11806 bp, 10 predicted proteins | sample ElkSlonscriptome_3_FD_13797 | JGI IMG/M metagenome (IMG submission 13797) | reverse complement strand
AGCTTTTCGAACCGATCGGCGCTGTCGCCGTCATCGCCATCGAATTCGGCGACGCGATCAGGCGCCACTTCGGCCAGAACGTCGAGCAATTGTTCGGCATCCTCGGCGCTCTTGCGTTCGGCGAGGCGTTGGCGGACCCGTTCGATCGTGTCGGCAAGGCGGTCTTCGTCGACGGGTTTCATCAGGTAGTTGACCGCGTTGGCCTCGAATGCGCGGATCGCGTGTTCCTCGAACGCGGTGACGAACACGAACAGCGGCGGTTCGATCTCCATCACCCCTTTGACGACGGAGAATCCGTCGAAACCCGGCATCTGGATGTCGAGAAAGACGAGGTCGGGCTTTTCGGTCTTGATCTTGCGGATCGCTTCACGGCCGTTCGAACAGGTATCGATGACCTCGACGTCGTCGAACGGTTGCAGCCTGACCTGAAGGCCCTGGATCGCTAGTTTTTCGTCATCGACGATGATGGTGCGTATGCTCATTGCTTGGTTCCGATGAAACGTTGGGGGTTGAGGTCGACCACGTTCCCGTCCCGATCTTTGTCGGTATCCGGTGACGCGGTCGTGGGGGTAGTGGTGCGCGCCATAGCAGCGGCACGGGATCTGGATCGGGCGCGGGTTTTCGATGCGGGGTGGGCACTGGTCTCGGCGCGTTCGTAGGGAATTTCGATCAGCACCGAAAACCCGCCCTGCGGTCTCGATCCCGCGTCGAAGCGGTGTTGATCACCGTAACCCTGCATCAGCCGATTGCGAATATTCGCCAGCCCCACACCCGTCGATACCGGTTTGTGCGCCGTGTCGGGCATGTGTTCGAGCAGGCTGCGCTGCATCGGCCCCTCGATACCCGGCCCGGTATCGCTGACGACGATCCGCAATCGTTGTCCCACGACGTTGGCGGTCAGCGATATGCTTGCGCCTTCTTCCTGCGGACTGACGGCGTATTTGACCGCGTTTTCAATCAACGGCTGAAGCAGCATTGCGGGGAGGCGCGCGTCCATCGCCTCATCGTCGATGTCGAATTCGGTTCGTAGTCGTTCTTCGAACCGCATGCGTTCGATATCGAGATAAAGCTGCAGCGTTTCGATCTCCTGCGCCAGCGTCACCTGGCTGCCCGGTTCGGCGATCAGTGTGTGTCGCAGAAAGCTCGACAACCGGGTCAGCATCGCGTTGGCCGGTTCCGTCTGTTTCAACAGGACGAGCGTGCTGATCGAATTGAGCGTGTTGAACAGGAAATGCGGATTAAGCTGGTAACGCAGCATCGCAAGCTGCGCGGCGGTGGCCTGCACCTCCAGCGATTGCAGGCGATCGCTTTGACGTTCGAGCGTCAGAAAGAAATTGATCGCGTAATACAGCGCGCTCCACCCGCCCAGCAGCGTGAGCGGGATGTAGGTGATGCCGATGAAGCGCTGTGCGAAGGTGGTTTCGCGCGTGCCGGAATAATAAAGATCCTGCACCCACGCATCGATCACGGCATGGACGATCACCGCGAGCACGAGGGCGATCGCGGTGCCACCCCACGTTACCAGAGGCTTGCGATCGATAAGCTGGCGATAGGCGACCGACAGGACGAGGCTGAGTGAAAAGCCGGTGATCGTGGTAATCGCGATCAGCAACAGCAATTTGTATGGCAGCCCATTGGCAAGCGCATTGATCGCCCGCAGCAGGAACGCGCCCCCCCATCCCGCAAGCTGGAGGGACCAGAACGCGCGGTTCTTGTTGGCGAAGAACGGTGCCGGCTGGAATGGTATCACGGCCATGGCATGATGCTGTAGCCGATTTTTCACGGCACCGGCAGGGGAATTGGCGCGGCGGCCATGGCGATGGCCGCTTGCCGCGAACCGTCCGGCCCGAACGATGCGCGACCGGTCAATCGGCCGCACCCGGCACAGGATCGATGGCGCGTTTGAAATGCACCGACCAGTCGGCAGCGTCATGAAAGGCAAGCAGGGCGTCGATGCGCGGGATTTCGGCGGCGATGAATTCCGCCCGCTCGTCCCATCCATCGTGCGATCGGTTGCGGAAAATCCAGCCGTCGTTCCCCGGCCCCCAGGTGGTCATGAACCGCACGGCGGCGCGTGGATCGTATCCCGCATTCGCCAACAGCCACGGCATCAGGCGATCCGCTTCGCGTTCGGTCACACGGCGATTGCGCTGCGATCGGCCATTTTCGTCGAGCCACGCTTTATGGCCAAGGATATTGTGCGCCAATTCGTGGGCGACAACTGCCGCCAGCCGCGCCTCTTCATAGGCAAAGCCGGGAAAATTCATGCCGATCACCACGCGGTTTCCGTCCGCCACCGCGCGCCCGCTGTTACTCATCAGTTCGAATCGGGTCACACAGACCGGGACCGCACGCACCGTCGCATCGGAACCGTCGGCAAAACCGATTACGACCTGCCCGGCGGAGGCAAGCAGGCGGTCGATATGATCGTGCGCGCGGGCCAGCCGCCGCCAGTCGCGCCGTTTCCCTGCGTCCCAGTCATTGGGGTCGGTATCGCCGATCACAGCGATCTCTCGGTTGACCGTGAATGCCCCGGTGGTGGAGGATGGCGAACCGCGTGCCGACGTTTGCACCGCAAAATCGCCGGCAAAACCCAATGCGGCGCGGGCTACCGCCGGGTCGCCATAACTGGCGAGATCCTGCAATTGCAGGCCGATGGAGGGCACCGTGCGGCTGCAGAACGGTGCGTTGCCGCGCACCAGTTTCCAGCCGATATCCTGCAATCTTTGATCGGCGGCCTGATATTTTCCGATCGCCGCACGTTCGATTGCCAACGCGCCGTCCGGGGGCGATTGTGCCTGCGCCACGCCCGCGATGGGAACGCCTGATGCGAGCACGGTTGCAAAGCCGATCAAGCCGTAGAGAAATCGCACGTTTGCGACCCTGTTTTCGAATTCAACGGTTCAGCGCGTCACGCAGGCGATCCGCACCGACCGCGCCCGCAATCGGCGTGTCGCCTGCGATAAAGGCGGGCGTGCCGGAAAAGCCAAGTTCCTGAGCGTAGGCGAGGTTGCGCTGCAATTCGACCGTGACCGCATCGCTGGCCGCATCGCGATTGGCGCGTTCCATGTCGAGCCCGGCGGCGCGTGCGGCCTGATCTATGCTTTCCGGCGTTGTCGGCGCGTATTGGAACATCTTTTCGTGAAATGCGCGGTATCTGCCCTGTTTACCGGCGGCGAGCGCCATTCGCGCGGCGCCTTCGCTGCCTTCGAATATCGGCCATTCGCGCATCACGACTTTCAGGTCCGGGTCCTCCGCCACCAAAGTCTGCACATCGGCGAGGCTCGCCTCGCAATAGGGGCAATTGTAATCGGTGAATTCGACCAGCACTTTCGACCCGTCCGGATTGCCGATCACCGCGCCGGGAAAGGGATCGAACACTTCATCGCCAAGCGACGTCAGGCGCTCGCCCTGCTGTTGTTGCTGCAACGCTTCGGCAACTTCGCTCAGCACGCCCGGATTGGAGACGAGGTAGGAGCGCGTGCGATTGTCCGCGAGCCCGCTATACGACCACGCCGCCGCGCCCAGAAACCCGAAGGCGAGAGCGATGAGAGCGGTGAGAAGCGTCTGGCCGATTGTAGAATTCATGGGTCCGTCCGAAGTGATTTGACCTGATAAGGATGCACCGGTCTAGCGGTTGTCGCGGATACGCTCCAGCGCGGCGCGCGCCTGAAGCGCGATGTCCTGCGCGCGAATCCAGTCGGGCGTGCCGCGCTCCAGCCCCGCTTCGGCTGCTTTCGCGCTGCGCAACGCTTCGGGATAGCGGCGGTTCATCACCTGTTGTTCCGCACTGGCGAGCCTGGCGCGGGGCATGTCGCCGCGGGCGGCATAGACCACGCCCAGCTGATACCAGGCAAACGGGTTCATCCGGTCTTTCGCGACCGCGGCGCGCAGCACGCGTTCGGCCTCGACATGGTTGTCGCTGTCTTCGGTTGCGATCAGGGCGTGGCCGAAAATTCCCGCGATCAGAGGTTGATTCAATGTCAGGTCCGTCGCCCGGCGAAGCGGGGCCAGAGCCTCTTCGGGGCGGCCGGATTCGAGCAGGATCTGACCCTTCAGCTCCAGGAAATAAGGATTGTCGGGCTCGCTCGACAACAGGGCATCGGCCTCGGCCAGCGCCTTTCCGACCTGCGCGTCCTTGTGAAAGGCATAGGCCCGCGCATAGCGGGCGGGTACGCCCGTATCGGTTTCGGGATAAAGATCGAACGTGCGCTGCGGTTCGGCCAGATAGCCGTAAAGTTTCGCCCGCGCGGCGAGGAAGCGGGCCTGCAATTCAGGATCGTCGGGCGCGTCCCACGCCGGATCGCGGCGGTAAAGATCGCGCAGGGTCTGTACCCGGTCCCCGGCCAGGGGGTGCGTGCGCTGATAGGCGGCATCGTCCGACTGCGGGAAGCCACGCCGGATTTCCATGTTCCGCAAACGTTCGAAAAACGAAATGCTGCCCCGACCGGAAATTCCCGCGCCCGAAAGGTAACGCGCCCCGGCAAGGTCGGTCGCGGCCTCCTGATTGCGGTTGAAGGCGAGAAAACTGCCCATCGCCGCCTGTTGACCGGCCATGATCGCACCCATGGCGGCATCGCCCGCCCCGGCCAGTGCCGCGCCCACGCCCAGCAGTAACGACAGGATGCTGATACCGTTGGCCGCGCGGGTCCGTTCGTTGAAACGCACGACGTGTCCGGCGGTAATATGGCCAAGCTCGTGCGCGATCACGCCCTGAACCTCGTTCGCGGTTTCCGCCGCGTTGATCAGGCCCGCGTGAATGTAGACAACCTGACCACCCGCGACGAATGCGTTGATCGACGGATCGTTGATGAGGACGATCTCGACGTTTTCCGGTTCGAGCTCGGACGCCTCGATCAGCGGCCGGGCCATGTCCTGCAACAACGCCTCGGTTTCCGCATCGCGCAGCACCGATTGGGCCGCCACCGGCTGAATGGCGAGTGCGAGGCTGGCCACGAGCGCCATGAAGATGGCGAACAATTGTCGGAATGCAGGCATTGTGCGGCGAGGCTAGCGCAATTCGGCCTGAACCGGAACTGAAGCATCGGACCCGTTCGTCACCGCACGGGCGAACCCCGAGATAAATTCGAAGGCACGGGATCGCGCCCGCACTGGCGCGGCGAAAGCGATCAGCGGGTCGCTATGGTCCATGTCGGGATAATAGAGCGTAATTGGACTGCTGCCCGCCGTTTCAAGCTTTGCAGCAAGCGCCCGGCTGTTGCGGATTTTGACGGTGTCGTCCTGTTCCCCGTGGACCAGCAGCATCTGCGGCAGATTGCGCTGTGCCGCATCGTCGAAATAGGCGATCGGCTGGGTGGGTTCGGGGGGATCGACATGGCCGAATGCGGCGATTGTCGATTCGCTGTCGAACGGGGCGAAATCATACGGACCGGCCAGCCCGATCACCCCCTTTATCGCGTCCATCGAAACGCCCGCCCGATCAAGCCAGCGCGGATCGAGCACGCTGGTCACCGTGTTGTAGGCTCCGGCGGAATGGCCGATCAGGACGATCCGATCCGGGTCTCCGCCATATCGGGCGATATTATCTCTAGTCCAGGCGATCACCGCGGCTGCATCCTCCAGCATGGCGGGGTAAATGCCCGCTTTGCCAAGCCGATAGCCGCCCAGCACCGTGACGAATCCCTGCGGCACCATTGCCCGACCGACAAAACCGTAATCGTCCGGATCGCCATCGCGCCAACTGCCGCCGTGAACGAACACAGCCACTGGCAACGCTTCGCCGCGCGCCTCTTCATCGGTGCGGCCCCACACGATCACCTTCTGCTCGGGATGATCGCCGGTCGACGCCCGCGCCACCACTTCTGCGCCTTGCGTACCCCCTACCGCCCGGTCGAGAGTGTTCAGAACCGCCGGGCCATTGGTGCGAACCGCGAATTGCAGCGCGGCGGCGCCCAGCGCGATTACCCCGACCAGACCGCCCGCGACATAAAGCAGCATTTTCAATCCCCCTCCTGTCGCTCGCCCGGTCATGCCGCGGCCCCGGGCGCCATTGGCAACACGCCTTCGCTCGCCGTGCGGACCAGCTGATCTACGCCTGCTTCGCATTCGAGGCCGTTGGCTTCGAGAAAACGTTGCGCGGCGGTGTAGTCATTACCTGTCCACAGGGGGACGCCAGCGGCTTCGACCGCTGCCCTTGCGATAATCTCTTCCTCGTTCAGCGGCTCCTCGGAAACGGAGCGGATGAAAACTGCCGCGATCCGGTCGGGACGCTCGCTCGCGATGGCGCCAAATACGACAAGGTCTTTCTGACTGTCATCGCCGATCAGGGCGAACTGCATGAAGGGAAAGGTATCGAGCAATTGTTCGATCGCCTCGCGCTTGTGCGATCCATGGCCCTCTTTTCCCAGCGTCCGGCGGTTGAGACCCCAATCGCGCAGCATGACCGGGCCAAGGGGCAGGCCACTATGGCGTTTGAAGGAGACGAGATAGGAAAACAGGTTCCATGGGGACGAAGACACATAGAACACCGGGCGCACGCGGGCCGCCGGTGGTATCGCATTGCCCCCGGCATCATAGACCGGTCGTTCCCGCCGATCGCCGCCGATTGCGGCGTAGAAATCCTTTGCTCCTGCAACGGCTTCCCGCTCGCTCGGCATCTGGGCCATGACCCGTTTCCAGTTGCGGGCGATGGCGCGGACATTGCCGGTTATCCCGGTTTCGACGATCGTGTCGTCGATGTCCGAAATGATGCCGGTGCGGGTCTGTTCGCCCGGCGCCAATATGTGCGCCTCGACTTCGGTCGCCGATTGCGGATTGTCGGGACAGGTCCAGCGCAGCAGCGCCGTTTCCCATTGCGTGCGCGGTCTCCGGTCACATTCGCCGACGATGTCGACCTCGAACAGGAGGAATCCTTCCGGCCCGCTGACGGCTTCCTGCCGCGTGACGGAGCCATCGGCGCAGCGATATTCGAGCTGCGCCGTCAATCCAGCGACTTCGTGGCTGGCATATTCGCCAAGCATGGTCGCCACCCCGCGCCAGAAGCTGCTTTTGTCGAAAACAGGTTCGGGCGCGCGGATCGCCCGCGCGCTGAGATACAGGCGGCTTTGATTGCGATAACCGAAAAATGGCTGCACGCGGATCGGGCCGCGCCGGGAAAACAGACCGAATGGCATCCGCAGCGATTACCTCGCGATTGCGGCGGGGCCAAGAGCGAATGCAACGGCGGGTCGGAAACCGGGGCGTGATGACCTCCCCGCCGACCTCATCACCGCAATGACTATCCGACGAGTTTTTTCGCAGCGCGCTCGATCAAAGGAACGTCGTCGCCGATTTCCCCGATAAGGGCGACATTGCCGGACCCGTCGCGACGCAGAACGGCGATGGAGAATTCCGGCCCGTCCGCGGATATCGCATCGAGCATAAGCGCTTCGAGCTCCCGCAATTTTTCGGCCAAGGCAGCGCGGACTTCGCCTTCGTCGTCCGTCGTTTTGCCTGCTTCTTCGCGCCGTTCGCGCCGTTCGGCGTTGACCACACCTTTCAATCCGCCTTCCGCTTCGCGCAGATAGGTCGGCAGGGTGCCGCGTTCGATCCCGACGCGATGAGCATGGCTGAGAACGGCAGCATATTCGGTCAGGCGGGTCTTGTCGTAATCCGCGCCAAAGACGAGTTTGACGATCGGCGTCATCGGCGCGCGATCCTGAACGGTCAGCCCCGATTCCTCGATCAGTTTACCGAACTGCGCCGGGTCCTGCGATGCGGCGATCGAGAAATCGTAGGCGCGCCCGACAGCGGCATACAAGGTCTGACGACTGCGATCTTCGGTAACGCGGGCGCTGTGGGCCAATTCCTGCGCGCTGGCGAGATGTTCGCGCAGGTCTGCATCTTCCGGCAGGGGCGCAGGTGGGGTGGGCGCGGGCGGCACCTCTACTGCTGCGGCATCGGTTACGATGGTCTCGTCCGGTTCCTGTTCGGCACTGTTTGCAGGGGCTGTGTCCGCATCATCCTGTTCCATCTCCAGAGGATGGGAGAGGCCGGTCGATCCGGCTTTTCCGGAATGATCGCCGGCAACCTGCGGGTCCAGCGAAGCGGAAAGATCCTCGCCCTGCTGCTCAGAAGCTTCGGCAAAATCGTCATCGTCGATCCGGTAATCTTCGGGATCGAAATGTTCGGCGTCCAGATCGATCGCCTTCTTGCTCGGCGCTTCGATGTAATCGGCGAGCGATGCGAAGGAGTAGGCCGCGTCGTCCGCGCTGGACCCGCCCTCTTCGAAATCTTCGTCATGTTCGTCGAAATCCTCGTCATCCAGCGAGTAGGCGCTGAAATCGGGCTTCGACAATCGACCGCCCTCCCGCTCCTTTGGCAATGCGGGCGAAAGCGGTTCAATGTCCTGGCCCGGTGCGGCATTGCCGGCCGAAGGGGCCTGAATTCCGTCCAGATCATCCTCGCTGCCCGATGCCGACAGTTCGGCTGTCAATTCGTAGAGTTCATCCGTTTCCTGTGCGGGCGAATCGGCCCATTCGGTCACCGGGACCGCGCTGTGCCGCGCAACGTCGTCAGTGGCATCGTGATCCGATCCGCCATCGGCTCCGATCGCCTGATCGATTTCGAGCAGCAATTCGTCGGCGGCATCGGCATCGGCGATCTCTTTCCAGTTGATCACGCCGAAGATGAAGTCGATCGTCTCGCCATCGCTGGAAAACGGCAGCAGGATGCCGCGATACAATACGGAAAGCCCTTGAGCGTTCACGAATTCGGCTTCGAACCCGATTGGCGATTCGCTGGCGATAATTTGCAGGTAATGGTCGGTGATTCGGCTGAGCAGCGAACGTGGCGGCACATCGGACAGCTTCGTTATCGTGCTTTCGACGGCAATGTTCGCCCCGCGACATTCACCGGCTAGCTGGTCACCCAGAAAGCGGACGTCCGGATCCTCGATCCCTCTCGAAAAGTCGAGCAGGACGCTGTTGGATCCGAAATCCGGCAGGCTCAGCGGATCGAGATCCTCGATCATCGGGAAGCTGCCATCGTCCAGCAGGCTCGCCCAGTAATTGTAGGCGCGCACCTGCATGCGCCGCTCGTCCTGGCCTATCGCCTGGGGAGGGATATCGCGGACGTGTTCGACCGAAGCCGATTCGCCCTGGTCCGACCGGTTGTCTTCGGCCTCGTCGCCCGAGGAAAAGGTGTCGAATGGTCCTCGAAATGTATCCATGGCCTGAAAATCGCCCTATTGCCAAACGCGTTGAGTGCACCTGTTTGCAGCAGCGTGGTAAATTTAGCGTTAAGTGCCGGGGGAAGTCGAAACCGGACGGCAAAGTGGGGCGGGTCGGTCAGCGGAGCGAAGGCATATCGCCGCATTTACAGGAAATAGCGCATCCGGATGGTGATGTCCTGAGAGGCGTTGTCGTGCGTGAACACGGCATCGCGCCAGTCGGGCGGGCCCATCCGAACGCGGGCATCGCGGGAAAAGCCGTATCCTTCACGCGGCATCATGCCCAGCGCGCGATCGGCCTTTCCGTTGCCGTTTTCGTCATGCAGCAGCGCGATCGCGTATTCGCCCGGCCCGACATCGTCGAACCGGATTACGACGGTGCCCTTGGCCGATGTGACGGCGCGGTGGGATTGCGGATCGCGGATGCAGCGCGGAAAAATCGCCTCGACCTGGGTCATGCAGGCACGCACGACGCCTTCGTCCGAACGTAGCCCGCTGACGGTGACGGTAATCGTTTCAGCTGCCGCCGGGGCGGNGCCAACGGCCAGTAGTACGGCGAGGAGCCGGGCCGTCATCCCGGTTAGGAGCGCGCCGATTCGATCCGTTTCGACAGGCCGCGATCGGTCCCGCAGAGCCGATCCCAGAAACGGAAATATAGCCCGAAATTGCACGTATAGCCCTCATGATGTTTCTCGTGATGGCTGGCTGTTATCACCATCCGCCCAAACCGCGAGTGAACGAGGCGTTGGGGAAAGATTTCCCAGCCGAGGTGATTGAGAACCCCCATGACCGTCGCAATCGTCAGCACGGCGGCCAGCATCCCGATATGGATCGGCACGACAAACACCAGCACGGGAATGACGACCGCGCCCGAAATGGCTTCGAGCGGGTGGAAACTCATCGCGGTCCAGGCAGTTGGCGCGCGCCCATGGTGATGCACCGCGTGGGCGAGGCGAAAGATGCGCGGCGTGTGCATCGCGCGGTGCGTCCAGTAGAACCACGTGTCCTGAACGAACAGGAAAATCATCAGGGAGACCGGTGCGTACCATAACGGTCTGTCGCCCAAATCGGTATAAATCAAAGTCCAGTCATGCCTGTGGAACAGCCACAGGACCATTCCGGCCGGCGCACCGTAGATGACTGCAGAAAGCAGCGACCAGCGAATTTCCCGCACTATCTGCAGTCCGCGTCCGGCGTAAAGGCCGGGCCTTGCGCGCGTAGTTACCAATGCGAAAGTGCCGCTGGCGATGAGATAGCGCAGCGCGACCATCGCGGTCGTGAAGATCGCCGCCATGACAAGCGCGAGCGGAATGGGCGTGTCGGCGGGAATCATTGCGATCGGGGGTATGGCCGACAAACCTTAACCACTCCAGACGATCCGCACGAAATTTGCACATGATTGCAAAAAACCTGCCTAAACTGCGCCCGAATTACGCCTCCGACCCGAAATCGGCGCAATGCGGGTCCAGCACGGCGGTGTGGCGGCGCATTGCAATGCGGGCAAGACGCTCGACCTGCACTTTTCGCCGCGCGGCGGCCAGCGGTTCCAGCGGGGCATGGCGGACGATTTCGCCGTCATAGCCATCGGCCACGATCACGCCGCAACGCTGCGGCTGGAACCCCTCCGTTTCCAGCGGGGCGCGGTCCAGCCCCGGCGGCACACCCCAATAGAACCGGTCGCACACATCGAGATAATCGGGCCACTTGCCATCGCCAAGCAGGTCCCCGCGAGCGACCTTGATCTCGACTATGGTCACCAACCCCTTGGCATCGATCCCCATCAAGTCGGCACGGCGAGAGTTTTTCAGCGGAACTTCGCGCAGGCACCAAATGCCATTACGCGCGAACAGCCGCATGATCCCCCGCGCGACGCCGTCCGCACAATCGGAAGCGACCATTTCAGCACGGGTTGGCGAATCGGACGGCGGGGCGAGAGCATCGGGCATGGCCACAAAATGGAACAGACCGCGAACGCAGTCAACCGCACCGTCAGGACGGTTCGATCAATCGGCGGGTTTCAGCAGTGTCGCTATCGCATTCTGGGCGCGAAGGAATTCGTGCCAGAGGGCATGGGCTGCCGCATCGCATCGGCCACCACGATCGGCAATGGTATCAAGGGCTGCAACGCCGGAGGACAGAACCGCGTCGAGGTCGTCAACCGCCTGTGCAACGAGGTCGACCCGCCACTGCGGCATCGCATCGAATCGGGTGCGAAAATCGATCGCGTCCATCGCGAACCGATCGTCGGTCTCCCCTGCGTAGCGCGCCGCTTTCAGGGCAAGGTCGTGCACCCCCGCCCATGTCTCTCCCGGATGTACCGCCGACCTTACGTTATGAGCCCGCTTGGCAGCGGATTCATCGCGACCGGTTTGTGGTGTCTGGCATGATGTGAGCGGCATGGATGTAGCGTAGAGCGTCGATCCTTTTCGAATGGTTAAAGCGCGGATCGTAAAATGCCGCGTCGCATTCGGTGATGCGCGATCCGGCGAAACGGCGAATTCGCGGTTCGGGACGCGCATACCCCTTGCAATACACGACCGTCGGCGCGAAAGGAGGGCAACACGCACCCGTAGCTCAGCTGGATAGAGCGCTGCCCTCCGAAGGCAGAGGCCAGAGGTTCGAATCCTCTCGGGTGCG
>JGI12210J13797_10850120_pt1 | contig 11808 bp, 7 predicted proteins | sample ElkSlonscriptome_3_FD_13797 | JGI IMG/M metagenome (IMG submission 13797) | reverse complement strand
CGAATGTGCAACGCCAATAATAAAGACATGGAAGCGTGTCACTTCTTCAACAAAGCGAAAAAGTAACACGCTTCCAACGCATTGAACTGAATTGACCGAATTACACAGTCGCAGCAGCATTTAAAGAATGATGACGCGACAAGTTATGACGCGATGAATTCATTCCATTTCTGAACGAGGTATGTGTTTTCGGTCATCGTGGAGTTCCAGCAGACGATGTTGCCAAAGCGCTCTTCAAAAGAGCCTCCATCACGCTTTGCGCCTTCTTTGGCTAGCGTTGTGCCAAACGGATCAATGATATCTTCAGACGCTTCTTTGCCTTCGTACCAGTAAGCCCACTCAGCTTCAGACATGTACTTCTTAGCGTTTTCTGGCGAAGCACTGTAGTAGCCTTGGCGACCTAAGAACGCGCCGACCCAGCCTTCCAACATCCAGTTGATGTATTCATAAGCGGCGTCAAGCTTCGCTCCTTCTAGATTCTTCGAGAGACCAATGCCGCCGCCCCAGCCTCGATAGCCTTCTTTCAAAGGAGCATAGACACATTCAATACCTTTGGACTGGACTGCGGTGACAGCAGGTGACCACATCGACTGCAGTACGACTTCCCCAGACGACATCAGGTTTACCGACTCGTCGAAAGTCTTCCAAAACGCACGAAACTGTCCAGCTCGCTTTTGCTCTTTGAGAATTTCAGTAATCTGGTCAATTTCTTCCTTCGTCATGTCGCCTTTGTCGCCAAAGGTCATCAGTCCTAGTGCCTCTGCGACCATTGCTGCATCCATGATCCCAATCTGAGGAATATCGAGAATAGAGGTCTTCCCTCGGAATTCCTCGTTGAACAGTTCGCCCCAGCTTTCAATATTTCGACCGACTAAATCCGGGCGATATCCCAAAGTATCAGCGTTGTACTGAAAGGGGATCATCGTGGCGTAGTCAGTAGGAGAGCCAGCAAATTCAGAGGAATCTGGCCCCGTCAAATACTGAACTTTATAAGGGGCAGTTCCTTGTGACTGCTCGACGGGCATTCCATTAAATTCGCCTGTACGGAAAAAAGAAACGATCTTGTCATAGTCGGTGATGCGGCTGACGTCAATCGGCATGAGGTTACCGGAAGGTACAACCAACGGCAAGCTAAAATATTCCCCATCAAAAATGTCGTATTGATCGGGCTGAGTGATGGCGATTTGATTGTTTTCTTCTGTGCTCAAAGCTCGCATCTCTAGTTTAAATCCGAGATCTTCTTGAGCTTTATCTCGAATTTCATTAATTTGAGAAACACCTGTTCCGATCAAACTAAGGGTGACATCTTTTACCGAATCAGTGGTAACTTCTGGCCCCGAAGCCGGGTTGTTGGGTGTACCTTCTGGAGCAGCACAACGAGTTGTTGCAAGAAACGCTCCAGCAGCAAGACCTGTGCGGAGTACCGTACGTCGTGAGATGTTAGACATGAATGTTTCCAGTTTTGTATATTAGCAAGTGGACGTTTATCGGTCATATTGTAGTTTTATCTTTGACCCAAAAAGAGTCTAACGGACTGCTGAATGGGTCGAGTCAGATATTGGTTTTCCTTTAGCATCTGATAAAAACATAGTTGATAGATACAAGACAGTGAACAAAAGCTGACACATTTACAGGAAAGAAAGAATTCTAGCAACGTAACGACGCAACAAATAGCAATGTTGTGTTAGCAAAGCTGCACTTTACTTCCACTGAGTCAAACTCTATTGGAAAACGTTAGTGTGCTAGAAAAATACAGTCTTTGGCGAACCATTCCACCATGACAACTTGGCCTTCATTGAAAGAATGATTGACCCAGTCTGTCGTGCGTATTTTGTAGAGCAGCTCTTTTCCTGATCTTTCGAGAGCAAGGGAAACACGAGTCACATACCCCGTAAACTCAATCGCTGTGATTCTGGCTGATAGCTGGTTCATCGGAGCTTCTGCAGAAGGTTCGGTGGCGTCATCGAGCGATCGCAGCTTCAAACAATCGGCTCGAACACAGCAAGCAGCATCGATACCTGTTTGTGCAGAGTCGCCGCGACAGTAAATTTTGCCGAGGCGATCGCACTCAATCTGGATCAAACATCCCGTCTCATCCTCAACGGCACTCGCCACATGCCCCTCAAAAATATTGTTGTCGCCTGTGAATTGGGCTACAAACTTAGAGATTGGATGAGTGAAGATTTCTGACGGTGTACCAACCTGATCAATCCGTCCATGATCCATCACTACGATCTGGTCGGATAAAGCATAAGCTTCGTCTTGGTTGTGAGTCACCTGGATAAACGTCATGCCAAACTGCTGTTGCAGCTTTCGCAGCTCTCCCCGTGTCTTGACCCGCAGCGTCTCATCTAGGGCACTAAGAGGCTCATCGAGCAGCAGCACTTGAGGCCGCGTGATGAGTGCCCGTGCCAATGCAACCCGCTGTTGCTGGCCGCCGCTCAACATGCTGGGCTTACGCGTTGCAAACGTGCCCAATCCGACAATATCTAGCATCTCTTCGACTCGCTTGCGTCGCTCGGCTTCTGGCACATGAGCCATCCGCAACCCAAACTCCACGTTTTGCCACACTGTTTTGTGGGGAAACAGGGCGTAATTTTGAAACATCATGGCGGTGTTTCGCTTCGCTGGTGGCAGATTGTTAATCCGCAAGTCGCCGATAAAGATATCGCCTTTGGTAATGTGCTCGTGGCCTGCAATCATTCTCATTGTGGTCGTTTTGCCGCAACCACTAGGCCCTAGTAAGCAACAATAAGACCCCGCAGGAATAGAGAGGGTGATATTTTCAACGGCTATGACTGGGCCGTACTTTTTGGTAACAGAATTGAGAACAACTCCTTCCAACTCACTTTCTGGCATCGCCTGGTTAACAGGTAATGTCTTAGAGTCGATCTTTTGGGTGTCTTGCATGATGAATATTTTTCATGACAAATGCGCTTACGAATCAAGATCTAAAGTGAAGTTTGATAGGTCAGGCGACGCTCCGTTCGAAACCTCTGAATCTATCAAAAACTCTCTCTTCAGATAGAGAGTCACTCGTTGGTCTTTATTCAAAGGGGTAAAGCAAGGGCGCACTGTATCGTTGAATACATTATGTTTATAATGCATTTGGGAAGAGGGGCGATCGCTCTCAACCCCGGTGCCACTTCAACGGTGCCACTTCAACCCCAGTGTCGAGTATTGATGGAGTCAAATTATCCCACTACAGGAGCGATCGCCCCTCTCAGCCCCCCCCCTTCTCAGGTAGGATGGATTGCGTTCAGGCGATGGTGCAACACCTTCGCTATCACCAGCATTCATGACGCAGGGGGTTTCCTATGAGCGAGTCTTCATCGAAAGTTGTGTTTATCTGTGGCTCTGCCCTACGAGGACAGCCTGACCACGACAATCTTCAAGCAGCGACCTTTGTAAGCGAGGCTCAGACGGCTCCGAAATATCGGCTCCACGCGGTCAAAGAGGGTTGGCATCCGGGTATTTATCAGACCGAGACAAATGGCATTTCGATTCCTGGCGAACTCTATGCAATGACTGCTGAACAATACGAATATCTAAAAGCTAATGAGCCGCCTCACATGTATCCAGAAGAAGTGGAACTCGCTGATGGTGGAGTGGCGATCGCCTTCTTGTATCCCAAAGAGCTGATTGAGCAAGAGGGCTGGCCTGACATTTCTGATCATGGCGGATGGGCAGCCTACAAAGCAGCGCAGTAAACCGCACGCTTGAATTGGATCGTAAGGTATATGTAGAAATACAAAGAGTTCTTCGTGCTAGTTTTACTAGCGGGATTCTTTTCGTTTACACAACATTACGGCTATAGCGCAGAGATGGGAGAGCATGTATTTTGGTTGCAAGGTCTTACACAGGTAGGGCTAGCAGCAGGTTCAGTGATTTTTGCAGAACTGGTGCGCGATGTTTATCACGTTGCTGGACATTACTGGACGCCACTCCAGAAGCTGCATTTTTTGCACCACAAAGCCTATCGGCGCGACTTTACGGTGACGACAAAGGAGGCTTACTGCAAGGCGCAACTTTACAACGATGTGCCGGAGTCTCTCGTCATGATTGCTTGTCTTTTGGTTTTCATGGCGCTTGTAAAAAGCTATGCCGTGGTCATAGGCATCCTTTACTCAATGGCATTTTTGGTGGGTGCCTTGGCTCGCTCTCAGGGGTGGATTTTAGCCACAGATTTGACCCATGAGCCAGGAGCCTTGACGGAGATTCCGACGAACTGGCGCATCAACCGCACCTATCACTGGCGACACCATTTTGATGAGACGAATGCTTACTTTGCAGGTCATTTCACGCTGGTAGACAAGATGATCGGAACCAGTCTTTCTCTCAAGGGTAAAACGGTCGCGGTGACGGGAGCGTCTGGCACAATGGGGCGATCGCTCATGGCTGAGCTGACGAGCCAAGGCGCAAAACCGATCGCACTGACTTCTTCACCAGAGTTTTCGTCAGAAACAGATATTGATACTGTGCAGTGGCAGGTTGGGCAAGAAGAGGCTCTACGCGATCGCCTTCAATCAGTCGATATTCTGATTCTCAACCACGGAACCAATGTGTATGGCGATCGCACTCCTGAGGCGATTCAAACTTCTCTGGAAGTAAATGCGCTTTCGACATGGCGACTGGCAGAACTTTTTTTTGAGACCGTGACGGGGCCAACAGATCGGGCAACAAAAGAGCTGTGGGTCAACACGTCAGAAGCAGAAGTGAATCCAGCACTAAGTCCTCTTTATGAAACCTCGAAACGGCTGATTGGAGAGTTGATTACCTTGCGGCGACTGGATGCGCCCTGCCTGATTCGCAAGGTGATTTTAGGACCGTTTAAAAGCAACCTCAATCCCTACGGCGTGATGTCGCCTGGGTGGGTGGCTTGGGCGGTGGTAGCGCTAGCCAAGCGAGATGTGCGTAACATTATTGTGACAGTGAATCCCCTCACGTATCTTGTCTTCCCAATTCAAGAATCTCTGAAAACGCTTTATTTCCGGATCTTCTCCCATCCGCCGGGTAAAGCAAAGCGCTAGAGACTCTGGGCGAATGTCCCAATTGTCGATACTCTTCTAGAATGATCCTCGAACCTTTCCGGTTGATATCTATGCGTCTGTGCGATCGCCCGATCCATCTGCTTCCCAGAGACACTTTTTCTCAGCCCTGGCCTTTCCGACTGAGATCATGGCTAGCGACTTCAGCGGGGCATGTGACTGCGGGCTTCTCTCTCGGAGCTTGGCTGTTGTGGGCGACGACTGGTTCTGCCACAGCCTTTGCAGAATCAACCAGAGTTCAGCCCCCTCGCATATTTCATCAAACCCTCGCCCAAGCTCAAACGAATCCCCAAACGGCAGAAGGACAGATTGCGCTGGGGCTGCAATACATTCAAGAAGGACGACTGAGTGAGGCGATCGCCGCTTTTCAACGAGCTACCCAGCTCGACCCTCAAGAGGTAGCAGCCCATTACAATCTCGGACTTGCCTTGAGACAGCAAGGACAGCTTCAACAGGCCGCTAATGCCTTCTATCAAGCCATTCAAGTTGATCCGTCTTTTGCCGTAGCCTATGCAAATTTAGGAGCAGCATTGCTGGAAGGCAGCAATTTTCAACGGGCAGAAGAATATTTACAACGAGCGATTCAGCTCGATCCTTCATTAGGACTCGCCCATTACAATCTCGGACTAGTGCAGCAGTATCGCGGTCAGCGCGATGCCGCCATCGCTTCGTTTCAGCAGGCGATCGCGCTCAGCCCCAATGCGCCAGAACCGTCCTATCACCTGGGTCAGATCTATCTCCAGCAAAATCTTTTGGATAATGCCGCAACCGCATTTCAGCAGGCGATCGCGATCAATCCAAACTACCCAGAAGCGCAATACAGCTTAGGCACGATTCTCTATCAGCGCAACGATATGACTGGAGCGCTGGAGGCATTTCGCCAATCAGCAGAGGCAAACACCAATTATCCCAATGCCTACTATGGAGCAGGGTTAGTCTTTTTGCAGCAGGCTCAATACACCGATGCCCAGCAGGTGTTTTTCTACGCGCGCGACCTGTTTCGTGCCCAGGGAAATGAAGCTTGGGCGACTCGTTCTGAGCAGCTAAGACAACAGGCGATCGCCGGATTGTCCAATAATTGAAAAGGGTCAAAGCTCTTTACTGCATTTGCTGCACTTCGGCTCTCAGCCCTCGCCCTGCCAGTTGTCGCGCCATATCGTTAGCATTTTCTAGGCTACTGTAAGCTCCAGCTTGCATCAGCGATCGCCCGCTTGCATTGGTGCGAAAAGCTCCGGGGGCAATCGCTCTAACGATCGTTTCTGCGTCACGTCCGTTGGCTTCGACCAGCACGCGATAGCGCAATCCCAGCATCTCAATCCGGTTGACCCCAGGCCCAATGCGGTTAGACAAAGGATTGCTGCCCACCCGAACGCGCGATCGCCCCCCCACATGCCCATAGGGGACGTTCGCCGCAGGAACAGGCAGCAGATTTTGGTTTCGAGGTCGGATGGTGGGTTGAGGAGTCGCCTGAGCAGGCGGAGAAGATTGAGCGGCAGCAATGGTAGTCAGCTGAGGCTGAGAAGTTTGCTCTGACGGCATGACAACCCGGATGGGAATTCCTTCGGAGTCAGGAGTTTGTGGCGTAGAACGGGCCGAGAAAAGGCTGAGTAACGCTGCATTGCGACGGCTTTCGGGACGAGGAGTTGAGGTTGAAGCGGAAGTTGGCAAAGTTGTCCTCGTTGCAGATTCTGGAGGATCAATAACCCGTAGCTCGATCGCCCCTTCTGCCTGAACGTCCTGCGACAAGTCAGAAGAACTAGGCTCCGCAGATTCTGATCTAGCAGGACTGCTCAAATTAGCCGCAGAAAACTGGGCTAGAAGCCGTTCAACATATGCAGAAGAAGCTGGAGAACTGGACTGGGACGACCCCGATGAAGAAGGAGAAACGCCAGAAGATGCAGCAGACTCAGACAATGCAGCCTCAGTTCGTGTGGGCAAAGTGACTCTTGAACTAGTGGTGGACGCTTGGGTAGAAGGGGTCACAAACTCTTCAATAGCTAGAGCGCCTGGGCGGTTGGTTGGTTGAGAGGACTGAGGGGTTGACGAGCGAGAGGGCTGGGGGAATCGACTAGAGGCAGTGTCAGGGATAGAGAAATTGGGAGACTGGGTTCGCACCGGAGAGGGCGATGCCATAGATGTTGGAGCGATCGCCTCTGCCTGAACGGTATCTGCCTCGACATTCGTTTGAGTGGGTTGAGCCAGAGGTAGAGCCTGAGCAGAAGGCAGAACAGGGACAGTCTCTAGAACAGGAGTAGCCGCTGAAAGCCGAGTAGAAGAGGAAGGAACAGACAAAGTCGATGCAGCCAGAGTTGAAGTCTGAGTCGGAACAGCCCGTTCTGACGCACCAGCAGATGCTGTAGAAAGAGTCGCGGTGCCAGATTCTAGAGAAAGAGGTGTTGCACCCTGAGCCGCAGCAAGAGACATGGTTCCCGTGAGATCGACAGAACCTGTTAATCGCTGTTGAGCAAATTGGTTGCCGACAGCAACGATAGGATATTGAGCCACTTCTGCATTGATGTCGGCTTCTCCGTTTTGTGCAAACTGATTGTGGCCTGGACTGTCTGGGGTTCCCAAGTCAGGTAGGGCTTGGGCGATCGCCACGACCCCATTTTGCTGATTACCTTCAATTAAATTGTGACGCAGCACAGGTCGAGCCTGCTCTTGAACAATTACTCCACTGCGGTTGTTGACAATTCGGTTGCTAACCAATGTAGGTTGAGCTTCATCGCCAATGTAGATTCCATATCCCGTCCGATCGAACACGTTTTGCTGAACGCGGGGAGAAGACCGACCGAAAACGGAAACCCCATTCGTTCCGTTGTTCACAAAAAGATTGGATTGAATGAGAGGAGCGCTGTTGCCATTCACCGCGACCCCGTCGTGAAGATTGTCTCTAAAGCTGTTGTAGAGCAGAGTTGGGCTACTGGATTCAACCCAAACACCATATCCTCTTGAGTTAGGGTTAGTAACCGTTACACCCGCTAAGGTCGATTGGTTCACCGCCAAAACGGTAATATTTTGCCGTGCCGCTGTGGGACTGAGAAACGAGCCGCCGCCGCGAATCACAATGCCATTGCCGTGGGAGTCTCGGTTGCCTTGTACCGTGATTCCGGCTCTGAGTCGAATCGGAAACTGTTCACCTGTTTCTTCGCCGTAAGTTCCAGGCGATAGCACGATAGTCGTACCCGGTTGAGCCTGTCTCAGTGCTTGAGTGAGCGATCGCAGCGGAGCCGTTTGGGTTCCAGTCCCGCTATCGTTCCCCTGAACAGGACTGACAAACAGATAAGACGTGGTAGATTCTGCCTGGGGAATCGGGGTAGCAGAAGTTTGAGCGATGAGGCTTGTCGATGCCTGAGCCGGAATGGCGATCGCCAGAGCCAATCCTGTTCCTGTCAGAATGCTGAGTCCGAAAAGCAGACGCTGAATCTGTTGATAAGCAGAATGCGATCGCCTTTTGACTGAGGTGAGTTTGGAATCCTGATAGGAGGCATTTGCAGTTAAAAAAGACTGCGACCGAGCACGTGCGATAGGCGAACCCATGATATTCTCCTGAACTGAAACGGGGGAGGAAAAGCACATCACCAAGGAGCAAACTGATATCGAGACGCCACTTCAGCGACTAAATCGATAGGTAATGACCTAATATCTTGCCTATTTTTTGATATCTCGCAAGTCCACTTAACTGAACGTCTTAATCTGGAGTCATAAACCTGTGCTGAAATCGATTCAATCTGTTGAAACTTATTCTTAAGATGGTTTCTTTATCACTGCTCTAGAACTAGAATGCCGATGCCTACCGTTGACTGCTTTGCTTGTGTTTTGAACATATTTTTTTTGAACCCGCCATCTTCAAACCTGCCATTCTCGAAACCACTGTGTTTGAGCCTAATGTTTTTGAGCTGGGTTCAGCGACCCATTCAGTGTGGCTAGCTTATGGAGTGGCCCTTTCTCTACAAACGAATTCGTCATTTAACCATCCGTCCAAAACAGCTAGCCATTTTCGAGGCTTGCGTGGTGGGGTTAGTCTCTGGTCTAGCCGCCGTCTTGTTAAAACAGGGTGCGGGTTGGCTCGGAAGCTGGCGAATGGCGATCGCTGGTGCTCCTGAAACTATCTGGTTCTTGCCCCTCGTCGGATTAGGGGGAGGTCTATTAGCGGGATTGCTGGTCGAGCGGCTCGCGCCAGAAGCCTCTGGGAGTGGCATTCCCCAAGTCAAAGCTGCGCTCGCCAGTTTCCCCGTCATGATGAACTTGCGAGTGGCGATCGTTAAGCTGATCGCAGTCATCCTCGTGATGGGCTCTGGGATGAGTCTGGGACGCCAAGGGCCGACTGTGCATGTTGGCGTTGCGTTGGCTGCACAATTTAATCGATGGATTCCGAACTCTCCAGAATATCGACGACAACTTCTAGCGGCAGGAGCAGCCGCAGGACTAGCAGCCGGATTCAATGCCCCAATCGCAGGCATTTTGTTTGTTGTAGAAGAGCTGCTGCAAGATTTTTCAGGACTCACGTTGGGAACCGCCATTCTCGCATCGTTTATCGGCGCAGTGGTGGCGAGACTCTTGGGCGACCAAGGGATGAGTCTCAACTCCAGCATGACAGAGTCGCTAACAAGTGTCTCACTGCAAGATGTTCCGTTTCTAGGACTTTTGGGCGTTCTCGCTGGCATTTTAGGAGCGCTGTTTAGCCGCAGCGTCTACACAAGCCTGTCCATGAACCATCGCCTGTTGCATTTGAGCTTACCGCTCAAGGTTGGCCTTGCAGGATTGGTAACAGGATTGGTGATGGTGTTTCTGCCTCCCGAATTTCGAGACAACACGGGGCTACCGGGATTTCTAAGTCAGTCTGAGATGACATGGACCTTGGCACTATTGGCCTTTGTGGTCAAGTTTGTGTTGACGGTGATCGCTTGCGGCTCTCGGGCTCCGGGCGGAATTTTTGCTCCTGCGCTGATCTTGGGCTCGTCTTTGGGATATTTAGTCGGAACGACAGCGCTGACGCTGCAAACCGTCGTGGGCACTCCGCTAGGTTTACCTCCAGAAATTGCGACAACCTCGACTTACGCTCTCGCCGGAATGGGAGCGTTTTTTAGCGCTGTTACCAAAAGCCCGATTACGGCGATTGTGATCGTGTTTGAAATGACTACAGATTTCAATCTGGTACTGCCGTTGATGATTAGCTCGGTGGTTGCTTCTCTTTTGTCCGACCGGCTCTATGCAGGCTCTCTTTACAATCGCCTATTGTCGCTTAAGGGAATTCAGCTAGATACTGAAGCAGAAGGTCGAACCACGAATCTGACAGAGCTAACCGCAGATATGCTGATGCAGCGTCGTGTGGAAACATTGGCAAGTAGGATGTCTCTACGAGAGACGATGCAGGCTTTTTCGCGATCGCACCATCGGGGCTTTCCTGTCGTCGATGATGGGCGACTGGTGGGCATTGTCACCCAAAGCGATGTCCAAGATAAGTCTCGTATTGGAGAAGACGGTCTGCGCGACATCACCCTTGCCGATGTGATGACGCCTCAGCCTGTCTCTGTAAAACCCCATGACCCCCTAACCCATGTTTTGTATCTCTTGAATCGCTTCAAGATTAGCCGTCTGCCTGTAACGGAGGGGCATCGACTGGTCGGAATCATCACACGGGCCGACATCATCCGGGCTGAGTCAGACCAGCTCAGCGGTAACAATCAGCGCTTTGGGCCTCAGCCTGAACCGTCTTATGTCGTCTACCAGACTCAGGCTCCCTCCATCGGCCGAGGTCGGGTATTGGTCATTCTCCGAAATCCACGGACAGCTGATATTCTGCTCAAGCTGGCAGCATCAATTGCGCGCGATCGCCACTATGAACTGGAATGTCTGCAAATTATTCTGGTGCCTCGCAGCTATGCCCCCCGAGAGGCCGAAGTCAAGATTGCCCGCGCCCGACGCCTCCTGCGCCGAGCCGAGCTAATCGGGCGGCGGTGGTCGATTCCTGTCCACACGCAAATTCGAGTTGCCCATGATGTTGCTCAAGCCACGCTGGAAACCATCAAACAACGTCACATTGACCTGATTTTGATGGGATGGCGGGGCAAAACAGTGACTCCAGGGCGGGTCTTTGGTGATGCAGTAGATACGATTATTCGACAGGCTCCCTGTGATGTGGTGGTCGCTAAAATTCACGAAGGACAAACATTCGACCGCTGGCTTATCCCTGTGGCCGGAGGGCCCAACACAAAAGATGCACTGAAGCTAATGCCTGCCCTTGTCAGCTTGGGAGAGAGCCCAAAAGTCAAGGTATGTCAGGTATTTTCAACAACCCATGACACCTCTGCTGGCCAAACTCCACTACAAAGTGCCATAGACGATTTGAGCCATGATCTGGATTGTCCGGTGTTGGCTCGTCCAGTTATGGGAGATGCGATCGCCGATGCGGTGCTAACTCTAGCTTGGCAAGAAAAAGTGGACGTGATTTTGCTGGGGGCAAGCCGAGAAGGGTTGCTGCAACATGCGATTAAAGGCAACATTCCTGAGGCGATCGCTCGCAAAAGCGACTGTAACGTCCTGCTGTTTCGGCGCGCCGACACGAATGCTCCCTAGCAGCAGGAAGTTGTCGCTAGAGCAACAGTTGTTCTAGCAACCATTGCATTGTCACATGACCAATACGAAAATTCACTGCTCGTGCCAAGATATAGACAACGTGCTATGGCAATCTCAAATGATTTGTGAGAGGAGGGGCGGGCGCAGCCCGCCCCTCCTCTCACTTAGCCGTTCACAAGCG
>JGI12210J13797_11242167_pt1 | contig 11810 bp, 6 predicted proteins | sample ElkSlonscriptome_3_FD_13797 | JGI IMG/M metagenome (IMG submission 13797) | reverse complement strand
ATTTATTTGATAAAATTCAGCCTTTTTTTTCGCTTTCCGCGAACGCTATGTTCACATTCTCGTTGTTGTAGTATGACTTTTTTGCAGCATTAACAATACGAACATGAGAACACCCAGACTTTTTGCAATTTTCGTATTTATTGTCACATTACAACTCCACAGCATTAAAATTAAAGCACAAGACGAGTTTCTGGTAACCGGCCAAGTGACGGATGCAACCACAGGAGAGGCCTTACCCGGAGTAAATGTGTTGCTGGTAGGCACATCACAGGGCACTGTAACTGATCTGGACGGAAACTATTCCATCGATGCAAACTCTCCCCTGGATTCACTGAAGTTTTCCTTTATCGGATACACCACCGAAGTTATTCCAATCAACAACAGAAATAGTATTGATATAACACTATCTACAGACGTCACGGAATTACAGGAAGTAGTGGTGGTTGGTTACGGTGTGCAACGAAAGAGCGATGTGACCGGTTCGGTAGCATCGGTAGAGGGCGAAGAATTGACCAATGTGGTGGCTGCCAATCCAATGCAGGCCTTGCAGGGACGAGTTGCCGGGGTTCAGATTTCTTCACAGTCGGGAACACCCGGAGAAGACCCGGTAGTCAGGATTCGCGGGGTGGGCACCTTTAATGATGCAGCGCCATTATTTGTAGTCGACGGAATGTTTTTCGATAATATCAATTTTCTCAATACCCAGGATATCCAATCAATTGAAGTGTTGAAAGACGCTTCATCCACCGCAATTTATGGTTCCAGGGGAGCTAATGGGGTGATTATAATTACCACCAAAAAAGCCACCGAAGGAGAAACGGATATCCGCATCGGGGCTGAATATGGCTATCAAACTTTACAGCAAAGAATCGACCTGCTCAACGGTCCTCAATTTGCACGGCTGGTAAATGACATCAACCCCGGCACCTACAATAATATCGATATTTTGCCCAATACCGACTGGCAGGACCAGGTATTGGAGGATTTAGCTCCAATCCAAAACTATCAGCTTAGCATTTCGGGGCGCAGTGAAAATATCGGCTACTACATTTCCGGGAATGCATTTCTTCAGGAAGGAATTGTGCCTAAATCTGCCTTTAACCGCTATTCGTTGAAGCTTAATAATTTTTATCAGCCGCTTTCATTTCTGGAGTTAGGTCATAATCTTACTGTTACCAGGTTTGTAAGAGATAATGCACCCGGCGTGATTTCAACTGCCTACCGGGCCTGGCCGATCCATGCCCCGTATACCGACGTTGGTGACTTTTTTCCGGTTCAGCCTGCTAACCCAATGGCTACCATCAACTATCATAATAACCAGGACCAGGGCTGGAGAACAGCCGGTAATTTTTACGCTGAAGCCACCTTTCTTGAACAGTTCAGATTTAAAAGTAGCTGGGGATACAATTTTGAAAACCGAGAAAATACAGTATTTAACCCGGTTTTTTCAGTTTCTCCCATCCAGGAAAACCCGGAAAACGATCTTTCAGTGCAAAATCTTGAGGTAAGAGATTGGGTTTGGGAGAACACCCTGCATTATGACCTTGAATTGCCGGATCATCGCCTGGGATTGTTGGCAGGTTTTACCATGCAGGAAAACAGGCAAAATGAAGTCAGGCAGTTTATAGAAAGCCTGGTACGCGAAGATCCAAGATTCTGGAACTTTAAAGCAGGAGATCCTTCAACGGTAGTACTTGAAAATGTAGGTGATGCACCATTTAAATCCACCCTCCTCTCCTACCTGTTCAGGGTAAATTATACCTGGCAAGAAAAATATTTACTTACTGCCAGCTTCAGGGCCGATGGTTCTTCAAAATTCGGAGAAAATAATCGATATGGTTACTTCCCCTCGGCTGCTCTAGGATGGAGACTTTCAGAAGAGGCTTTTTTAAGTGATTTCTCCCAGCTTTCAAACCTAAAACTGCGGATAAGCTGGGGGCAAATCGGGAACCAAAAAATTCCTGGCAGGGAGCAGTTTTCTTTAATCGTACCCCGCGAGTCTGTATTTGGTCAACCTGAAGAACTGGTGCAGGGGCTTACCCCCGACCGCACCGGAAATCCTGATCTGAAATGGGAAACTACCACCTCTTCCAACATCGGACTTGAATATGGTTTTTTCTCTAACCGCCTTTTTGGTGAACTGGATTATTATTATCGTGAAAGCTCCGACATCCTGGTGCCTTTATACACTCCCGGTCATTTTGGTAATGGATTTGGCACCCGGATCACCTTTAATGCCGCCGATGTACGCAATTCCGGGTTTGAATTCACAGTAAACTGGCGGGATGAAAAAGGAGATTTTAGCTACAGTGTGGGTCTGCTCGGTTCAACCGTAAATAATGAAGTGACAGGAATGGGCTCCGCTACCGGCAACAATTCATTTCTGATCAGTGGATCGCTTGGTAACGGACAGACAGTAACCCGTACACAAGTAGGCAAACCCATCGGTTATTTTTATGGCTATAATGTGCTTGGAGTATTTGAAGACGAAAATGCCCTCGATGGCTATCCGCACCTGGACAATGCCGAGCCTGGTGATTTGAAATTCGAGGATGTTAATGGCGACGGCGAAATAAGTGCGGAAGACAGAACTTCCCTTGGTTCTTATATTCCTGACCTTTCCTATGGGTTCAATTTTAATCTGAAATACAAACAAGTGGATATTTCAGCCAATTTCACCGGCCAGATGGGTAGTGAAATTTATAATGGAAAAAATGCAGTCCGTTTTGACTTGTTGAATTACGAATCAGACATGATCAACCGCTGGACCCCGAATAACAGAACCACTTCAATACCCCGGGCTACCCAGGCTGGCATCAATTATCTTCCCTCCTCCCGGTTTGTGCATGATGGATCATTTTTTAAGTTACAAACGCTTACTATTGGTTTTAATCTGCCACCGGAGTTTTTACAGGATGCCGGGATCAATACTGCCAGGCTTTACTTAAGGGGCAATAACGTATTTCAACTTTTTGATTACAATGGCTACACCACTGAGGTAGCTTCTAACGATGTACTTTCTTCCGGAATTGACCTGGGGGTATATCCAATCCCTGCTATCTACACACTGGGTTTGAATGTTGGATTTTAATTTTTTAAAAATATGAAAAAGCACATAATTTTTGGGTTTACAATACTTTTGAGTTTGGGTGCCTGCGAAGAAGATTTTTTGGAAAATCCTCCTGAAGGACAGCTTACCAACGCGGTATTTCCGGTCACGGTACAGGATGCCATCCTGGCCACTAATGGGGCTTACAACATCCTGCGAGACTGGCGGTTCAATAGCGGTGGCTTTCCGATGTTCGACATCATGTCGGATGATGCCAAAAAAGGAAGCAATCCCGGTGATGCTGCGCCTATCCAACTCTTCGAAGATTTCGATTACGATGCTTCGAGCGGAAACATTCATGGATATTATACCACCCTTTATGAAGTGATCCGAAAATCTAATTTTGTAATTAATCAGGTGCCCGCGATTCAGATGGATCAGGACCTGCAGTCAAGATTGATCGGAGAGGCCCTTTTTATCAGGGCACTGGCTTATTTCCGCCTCACCAATGCCTTCGGGGATGTAATTATTGTGACCAACAACGAAAATGTAAGTTTATCTTTTGAGCGAAATCCCAGATCTGAAGTTAGAAGTCTGATCATCGAAGACTTGCAATTTGCGATCGATAATTTGCCAGAAAAAAGCGAATATCCGGAATCAGAACTAGGTAGGGCGACTAAAGGTGCAGCCAGAGCTTTATTGGCTAAAAATTACCTCTGGATGGAAAATTATGAAATGGCTGCCCAGTATGCCCTTGAAGTAATCAATTCTGGTCAGTATACCCTTGATCCTGCCTATGGCAACGTGTTCAGCAAATCAGGCGAATTTGGCCCTGGCTCGATCTTCGAAACCGGTGCTTTACCTTTTTCCAGTCCCGACCGGGGAGGAAATCAATATGCCAATACCCAGGGAGTAAGGGGCACACCGAATCGGGGCTGGGGATTTAACCGTCCCAGTTGGGATCTGATCCAGTTTTACCGGTCTCGTAATGATCCGAGAGAAGATGAGACAATCATTTATCTGGGCGAAGTGCTGGATGGTGTGACGATCCTGGGTGATCCTACGACCCCAGATACAACCTATGAAGATGGAATTATTGTACAGGTGGAGACCTATAATGAAAAGGTTTGGGTTCCCGGCACTACTTCAGAAGAACAATGGGAACATAATGTGCGCATAATCCGGTATGCTGATATTCTACTGGTAGCCGCAGAGGCATTGACCCAACTCGGTCGAACTGAGGAAGCATTGACCTACCTGAATATGGTAAGGGAAAGAGCTCGTAGCAACAATGAGGAAACACTTCCGGATATTACTACCACCAATCAGGAAGAGCTGCTGGATATTATTCTTGCCGAAAGACGCGCTGAACTGGCGATGGAAGGTGAACGCTTTTTCGACCTGGTGCGTACCGGCAGGGCGGCAGAAGTTTTAGGTCCATTAGGCTACCAGGAAAACCAGCATGATATTTTACCCATTCCTCAAAATGAGATTGACCTTTCAGGAGGTGAGCTTGCACAAAATCAGGGATGGTAAAACACGAATTTTAAATCAAATACCAATTAATATTTATATGAAAACGAAAACTTTTATGAAAACAAACTTGAAAAATCTATTACTTAGTTGGCTGCTGATTGGCGGTGTTATTGCATTTAGTAGCTGTGATAATGAAGATGATGAACCGCAACCACTGATGCTACAAAGCATTACTGCAGGTGACAGTGACCTGAACCAGGCAACCAGCCCTACTGATGTGGCTCCGAATGCTGTAATTGAAGCTGTATTCAATGTAGACCTGGATGAGACAACAGTAGATGAAACTGATGTTACACTTACGAGGGGCTACGACGATACTGAAGTTCCGGTAGATGTGTCAGTTTCCGGCAATACAGTTACCATTACTCCACAAAATGATTTGGGGAACGGATCTGAATACACGCTCGTGGTCTCCGGTGATATTGAATCTGTAGATGGTGAATCATTAGATTCATTTACCCGAAGCTTCACCACTGCCGGGTCATTTGCACCTTCTGGTCAGATTGCATTCTTCTCTTTCGAAGGATCAGCGGAGGATATGACTGGTGATTATGATCCACCCGCCGAAAATGTAACCGACATCACTTATGTAGATTCCAAAAACGCAGATTTAGGTCAGGCAGCTTCCTTCAATGGATCGACTTCATTGATTGAGATTCCCAATGCGGATGATTTTTTGGCCAATGATGACTTTTCGATAAGCTTCTGGGTAAATGCAGACGCGAATGAGGAAGGCTATTTCGTGATGGGTCTTGCCGGTTTCTTCGGCTTTCAATTTGAAATTCCAGGTGATTGGAGCTGGGTGAAAATGGCGATGAGGTATTCAACCCCTGACGGATCAGTTGCAGAAGATTCATGGTTCAATGGTAGTGGCGAAACAAAAGATAATACCGGCTGGCAGGGCTGGACTGTGCATGAAGGACTTCAGAATAGTGTGGGAGAAGCTTACTTCATCGACCAGTGGGCTCATGTAGTAGTTACCTATAATGCTGAAACCAAAGTCAATTCGATGTACATCAATGGCGACCTGGTAAAACAACATGATTTCAATCTTTGGCCTGAAGGTGATTCCAAGCAAAACGTAACCGGCGTGACCTACGATGGAAATCCTGCCAACAACACGTTAGCATTGGGCTTTTTCCAGGGCACTGAGAATCCAACCGTAACTGACCCCTGGGCTGATCCAACAAATCCGGACAACAAGTTCTTTTCCGGTGAATTGGATAACATCCGGATATTCGAGGATGCGCTCACAGCTACCGAAGTTGACTTAATTTATCAATCTGAAAACGAATAAACCATCATCTGCCCGGTGCTTGATTCCGGGCAGATTTTTTAAATTACTATTGATTGAAATCCACTTTTATCCCATTTATTTTTCTTACCCTGATTTTTTGGACTTCCTGCAATCAGGATGACCCTGCTGAACCGGCTGGTATTTTACAACTTCAGGCGGTCAGGATTGGCACCTACACTGTAAACCAGCAAAATGAAGGTAACTATCCCGTGGATCAGCCTGTGTTGCTTGAATTTACTTCACCACTAAATACCGGCACCATCATTGATAATATCGCTTTACAGAAAGACGAGACCACAGTTTCATTTCAGGTCAACTACCTCGACAACAACCGGACGTTGTCATTAAAGCCAGATCAGGACCTTGAATATAATTCGGGCTATCAACTAAAAATTGACGATGGATTGCGGGGTGAAAATGGGGAGACTTTCGCAGGGACAACCATTGACTTTACCACCAGGTCACCAGTAATTTCTATTGAGTCCATTACCCTCAACGATCAAAATTTTGCCAAAACTGATGCCCTCAGAAATATTGAAAATCCGGTTCAGATAGTGGTCCAATTCGACCATCCTATCAATACTGCAAATCTCGATCAGAATATATTGCTCACCAGAAAAGGGGCATTGATACCTTTAAACCATCAACTTGATGATTCTGGCCAGGAGCTCACCATATCAGCTTTTGATCCTTTGGAGCACATTTCCTTATATCAGTTTGAGCTGAGTGATGAAATTACCAAGGCTGAGAATGGCGTATTTGCAGGCTTTGAAAACGAGTTTTATACCGCCATCGACTCCACCTATAAATTTCCTGAAATAACTGAAGATCAGCTACTTACAAAGGTACAGGAGCAAACATTCCGCTACTTCTGGGATTTTGCCCATCCGGTTAGTGGTCTGGCCCGGGAAAGAAATACTTCCGGAGAAATAGTAACCATCGGAGGTTCCGGTTTTGGCATTATGGCTATGCTGGCTGCGATCGAGAGAGGCTTTATTACCCGCGATGAAGGATTGACGAGGATGGAAACCATTACCTCCTTCCTAAAAGAGGCAGATCGGTTTCATGGTGTCTGGCCCCATTGGATGAACGGGAGCAGTGGTGAAGTAATTCCCTTCAGCGAAAAAGACAATGGAGGCGACCTGGTGGAAACTTCATTCATGATCCAGGGGCTACTCTCCTTCCGGGCTTACCTCAATCCGGATGTGGCTCGGGAACAGGCTTTGATAGATACCATCACTGAATTATGGGAATCAGTGGAATGGAACTGGTATACCAAAGGCGGAGAAAATGTGCTTTACTGGCATTGGTCTCCTGATTTTCAATGGGAGATGAACCTTCCAATCAGAGGTTATAACGAAGCCCTGATTACCTATGTGCTCGCTACCTCCTCTCCTACTTTTCCGATTGAGTCTGAAGTTTACCACCAGGGATGGACTAACAGTGATCATTTTATCAATGGAGAAGAATATTACAACCTCGAATTGCCATTGGGTTTTCCATACGGCGGACCTTTGTTTTTTACTCACTACTCCTTTCTTGGCCTTAATCCGAATGGCCTGTCAGACCAATACGCAAATTATTGGACCCAAAATGTAAATCACACCTTAATCAACCAGGCTTATTGTGTGGATAATCCTTTGAATTATATTGGTTATTCTGAAAAAATCTGGGGGCTGACTGCCAGTGACAATCATCTAGGCTATTCCGCTCATTCGCCTACCAATGACCTGGGCGTAATCACACCGACCGCCGCCATTTCTTCATTACCCTATGCACCGGAAGCATCTATGGAAACAATAAGATTCTTTTATTATATATTAGGAGATAAACTGTGGGGACAATACGGATTTTATGACGCCTTTAATTTTTCAGTGGATTGGGTAGCTGATTCTTATCTCGCAATTGATCAGGGTCCGATTATCGTGATGATCGAAAATTACCGGACTGGCTTGTTATGGAATCTTTTTATGTCTGATCCGGAGGTACAAAAAGGACTGAACAGGCTTGGATTTTCTTTTAATGGATGATGTCATTACAATTGCTAAATAAAATGCTTAAATATTTATTAATTTCATTTTTATTTCTCTCTCCACTCATTTCGTGCCAGTCACACCGGTCTGATGATAGTCAGAAAGATCAGGCCCGGGAAATATCCGACGATTCTCTGATGACCCTGGTTCAATACCAGACCTTTCAATATTTCTGGGATGGCGCTGAACCGAACAGTGGGGCCGCCCGGGAACGAATTCATATGGATGGAGTATATCCTCAGAATGACCAGAATGTAGTCACCAGTGGTGGTACGGGTTTTGGTTTGATGGCAATCCTGGTAGGAATTGAAAGAGGATTTATTACCCGTGAACAGGCAGTGGGGCGATATCAAAAGCTGTTTGATTTTCTGGCCAGTGCTGACCGTTTTCATGGTGCCTGGCCACATTGGATGAACGGTGAAACCGGCAAAGTAAAGCCCTTCAGTTCTAAAGATGATGGCGGGGATATTGTTGAAACGTCCTTTCTGGCTCAGGGATTGGTGTCGGTCAGAGAATATTTTAAGAACGGTAATCAGGAAGAGCGGGAACTGGCGGCGCAGGCAGATGAATTATGGCAAGGCATTGAATGGGACTGGTATACCGGTGGACCCGAAACCGCGATTTACTGGCACTGGTCTCCCAATTATGGTTGGGAAATGAATTTTCCGATTAAAGGATACAATGAGTGTCTGATTACCTATGTAATGGCGGCCTCCTCTCCTACGCACCCGGTGGATACTGCTGTTTACCACCAGGGATGGGCCCGAAATGGAGGGATTGTCAATAATCCGGAACATGATCAATATGGTTACCATTTACCTTTACAACATAATGGTCATCAGCAATATGGAGGACCCCTGTTCTGGGCGCATTATTCATACCTTGGTCTGGATCCCCGCACACTAGAGGATCGTTACGCCTCCTATTGGTTGAATAATGTCAATCATACTATGATTAACCACCGGTACTGCGTAGAAAATCCGGAAAACTGGGAAGGTTACGGAGAAAATACATGGGGCCTTACGTCCAGTTATTCCCCTGATGGTTATGCTGGTCATAGCCCGAAACGAGACCTGGGTGTAATCACACCTACTGCTGCTTTATCCTCTTTTCCCTATGCTCCCAAAGAGAGCAGGTGGGCAATGCGCCATTTTTATTTTGACCTAAAAGACAAACTGTGGGGAGATTATGGATTTTATGATGCCTATAGTAAAGCGAAAGATTGGTTTCCGAAAAGGTACCTGGCCATCGATCAGGGGCCTATTCCAATAATGATTGAAAATCACCGCACAGGATTTCTGTGGGACCTGTTCATGGGCGCATCTGATGTACAACAGGGATTGAAAAGACTGAACTTTACTTATTGACTATATTTTTTTGACTGATAAAATGAATTTACCATGAAACCAAGCTGGTTACATTTTGCATTTTTATTTCTGATGGCCTGTAATCAAAACAACATCAACAGAGATAATCAATCGCCAACCGCTGCTGAAGATCAATTTATTGACTCATTGGTATCGGAAATGACGCTGGAAGAAAAAATCGGACAAATGACCTTGTTGACCAGTGACTGGGCAGTAACCGGACCGACATTAAGAGAAGAATACAGGGAAGATATTCGTAAAGGATTGGCAGGTAATATTTTTAATGCGCTTACGGTGGAATACAACCGGGAGTTACAACGGCTGGCGGTAGAAGAAACCAGATTGGGTATTCCCTTGCTTTTCGGATATGATATCATTCATGGCTACAAAACAATTTTTCCGATTCCACTGGCTGAAGCCTGCTCCTGGGATACCACCATGATATATGAGTCGGCTCGTCTTGCTGCTAAGGAAGGTGCGGCTGCCGGCGTCAACTGGACCTTCAACCCCATGGTAGATATTTCGATGGATCCCCGTTGGGGACGAATCGCCGAAGGGGCCGGTGAAGATCCCTATCTGGGTAGTTTAATCGCCGCGGCCAAGGTCAACGGTTACCAGGATAGTGACCTGAGCGATCCTGAAACAATGGCTGCCTGTGTCAAGCATTTTGCTGCTTATGGAGCACCTGAGGGAGGCCGCGACTATGGCACCGTGGATATGTCGGAGCGTCGTTTACGCGAGACTTTTCTACCTCCTTACAAAGCAGCTGTAGATGCCGGAGTGGCTACGGTAATGACTGCCTTTAATGAACTGGATGGTGTACCTGCTACCGGAAGTAAATTTCTATTTAAAGATATTTTAAGAGACGAATGGGATTTTAATGGTCTGGTTGTCACGGATTACACTGCTATTAATGAAATGGTCCCGCATGGTTTTGCCATGGATTTGAAGCACGCCGGGGAGCTGGCACTGGATGCAGGGATCGATATGGATATGCAGGGAGCAGTTTATTATGATTTTCTCAAAGAATCAGTGGAAGAAGGTACCGCCTCGATTGAAAAAATCGATCAGGCTGTAATCAGGGTTTTAAGGTTGAAGCAAAGACTGGGTTTATTCGATGACCCCTACCTGTACCTGGACAGCGCCCGAGAAAACCGGGTAATCCTCTCCAGTGAAATGATGGAACACGCACTGGAAGCAGGAAAAAAGTCCATTGTATTGCTCAAAAACGATCCTTTTATCGGACAAAAGCTCCTGCCTTTATCCGAAAATATCAACCGGATCGCTTTAATCGGACCGCTGGCAGATAATCAGGAAGATTTACTAGGTACCTGGCATGCTTCCGGAGTGATCGATAGCGTGGTGACGGTGAGGCAAGGATTGGAACAAAGATTTCCCAATGCAACCATTGAAGTGGCTCAGGGTGCCGGCTTTACCGGTGAAGACCGGTCCGGCTTTAATGAAGCCATACGCATTGCGCGGAATGCTGACCTGTTGATTGCTGCTGTTGGTGAAAACTACCAGCAAAGTGGCGAAGCTGCCAGTCGCAGTGAAATAGGATTACCAGGAGTACAACAGGCTTTAATGGAAGAATTGGTGGCAACCGGTAAGCCGGTAATAGCATTGGTGATGGCAGGCCGACCCTTGGTATTGGATTGGATAGATCAGAATGTACCAGCGATCGTAAATGCATGGCACCTGGGCACCCGGATGGGAGATGCGGTAGCAGCGGTATTATCTGGTGATTACAATCCATCCGGTAAACTGGTGGTTTCTTTTCCCCGTAATGCAGGGCAGATCCCGGTGTACTATTACATGAAAAATACAGGCAGACCTTTCGACCCGGAAAATAAATATACCAGCAAATACCTGGATGTATCCAATCAGCCCCTGTATCCGTTCGGCTATGGCTTAAGCTATACTACTTTCGAGTATGACAATCTTAGTTTAAATTCAGCTGAAGTAGGCATGGACCAGCTATTGGAGGTGTCAGTTTCGGTGAAAAATACGGGAGAATACGCCGGGGAAGAAACGGTCCAACTGTATACCCGTGACCTGGTGGGCAGTGTGACCAGACCGGTAAAAGAGTTGAAAGGTTTTCAAAAGGTTTACCTTGAACCGGGTGAATCTGAAGTAGTCACTTTCAGACTAACCAGCGGTGACCTCAAATTCTACAACCAGGATCTCGAATTAGTAGCCGAACCAGGCGAATTCCGGGTGATGACAGGTGGAAATTCGGAAGAGTTGCTGGAGGCGACCTTTAATCTGGTGGAACAGGGTAGTTAAATTGCATTTTATAAGCAAGAATTCAATCATTTATAACTCAAAGATCCTTCACTCCGTTGCACCCAAATCAACACATTTCACAAAAGCCAGGAATAGATTCACAGGATTTCCGGGTGATAATACTGATTTTTTTTCATAATTTACAGGGTTAAAACCATATATCCTATAGGCGGATCGTACCTGCCCATTCATGCACTGTTTGGACTATTCGATGAGCATTATTTATTAAAATGAAAATGAAC
>JGI12210J13797_10263122_pt1 | contig 11810 bp, 12 predicted proteins | sample ElkSlonscriptome_3_FD_13797 | JGI IMG/M metagenome (IMG submission 13797) | reverse complement strand
CTCTTATGAGTTCAACGCGAATAGTTGGAAAATCATATTTTTTACTAAGTTGACGGGTGAGTAAGATTTGCAAAGAGACCGTATTGCTTGATCATAAATTGGGTTTGATGATGACGACGCACTCGCCTTTTACCGTGCGATTTTCATAGGTCTCGCGGATTTTGGCCGGGGTTCCGGTGGTGCATTCCTCAAATTTTTTGGTCATTTCCCGACCCACAAAAACCGTGCGTTCCGGGCCTAAATAGGCCTCGATTTGATCCAGAATCTTCATGAGCCGGTAAGGCGATTCGTAAAATACAACCGGAAGATCGGCCTCAGCCCATTTTTCAAGGTCGCGCTTGCGGCCGCCGCTTTTATGCGGAAGAAAGCCCGCAAAAATAAATCCTTTTTCTCCAAAGCCGCTCAGCGCCACGGCGGTGGTCACGGCGGCGGGGCCTGGCACGGCCGTGATCATAATTCCGGCCTCTCGGCAGAGCAGGATGACGCGGGAACCCGGATCCGAGATGCAGGGCATGCCGGAGTCCGTGACCATCGCCACGGCTTCGCCCCGCTGAATCCGTTCGATAATCTGTTCCGAGCGCTGATGCTCATTAAATTTATGACAGCTCATCATGCGGGTTGAAATTTCATAGCGGTCGGTGAGTCGGCGCGAATACCGTGTATCTTCCGCCACAATCAGATCGGCCTCTTTCAGCGTTTCCAATGCGCGGAACGAAATATCGCCCAGATTGCCGATCGGCGTGCCTACAATATAAAGTCCAGCTTCCATAGATTGGAAACGTACGGTATTCCCACCGCTCCGCCAATTCGAAACATCGGACTTGAACTAATCGACCCGGTCTGCCCGGGTTTCGTTTCCAATGATTGGAAATCAGCGCTGGTCGATGAGGGAGTCGAAGTAGACGTCGAGGCGCTGGGCGCCGCCGGCCTGAATGGATTGTTCCAGGGTTCGGAAAGAACGCGTACGGGCCTGCTCCATGGTTTTATGCGCTTCACGTCCTTTGTTGCGGACGGTGACGACGACATCGTCATTCTGATCGGTGATTTGGAGGAGGAGTTCAAAACGGACGAAAACCAGTCCCTGTTCCCGCTCGCCGGTATCGTCGACATTGATACGGGCCTGAATATCCAACACTGCGGGTGTGCCGACCACAAAACCGTAGCGGGTAATGAAATCCTGCAGGGTGGCGGCCATTCGGTTTTCGGCATCTCCATCGACATTGATTTTTACTTTAATTTGTTTCGCCGTATCCGCCAGCGCTTTGCGGAGTTGGTTAAGGGAATAGCTCGGGGTGGAATCGGGCACCGAGCGCGGATGGATGACTTTAAGCTGGCGAAGCAGGAGGTCGGCCTCCAGCGCATGAAAATTGGCGGCGCGCAGGGTGGCATATTTTTTAAGGATCTTGTCGTCGGACAATTCGGCATTTGTGCGGAGAAAGTTAACGCGGGAGGTCTGCTCATCGATTTTAGCGCGGTAGATCTCGGCGGTGTCCCGGCGGTTCAGATAGGCGACGACGTGGTAGCGGCCGCTTGGATCTTTCCAGGCTTCCGCATATTGAATGTTGTAGAGCGTCTGGGAGGAGAGGATGTTGATGTCGGAGGAGAAATCGGTGGTGCGCTCAAAACTGCCGAGTGTTTCGCGCGACTGATCCAACAACCGCTCGTCGGACTCAATGTGCGATTCAAAGATGCGGGAGAGACTGGCGGCAGCCGAATTTTCCGCCGCGCGGCGGGTGTCGCCGGTGCCAACGGCCACCAGATAGCGTTCGTCTGGATAGATGGTTTTCGGGTTGGCGACCCAGTCAGGCTCCCGATTGCTGGATAGACAGCCCGTGAGCATCGTCAGGCCGAGCAACGTAATACATCCGGTTTTCCACATCGTAAGTCCCTCAATTCAAGTAGGAGGATTCAAGCACATTCAATTTGTCCGCGACAACGGAAACGTTGGTTCTTTCATCCGTATGGAGCAGGGCGCCTGAATAGCTGTAATAATTGATTTTAATCGAATACGTCCCTTCTTCGAGATGTAGCTCGGCGATCGAAGCGGTGGCCGGGAAAAAGCGGGACATGCGAAGATCAGCATTTTCTGTCTGGTTTACCGCCACCGTGGTGGCTAGTCGGGTAAAGAGGGAAAGGGCGTCACTGCTGTTATTGGTCATGGATTCGGTGGCCACCTGCGTGGCCAGGCCTTTGACCACCGCCCGGGTTAGCGTCTTAAGATAAATCATGGGTTTTTTAATGCCGAAGGTTTCAATGGCCACATTTTCGAGGCTTTCCAAGGGCTGGAGGGTTTGCGCTTTGGTGTTTTCAACCACGACTTCAATTTTGGCCACTTTCGATGCGCGCTTCTTCATGCTTGGAAGTTGGAGCTTAAAATTATAACCGGGTTGCACGCCGGGCCATGGAATGACCGACAGACCGGAAAGATTCTGTTTGCCCAGATAATCCTCGGAGGTTCCGGCCAGCACGATGAGATTCTCTTCCGTATAAATATAAAAGGTGCTCGCCTGTTTATCTGGAGCGATACCACTGAAGGCCATCACGTTGAGCCGCGCGGTGGGGCGGGCAATTCGTTCGGTCTCTCGTTCAAAGTCCGGTTTGTCGAAGGTGTAAATATCGGGCTGAATTTTCCAACCCTTGGAAATTTTTTCCAGATCGATCCGGACGTCGTCCCATTTATATTCATTGCGGTAGAGCAGCATGCTGAGGTAGCGGCCGAGTGCGGATTCCTGAAAATAGTTTTTGCCCGGTTTGAACTCCTCGTGCGCGTCATCCGCTTCGCTCAGTTTTTCGGCATAATCGTCATATTTTTTATCGAGCTCTTTCAGTTTGAGGTCGATGCGGCGCACTTCAACAAACGCGGAATCGGGTTTGCCAAGCGCCAGATAGTTCAGCGCCTTGAATGCGTTGAGATAGATATCCTCATAGTCTTCGCCGGCATAGGCCTGGGCATTGTCGTTGAGGATGAGCGTAGAGGCGGAGCGGGTGAGACTTTTGGTGAAATTTTCGTCAATAGCCTTTTCGGCGAGCTCCAGCTGCTCGTTGCTCTTTTCGTATTCCCCGTTCCAGTGGTGGAGCATGCCGGTGTCGAGATAGTAGATGACCCGGTCTTTGTAGTTGTAGGATTTTTCTTTGGCCGCCGTGATCTGCGTGAGGGCCCCCTGATAATCCGCATTCGCCATCATCACATCGGTGCCAGCATACTGCGATTTATCGGTGCGCATGTTTTGACAGCCAGCCAGAAGGCTGGCTGTCAGCAGAGCTAAAATGGGGCGGGAGTAACGCACAGACAAAAACCGAAAAAGCGGCGCCGTTGCGCCGCTTTTAAAACTGAGGAATTACCATTTCCTCGAACGCTTCTTAACGTATTTTTTAATCTTCTTATCCCCGATCCAGACCTTCTCGTTGGTCTCGAGGTGGACCATTTCCATATCGACCTGGTAGAACTTGATGGATTCTTTGCCTTCCTTATCGATGATGGTTTTGATGCTGCCCTGCAGCATGTAGTCTGCGCCGGTTTCGGCGGCGAGGCGTTTTTGGGTTTCTTCGCGTGCCCAGGTCTGCTGCTCTTTGCGTTCTTCGCGCAGTTCGCCGCGTTCCATTTTATTGGCCACAAAGGTTACGCGTCCGTTGTTGATGAGCTCGCGCTCGAGGTCTTTCACAAACGTTCCGGTTTCGATGTGTTCCGAACTCATGTTGCGAACCGTCCCGACAATGACGACGGGTTTTTTGCCATTCTTGGCCGTGTATTCCTCGATCCATGAACGCGTGGCAATATCGGCAATCATTTCGTGGGAGACCAGCTGGGAGTCGGTATCGTTCCAGCTTCCTGAAAGGTCCATCTGTTCGTCAACAGCAACGCGTTTGACTTTGGTTTTGCACCCGGTGAATGCCACAGCGGATATGAGCATTAGGCCAGACAATAAAATACGACTCTTCATGTGTTCTCTCCTTGGTTTGACGTTCTTTGAAAATCAGAAAAAGCCTATACCGACCCGCGTGCAAGGTCAACCGCGCACTACTTGAGGAGTTCGCCAATGATGACGTCGAATTCCGGGTCGCGAAGCAGTTGGGTGATTTTGTCCGCCTGGAGCAACTCACGATCCTTCAGAATCTGAATGCTGTTCTGAATCTTTTCGTTACCGCCAACGCGGGACAGTTTTTCGCAAATTTCAGATTTTTTCGCGTGGCGGCTGACCATGCCGAGTTCTTTCATCTCTTCGAGTGTTTCGCGGTCATTAAAGAGGTCCTGCAGGGCGGGATTATTTTCTATTCTCCGGGTATCCCCGCTGAGCAGATCTTCGGTGAACTGAGGGTCTTTCAGCAGACCTTGAACAGATTCCGCTTTCAGTACGTTGACCAAGTGCTGTCTTCCTTTTGCCGGATTGCTTACGACGCGGGCTGTGGCTGCACCCTGTTCTTCTCGCCCGCCACGGGCGGCCACGGTATAGACGGATTCGTAGACCGAGCGCCGGGCAAACCCGGAAAATTTGGACTTTTCTGCGCCCGGAATGGAGTTGCCCGTTGCGCCCACCATAAACACATCGCCCAGCCAGAAGAGGAAAATGAGGGAAAAAAGGCCGATAATAAGATTGATGACGCTGCCGCTCAGCGAGCTGTACCATGGGTGACTGTAGTCTTCCTTTTCTTCTTTTTCTTTATGCTTATCCCGCATGTTGGTCATGACCACATGGAAAATAAACGTAATGATGACAAATGTGAGGCCTGCAATGACCGGGATCGTGACGATGCGTGGCCGATTCGCCACTTCGCCCAGCCAGGCACCGATATAGCGTCCGGCCAAAAAGGCCATTCCGTAGGCCAGAATAAAACGCGCCACGCCTAAAAGGGAAAGGAGAAATCCTTTGTGCCAGCCGGCCAGCAGGAAAAAGATGAGTACTATGGCCGCAAGTATATCGATTACAAAGTGCATAATGCCCCCGGGTATATTTATCGCAATAAAGATAGTTTGTTACGCTTCGCGCAAAAAGCCTAAAATAGGCGCAAGAACAGGGAGTAAAAACGATGGAATTTTTGTATGCGGCCGAGCTGAAAAAGCAATTTACCTGCTATGGCCACTTTTATGAACTGCAGCTGATGAACGGGGAGCGGGCGCGCTGCCGTAGCGTGCTTGAAATTGTCGACCGGTCTATTCAGCAGGAAAACCCTTCCGATATTTCAGAAATGATCCCGGATGTGGTCGTGATTATGATGAACCCGGGCTCCTCGCGCCCAAAGGTCGAGGGTCATGTGGATGAGGTGATCGAATTTCCAATGTCTGGAAAATTGACGAGAAAACCGCTAGTGCTCACGCAACCCGATAATACGCAGTATCAGGTGATGCGTGTGGCGGTTTCCAAGGGTTGGAACCATATCCGAGTGCTGAACCTGTCGGATCTGCGTGATCCAAAGTCTGGAAGTTTTCTGCAGAAAGTCGATATGCTGGGCGGAATTATGGGCGGACATGTGCATTCCATATTTTGTGATGAGCGGAGCGAAGAGTGTGCATTTTCTCTGAAGCGTAAAACACCGACCCCCATGGTATTGGGCTGGGGGCAGGATCTGGGGTTGTTGCCCTTGGTGGAGCAGTGTTTGGAAAAAATTGAGGGCGAACCTGCCGCGACCGTTCCTTCCGCTGTCCACCCCCTGCTGAATGCGCATCCGAGTCCCATGTTGCAGAAAAAAAAGATCCAATGGCTGGAAACCATTCTAAACCATCTTAATTAAATGGCATTCTTTGAGCTATAAGCAGATCTAATATTGATAGATCAGCGCATAATATAAGTATTTATAAAGCTTTAGGAATAGGCAATGAAAAGAGCATGGATTATTTTGGCCGGGATACTCTGTATCGTGGCGGGCTGCCAAACGACCACATCCGATCCCGGTGGCGCATTGGCTTCAGCGACCTTGGATCGAAATGAAAAACTTTTGCTTCGTGTGGACCAGCTTGTCGGTACGTATGACGTTACGGTTCAACGGGCCGCACTCAATGGGGAGGATCCCAAACAGAAAGATCAGTGGGCGATTATTGGATCAGCCGGGGTCGAGGGCTATCCGGGAAAATTCCGTGCAACGGAAAGTGCGGAACCGATCGGTGGGGCCGCATTGGAATCCTTTCTGCTTGATGGAACTCCGGTTAAAATTTCACAACAGCCCGGAACCCACCTTATTGCAAAAGTCATCCCCGAGCGTCAGAACACGGCGCGCGTTGTGGGCGTTTTTGTTCAAGTGAGCTCCGTTGGAAAACAGGTTGAAAGCTTCAGTGTGCCCTTTGATCTGACCTGTGATATGGGCCGGGTCTATGAGGTGTATGCCCGGGAAATTCCAATGACGGGCAATGCCAATGTAAATTCTGACCTTCAGTCGGCGGTTCGATAGCCACACTTGAAATCAGCTTGAAACTCGTTCATATTCTTCAGTCCATTTAAAAACAGGGACAGGGGGATTGTATGATGGTTCGATATCTTGCATTGGGGCTACTGCTTGCGCTGACAGGCTGCAAAAGTCCGCGTCGCGCGGCCATTCCGAAACCGCATACCATGACCGATGAGCTGATGATTAAGATTCAGCCGGGTAACGATGGAAAAATAAATTTCGTCCTCGAGCATCAGGTTCAGAAGCAGGAAAAAGGCGCGCCGGAGTCGCGAGGTCGAAAAAATGCTTTTTCTATTATGGTGAAACCGTCGGTCTGGAGTCAGGTCAAACGAAGTGCAACGGTCATCGGCTACTCTTCGAAAACGGAATGTCTAATGGGCGGTGAAATGGTCAATGTATCCGGAATGCCCGGTGAAAATTTCAGCGTAAAAATTGAGCCCCTGGCCATGAATCGCTTTCAGGTCACCGGTATCTACCTCGCCTCGCACTTTTCCGAGGCCGGTGAACTTGGAAAAACCATTCCGTTCGACTTTGTCGCCACGCCTGGCGAAGAAACCATGGTCTATCGCAAAACCGTCGTGTTCGACCCCGAAGCCCGAATCGGCGAGGAAAAGCTGGTGAGGAAATAACCTTTTCCAATCATTGGAAACTATGCTCTGCTCAAATCCATGAAATTGATCAAGATCAACGATGTTCCCGAAGCGCCGGTTTCGCATAATGCGAAAATCCGGAAAAAGGTCTTGGTTGAAAAGGGCTTCATTCAAGGCATCACCAATTTTTCGCGCGCCGTTTTTCCGCCCGGCGAAAAGGCAGGCAGTCATCTGCATAACGATATGACCGAGGTTTTTACCTGCGAGTCCGGCATCGGTGAAATCCGGATCAACGATGTCGGCTATGTTTTTGCCCCGGGCACCACCGTCGTGGTCGAACCCGGCGATGTGCACGAAATCATCAACTCCGGCACGACCGACTTGGTGATCACTTATTTCGGGGTGGTTTCAGCGGGATGAAGCTTTCGTCCTGTTGCAGGTTGAAACTCCAGTTTCGACCGAACGATGGGCACGGGGCAAGAGACCCTGTCTACGCAGTGACGGCTAATTTGTTATTTTCGTCTTAAGGCCTTTTTCTCACATTGCGTTGTTCATTTCGGCGCTTGTCGAGGGTTTGCACAAACTCATCAATGGATTTCAGATAAAGCTCTTCTGCCACGTAGGCATAATCCATGTGCCTAGCGCCTTCAATCCACAGATGCTGTTTGGGTTCCGGTGCGGCATGGTAGAGTTTTAGTCCGTGACTGAAGGGAATCACCCGGTCTTCTTTTCCGTGGACGATCAGTACGGGGCAGTTGACGGTTTGGATCCATTTTTCACTATTGAACTTATCCCAGGGCAACAACTGAATATGGGTCTTTACCCGAAAGGCCGAGGCGAAGGAGCATTCGCAAATCAGTCCGCCCACCGGATGGTTGGCGGCGGTGTGAACGGCCAGTGCCCCACCAAGGGAACGACCAATGGCGATGATGTTCGAGGGTTCAACGCCTTGCACCTCCGTTAACCAGCGGTAAGCCGCCTCGACATCTTCCTTGGAATTTTTATAGGTCGGTTTGCCATCGCTGGTGCCGTAGCCACGGTAGTCGTAGGCCAGTACGGAAAAGCGGTCTTTGTAATATTCGACGAGGAAGGGATACACGCGGCTCAGGTCCTCACCGTTTCCGTGACTGAAAAGGAGTGTGTATTGAGTCTCGGGGTTAGGCATCCAGACGGCAGCAAGCGACTCGCCTTCTCCAACCGGAATGCGGACTTCATTCGGTAGGTGGTCATAGCCCGATTCCATGGGGCGGAAGAGCAGGCGGTCGGAAATGAGCGCGGCATAGACATTCAGGAAGATATAGATGCCCACGGCGTAGATCGCTAACCGGATAAATGGATGTTCAAACATGCCGGAAAGATAATTGCTGGAAAGCCGCCGTGCAACGGAAACTTCCAATGATTGGAAGGTTGTTCCTGTTTTCAGATCGGAGTATTATTTTTGTGTCAACGGGAGAGGTACAATGGAAAACGGTATATTGAAATCCGAGCTTGGGGGGCATTGGTATCTTGATGATCCTCAGCATCTGGCCCATGAAATCAACACCTATTTGAATGCCGTCCATCCTGAACCGGTTGAAAAACTGATCGCTTTGATTTTGCCGCATGCGGGCTACCGGTATTCAGGTATGGTCGCCGCCCACGGGATTAAACTGCTGGAAGGGCGAAATATAAAGCGGGTAATCGTTATGGGGCCCAGTCATCGTGTAGCGATGCTCGAGAGTGTGAGTATACCCGACGCTTCGCATATCGAAACTCCGCTGGGTCTGGTCCCCCTCGACCGCGAAGCCATTTCCAATCTTTGGAAACACGAGGGCTTTGAATCGCACGCTCGGGCGCATCAGGGCGAGCACAGCGTACAGATTGAATTGCCCTTCCTTCAGCAGGTGCTGGATGATTTCACGCTCATCCCGATCGTCTGCGGTCAGCTGACCGCAAATAGCGCGGCAAAGATCGGAAAACAACTGCTGCCGTTGCTCAATGAAGAGACACTGTTCGTGATCAGCACCGATTTTACGCATTATGGCCGCAGTTTCGATTATGTGCCCTTCGAAGATAAGATAAAACACCGGATCCACGAGTTGGATATGGGAGCCTTTGATCTGATCCGCGAGCGCAATCAGGAAGGGTTTATCGATTATGTTGAAACCACGGGCGCGACCATCTGTGGCATCGGGCCACTGTCCATACTGCTTTCGATACTCAGTGACGGCGCAAGCGTTGACCTGTTGAAATATGAAAACTCCGGCGACCTCACCGATGACTGGTCGCATTGTGTGAGCTATATCTCCGCCGCAGTTTCCGGACATTGGAAAAAAAGCGACAAGCCATCGGGTGCAACTGATTCTAAAGGTGATCTGACGGATGCGGATAAGGCCTACCTGCTCGCCGTTGCCCGTCATCGAATTGCCGCGAAGTTCAGCAAACGGGCCGCGCCGCCAAGAGGACATATATCCATGGCCATGCAGGAAGAAATGGGCGCTTTTGTCACGCTGCACAAGCATGGGCAGTTACGCGGATGCATTGGCGAAATTTTTCCGCGCCGTTCGCTGTTTGATGCGGTGGAGGAGCAGGCCGTTAATGCGGCTTTTCATGATCCACGATTCCCGACGCTGCGCGAGGATGAGTTGCTCGATATCGATATTGAAATTTCGGCCCTGACCCCGCCGCGTAAGATCGATTCGTACGAAGAGATCGAAATCGGACGTCACGGGATTGTGCTTAGCCAGCAGATGCAATCCGCTGTATTTCTGCCCCAGGTGGCCACGGAGCAGGGGTGGGGCCGGGAAACCGCGCTTTCCTATCTTGCCGAAAAAGCCGGCCTGATGTCCGATGCTTGGAAAACCGACTGCGAATTTCATGTGTTCGAAGCGATCGTGTTCGGTGAATAGATTGAGTTTCGGAAAAACACGGATCGACGCGGATTGAATTTTATAATTTCCTGAGGCATAATTTTCTTCATATTTTGATTGAGGGAGATTATATGCTGAATTCAGTTATTAAGCTTATCCGTGTGCATTTGTTTTTATGGGTTACCCTGTTGTTGGCTTCCACGGCCTTTGCTCAGATGCCGCACGAATGTGTGCTACTGGTAAACCGAAAATCGCTGGACTCCATGAAGGTGGCCAATCACTATGTCGCCACGCGAAATATTCCGCGGCGGAATGTGATCTATCTTGATGTGCCCGCCAATCTATATACCGGCGCGGCCACCGTCTCGCCCAAGGAATTCACTGGGCTGATCTGGGAGCCGGCCAACAAGGTCATTAAAGAGCGCGGCCTGGAAAATCAGGTGCTTGCGTGGATCTACTCCGTCGACTTTCCCATCCGAGTGGAAACCGATTCCAATGATCGGAAACAAATGTCGGTGTGCGGCATGACGTTTATGCGCAATAAAATACCCGGCCTCAGTCTGGTGGAAGATGGAAAATTTCTCTCGAAGCTTTTTTCAGGACCGAATGAACGCATCAAACTTAACCTGAACTCCCTGTCGCTCGGAATGCAGAAAAAAGGACTCGGCCCCGAGGCCGAAGTGCCGCCGGAAGCTGCTTGGCTGCAACGCGGGCTGGGGGATAAAATGCCACTGCCCAATATGATGCTCGGCTACACCGGCCCCAAGGGCAACGACGTGCAAACCGTTCTCGACTGCATCGGACGCGGCGTTAAATCCGATTTCCGGGGCCTTCGTAGCGGCATCTATTTTGTGCAGAACGACGATGTCCGTTCCAAGTGCCGCGAGTGGCAGTTTTATCCGGCGGTGAATGAACTTAAAAATCGTGGAATTACAGCAACGGTAACCACCAATTTTCCTGCGGGTGCAGAACGTGTGATGGGTATCCTGATGGGGGCTGAAACCGTTGATCCCTCAACGATTGTTTCGTTTGGTGACGGTGCCATGGCCGAACATCTGACCAGCTGGAGCGCAGAATTCCAAAAGCCGCAGACGAAGTGTACCGAATGGATAAAAGCCGGGGCAACGGCCACTGCGGGTGTCGTGGTAGAACCCTATTCAAATCCCAATAAATTTCCTTCGGCCCGCTTCTACACGCACTATACATCAGGCTGCACCATACTCGAAAGTTTCTATCAATCGATCGCCTGTCCACTGCAGACCTTGTTGCTCGGCGATCCGCTGGCCAAACCCTATGCGCCGGTTTTTAAACTGAAAATTCTGGGCACCGATACCCTGAAAAATGATTTCACATTTTTGGCCCATGCTGAGTCAAAAATGCGGGGTGCGACGTTCGAGTATACCTTCTTCTTTGATGAAAACGTGATTCAGGAACAATCCGACAAAAATAAGGTCTACCTTCGCATTCTGCAGCAGTCTGACGGTTATCACGAGTTACGCGTCGTCGCCTCCATCAAAAACATGGTGGAGTTTAACATGAGCGCCATTAAACCGATCATCGTCAACAGGAGCGGAAGAGCTGTTTCGATTAATCCAGCCATCAAACGACTTGCCAAACATGAGCATGGAATCAAACTCGAGATCGAAGGGCCGGAAATGCCGCAGAAAATCCGACTCGTGAGCGGCGAACAGATGCTGGACGAAAAAGTATATGATCCATCCGCTGAACTCGTACTGGATGAAAAAATGCTCGGCGAAGGCCCCAACCGAATACGCGCCATCGGCATCTACGAAGACGGTATGGAAGTCTCCAGTCCGCCGTTGAGCTTCACTATTAATTTCGCAACAGAATAAAACGGAGCCTTCCGTGTGAGCTTATAGAATCAGCGGATAAATATTGTGATTATTTGCCGCGAGAGACTGCAGAGATAACAAAGGCGATGCCCTATAATTTCATTTTATCTACGGTCTTTTGTGGCCATTTTATTTAGTCG
>JGI12210J13797_11300402_pt1 | contig 11811 bp, 9 predicted proteins | sample ElkSlonscriptome_3_FD_13797 | JGI IMG/M metagenome (IMG submission 13797) | reverse complement strand
GCTTTCAGGAGTAACAACAGGCAATTCCCTTTGAGTGCAGCTTGGGCGGTAATATTGCGATCTTGTAGCACATAATTCATCACCGAGAGAATCGCTGCATCATTACCCTGTTTCGCTAATTCCAGAAGATTTTCTTTGGTCATAACCACCCTTTGGAGTGAAACACTAAAAATTTAATATTTTTTATATTGTCTTCTAAGATGCCTTGTTTGCCCCAATTGAGCAAGGGGAACACTATAAAGACTTAGCTGGCTACGTCTAGAAGCAGTGGGAGAAGCAACAATCATCAAAAATAATGATGAAGACCATAGAAGGCGATCGCAGAAATTAAGCCGTCACTTGCCTGTTGTCACCGCCACACTCGCCTGAGATGGAGAACAAATCTAGGGAGTACACCCTCAGCCGACACCTCAGGTTCCCGCCTCACCCCGAATGCATCAGGGGAACGGTTGGTGTCATTGGGTAGTTTAAACCCTGTGGAGGAGTCAAAGGCTTCTCCTAAGTCTTCGTGCTGAAGGGGTGACAAGCAGATCAAAAGCTTGACACCCCTTCAGTTTAAGCCTTTTGGCTATTTTAGTACATTTGAACGGGGGGAACTTCCGCTTCAAAATGCCCAGTCTCTAGGAAATTCGCCAGATTCTTTATTCGGTAAATCAAAACATTGAGTTGGCGTACTAGCCAGCTGACTTACTGCTTGATAAGCCCAATCGGTGGGATACACATCTGAAAAGGCTGAAGCAAATTCACCAGGGGGGCATGTAGCAACAGGATGAGAGATTGGAGGGTATGGCGCAAAAAATCCTGGATCGACAATATCAATTGAAGTGGTAGCGTTCACATGAGGCGGCTGTGTTTTCACTGGGGTGTCAGCAGAAGTAGCGATGGTTACTACCGATACAGCCAGAAGATCTAGCATAGTTGACTTAGCCTCATAGTGCGATTGTCTTACTGACCTGAGAACGAGGAATCTGTTCCGTATTACCTACACTTGCTTGACAGATAAACACCGTATCTTCGCTACCTTTACCCCTACTTAGGGTTGGCGAATAACACTACACTGTTCGGGTCTGACGTGCAGTGCGATCGCACGAGGGAGTTCAAGAGATAGGGTTTCCATTTCGCTGGGGGATTGTACCATCGTTGCTTCGCGATCAGGGTTCAGTAAGGATCTAATTTAATTGTTATCGCCTATTCGCTGCAATCAACTTAAATTCTCGCTTGTCTTGGCTAAGGGGATCACGTCGAACGATATACTAGGCAGTGAGGCTGTCAAAAAAACTTCACAAATCAAACCGATAGCATAATTTGATACAGTAAGTGTCAAATTACCTCAGTAAATATCACGTAGCTGCCAAGATGAACGCAGGAATTGACCTTCAAGGAAGTTTTATTGAATCGCTTAAAGATTTTGGCATCCCCAGTGGTGCTGCCAAGGCGATGTGGATGCCCCTGCCGATGTTCCTGATGATTATCGGTGCAACCGTGGGTGTCCTTGTCATAGTCTGGCTGGAACGAAAAATTTCTGCTGCGGCTCAACAGCGGATTGGTCCGGAATATGCTGGACCTCTGGGTGTTCTGCAAGCCGTCGCCGATGGTCTCAAGTTGGTGTTTAAGGAAGATATCGTCCCTGCCAAAGCAGATCGATGGCTATTTACTCTCGGACCCATACTCGTCGTCATCCCCGTCTTTTTGTCGTACCTGATTGTCCCCTTTGGACAGAACCTGATTATTACTAACGTAGGACTGGGGATATTTCTCTGGATTGCCCTGTCGAGTATTCAGCCTATTGGTTTGCTGATGTCAGGGTATGCCTCCAACAACAAGTATTCCCTACTTGGGGGGTTAAGAGCAGCGGCACAGTCGATTAGTTACGAAATTCCCCTGGCGCTGGCGGTATTGGCAGTGGTGATGATGTCCAATAGCCTAAGTACCATCGATATTGTGGAACAGCAATCCGGTTATGGCATCTTAGGCTGGAATATTTGGCGTCAACCCGTTGGCTTTTTGATTTTTTGGATTGCCGCCTTAGCCGAATGTGAGCGACTTCCCTTTGACCTACCCGAAGCCGAGGAGGAATTGGTGGCTGGCTATCAAACCGAATATGCCGGCATGAAATTTGGTTTGTTTTATATCGGATCTTACGTTAACCTAATCCTTTCTGCCATATTAGTAGCGGTGCTGTACTTAGGCGGCTGGGAATTCCCGATTCCCCTTGACCGATTAGCCACTTGGTTAGGTGTAAGTGAAACCAGTTCCTGGTTACAGGTAATTACCGCTTCTCTGGGAATTACCATGACCTTACTCAAGGCTTACTTTCTCCTCTTTATTGCGGTTCTGCTGCGCTGGACAGTTCCCCGTGTACGGATTGACCAACTCCTAAATCTGGGCTGGAAGTTCCTTTTACCAATTGGATTAGTGAACCTGTTGCTCACTGCTGCTCTTAAACTCACCTTTCCGGTTGCATTCGGGGGTTGATTGCTGATTGGTCATTGTTCATTGGTCATAGTTAAAAACGAATGACCAATGAACAATGACGAATGACAAATGACGAATAACAAATTATGCTCAAGTTCCTCAAACAAGTTGGCGATTACGCCAAAGAAACAGCTCAAGCTGCCCGTTATATTGGTCAAGGTTTATCTGTAACCTTCGACCACATGCAGCGCCGTCCCGTTACCGTCCAGTATCCGTATGAAAAACTGATTCCTTCTGAACGGTATCGGGGTCGGATTCACTTTGAATTTGACAAGTGTATTTCTTGCGAAGTCTGTGTGCGAGTTTGCCCGATTAATCTGCCCGTGGTAGACTACGAGTTCGATAAAGCCAGTAAGAAAAAGAATCTCAAGCACTATAGTATTGACTTCGGGGTTTGTATTTTCTGCGCGAACTGCATTGAATACTGTCCCACCAACTGTCTGTCGGCGACAGAAGAGTATGAGATGTCTACCTACGATCGCCACGAACTCAACTATGATAATGTGGCGATGGGACGCCTGCCGTACAAGGTGACACAAGATCCGATGGTTACGCCATTACGGGAACTGGCTTACCTACCCAAGGGAGTCACAGATCCCCACGATTTACCGCCAGGTTCTCGACGTGCTGGTTTGCGTCCGGAAGAAATTGTCGAGCAAATGGAACCGGCTGAAGCAGAAAAAGAAGAAGAAACAGCGAAGAATGCTTAAAGCTGATCCCACGGAGTCTATTTCCGTGGGATTAATGTGTCATTTTAACTAGAGTGCAAGGAGTGAAGGTACAGTGGATCTAGCCCATGGGGTTCAGTTTGTTTCATTTGCGATTTTGTCGGTGATGATGATTGGGTCAGCCTTAGGCGTTGTCCTACTCAGTAATATCGTTTATTCAGCATTTTTACTCGGTGGTGTCTTCATCAGTATGGCGGGATTTTACCTGTTGCTCAATGCTGATTTTGTCGCCGCCGCGCAAATTTTGGTTTATGTGGGTGCGGTGAATGTGCTAATTTTGTTTGCCATTATGTTGGTGAACAAGCGAGAAGATTTTACGCCGATCACAAATCTTTGGATTCGTCAAGGTGCAACCGCGCTGGTTTGTTTGGGGTTATTTGCGCTGCTGGGGACGATGGTATTAGCGACACCTTGGTCGATTTATTCAGGTACAGCGGTTCTCGGTGAAGAGTCAGTGGTGGCGATTGGGAAGCATTTCTTCACTGACTTTTTACTACCCTTTGAACTCGCCTCAGTACTGTTATTGATGGCGATGGTGGGTGCGATTATTTTGGCACGTCGCGATTTTATTCCAGAGAGTTTGGTGCCTCGCGATACATCAGAAACCGAGTTTTCAACCTTACCCGAACGTCAGCGTCAGTTGGCATCTGTCGGTGGAGAGTCTCAAAAAAGCACTCGATAAAACGTATTATGGTAGGGGCAGTAATAGGGGCGGGTGTAGGGGCGGGTGTAGGGGCGGGTTTAGCCTTTCAATAGACTTTGTGACTGATAAGTGAGCAACAAAACCCGCCCGATTGTCAAACATCAAACATTAAACGTCAATTCATGGAACTACAACTTCAATATTTTTTACTGCTAGCGGCGGCTCTGTTTTGCATTGGTATTTATGGCTTAATTACCAGCCGCAATGCTGTGCGCGTGTTAATGTCCATTGAACTGCTGTTGAATGCGGTCAATTTGAATTTAATGGGGTTTTCTAATTTTATTGACCCTGTGGGAATTAAAGGTCAGGTATTTACTGTGTTTGTGATTACAGTAGCTGCGGCTGAAGCGGCGGTTGGGTTGGCAATTGTGCTTTCGATTTATCGCAATCGCGACACGATTGATATGGAGCAATTTAATTTGCTGAAGTGGTAAGCTTTAGCCTAGAACTAAAGTTCTGGCTCAAAGCTGAAACCCGTTTAAACGGGTTCAAGTCGGGTAAGCCGGGAAAGCCGGGGGGAGAAAAAATTAGGGTCTGCTGAATAAGTTTTGTGGTGGGGTTAGAGAGCAGGGGAAGCAGAGGAAGCAAAGGGAGCAGAGGGAGCAATGGTACATTTTCCGTGATTCTATCGCCATAGTTTTCAACACCGAGCGTGTTACTGGTAAGTCGAGGTAAGCGATGTCCTGAGCGTGTCGAAGGGTCGAGGTATTGATAGATAGTCTCAAATTTCCTTGAAGATGAACAACTTTCTCTACGGCTCCAAGTGTTGATAGCTAAGGGTTTGGGCTTTCTACAGCAAGCCCAAATTAAATTTAGAGCTGATCCGAAAAGTATGGCGTAGGGTGGGCATTGCCCACCACCTTTAAATCAGTACCATTGGACTTAAACTAAATGGCGCTGACTCGCATAACCTGGAAATAAATGAATTAACTCTTTGAACCCGTTTCAACGGGTTTCAGCTTTTAGCCCCAACTTTAGTTGAGGGCTTAAGTTAGCGACATTCTCCCCTCAAACCTATACTATTTATGGTCAATTATTCTGCCCTGGTTTAACTACCTTTATCACAACGCCAAACTTTCATCGTCTTATCCATACTGCCACTCACAAGTGTCTCACCATCGGGGCTGAATGCAACAGCATAAACTTCCCAAGTATGCCCATTCAAAGTAGCCAGACTTTGCCTATCATACAGTTGCCAGATCTTAATCGTTTTATCCATACTACCACTGACTAACGTGTAACCATCGGGACTAAATGCTAATGTCCGTACTCGTTGAGTATGACCCCTGAGAGTACCGAGTTCCCGTCTTTCTCCTACCTGCCATAATGTAATGGTGCCATCGCTTTTTCCGGTGGCGAGGAGTTGCCCATCGGGACTAAAGGCGACAGAATAGAAAAAGCCGAAACGTAACTGGCTATCACCAAAACTATCCTGTTCTTCGCCTGTACTTATTTGCCATAATTTCACCGTTCCATCCCCACTAACACTGGCAATACGTTCTCCATCGGGACTGATGGCAACATCATTAATATAGGAAGTATGTCCGGTGAGCGTTTGTAATTCCCTACCCTGTTGGATATGCCATAACTTAATTGTGCCATCATTGCTACCACTGGCTACTATCTCTCCATCGGGACTAATGGCGAGGGAACTAATCCATTTTTTATGACCCGTTAGGGTTAAAATAAGTTGTCCATTCTGTACCTGCCAAAGTTTGATCGTTTGGTCATAACTTCCTGTGGCTAAATATTGACTATCCGGTGTAAAGGCGACAGCACAGACTCGTTCAAGATGACCATTTAAAGTATGATACTCTTGTCCTTCGGGTAACTGCCATAACATCGCTGTGGCGTCTGCACTACCACTAGCCAAAATTAAGCCATCGGAACTAATCGCTACCGCTTCCACCGAACCCCAATGTCCATCTAAGGTTTGCACCACTTGCCAGTTAGTTAAGGGAGGATTAGAGGGAGGCTGGAGGATGAGGGGATGCGCCGGAGTTGATGCCGCACTTTGACGTCCTGTCCCCTGAAACCCTGACAGGCTAATCGATTGAGGCGATAGCGATGAGGTAGAACGTTGAGCTAACGAAATCGAGGGGAGTTGATTTAAATCCCGGAGAACTTCAGCAACGGATTGATAACGGTGATTGGTGGCTCGTTTCAGGAGTTTATCTAAAATATAGCCTAATTCATCACTAATCGGATTAGTTTTTAAGTAACGCCGCCATACCCAGGTATCCTCGCCTGTATCAAACAGTTGTTCAGGAGATATTTGCGTGAGTAAATGAATACAACTAACACCTAAACTATACAAATCACTGGCAAAAATTGCTTTTCCTTTCGCTTGTTCTGGAGCTATATAATCGGGTGTCCCCACAGTCGTTCCCGTTTTTACTGTACCAATGGCATGTTTAGCCGCACCAAAATCAACTAAAACTAAATTTCCCTTGATCATACCTGCTTCAGTTTCCCCTGTATCCCCAGTATAAATATGCCTGCGACGAATAATATTTTCTGGCTTAATATCGCGATGAATCACAGAACGCGAGTGGATAAACTCAAGGATAGCTAGCAAATCTCGCAGCATCTCCCGAATCTGCTGTTCGTTAAATACCCCTTCCTTTGCCAAGATTTGGGCTAAATTTTGCCCATCAATAAATTCTTGGACTAAATATTGGCGATTATCCTGGGTAAAATGAGCCAGCAATTCCGGAATCTGGGAATGTTTCCCTAACTCATCCAAGCGCACAGCTTCTCGTTCAAATAATTCTGTCGCTTTCTGGACATCGCTTGTCCCCTGGTAGAGGGGGAAAAACTGCTTAATCACGCATTGGGGTTTCGAGGGTTTATCCTCATCCACCGCCAAAAACGTTTTGCCAAACCCCCCTTGTCCAATCAATCCCAGACTGCGGTAACGTTCTCGCAGCAACAGTTTAGAACCACAACGTCGGCAAAAGCGCATCCCATCCGGGTTTTGGGGGCGATCGCAGTTAGGATTGAGACAATAGCTCATCAGCCAAGGGATATAAAGCCTTCGTCTCTATTTTGGCTTGATCAGGGCGCATTGCTTATAATAAATGAACATAACTATGTACATCAGCTTATGCTTCCCTACGAAATCACATCCCCAACAGAGGCACGAAATGGTTTTTTCCAGTTATTAGAACAGGTGGTACAAAACCATCAGATCTATATCATAAACCGCCGTGATGGTGAAAATGTTGCTTTGATTTCAGAGTCTGATTTAACCAGTTTAGTTGAAACTGTTTATCTATTTAGATCACCTACCAATGCTCGTCGGTTATTGGATGCTATAGAGGAATCTAAAACCGGAAAAATTAAACCTCAAACAATTGAAGAACTTGAGCAGGAGTTAGGGATTGAGCAAGAAAAAGAAAAAGAAAACTGAATCTGAACAGAGTAAGCCAGTAGTCGTTACTCGAATTCCTGGTTTTAGCTCTCAATTCAAAGAAGATCTAGCCTGGTGGTTTAAGCACGATTTTCAGAAAGCCTCAAAAATATTGGATTTAGTTACGGCTGTCATGCAAGATCCTTTTGCTGGAATTGGTAAACCTGAACCTTTGAAGTATATGGAAGCAAATATATGGTCACGGCGCATTGACCTAGAGCATCGACTTGTCTATCGAGTTGAAAATGTTCAGATTGATTTTTTAGGGTGTAGGTATCATTATGAATAACTAATCGCTCAACTCACCTGCTATCCAGCTATATCATTTCCGATTATTTCTCCAATTTCATAACATTTCACTTCAAATACCTCCAATTCTCTGCGTCCCTCTGCGCGTACCTCTGCGTTCCTCTGCGTTAAAATATAACCCCGATACCAACCTGATCAACACCGCCAAATCCTAATCGTCTTATCCGAACTTCCACTCACCACAGTCTTTCGATCCGGACTTATCGCCACAGAATACACCGCACTGTTATGCCCTTTAAGAATATCAATAATTTTCCCTGTACTTAATTGCCAAAGCTGAACCGTCTCATCCGAACTCCCACTCACCAGAACCTTTCCATCCCGACTCATAGCAAGTGAATTAACCGAACCAAAATTCCCCGACAAGGTACTCATTTCTTTACCCGTTCCCAAATACCAAAGCTTAATCGTTTGATCGGCACTACCACTAGCAATTATTTTACCATCAGGACTAAATACCACTGACTTAACCGCCGCTTTATGCCCACTCAATGTCATCATCAATTGACCAGTGGTTAAATCCCAAACCTTAATCGTCTTATCATCACTTCCACTGACAAGAATCTGACTATTAGGACTAATCGCCACAGCGTTAACTCGCCCTAGCCAATCGGAATGCTGAATCGATAAGGGAATTTCTTTACCAATTTCCAGGTTCCACAGTTTAATCGTTCGATCATCACTCCCACTAATTAAACGTTGCCCATCTCGACTAAAGACAATGGATTTAACCGAACTCGAATGTCCCATGAGGGTATAGAGTTCCTGTCCCGTTTTTGTCGCCCATACCTTAATCGTATAATCATCATTCCCACAGGCAAGCCATTTCCCATCGGGGCTAAACGCAATTGATTTTACGCCATTAAACCAGGCAAAATTTTTAGCCAGAATCCCCATCTCCTGACCCGTTTTTAATTGCCAGAGTCGCAGGGTTTGGTCATCACTTCCACTGGCACAAATCTCTCCCTGGGGACTAATCGCCACAGTATTAACTTTACCCGAATGGGCAGTTAAGGTTTGCACGCAATGCCATTTTTGGGTAATTAAACCAGACTCGGTGCGAGTTTCCAGTGTCGTTAGCCCCGTCCATACATCTTGCAGAGAATTACCAATTTGATGCATCGTTTTGCCCACTCCCTGAAGTCCGGCGTCGAGTTCATGTCTTAACATTGCCAGGGAAAGGGATGAGGGTTCTGGTGTTTCTGGGGCGTTTTTGGGCGGTGAGGGTAATCGATTTTTATCTTTAATGTCTTGCAGTTTATAGATTGTCGTCTGAAGTTGAACAATTGTCTCCTTGAGTTGTTCAATCTGTTGGTGTCGCTGGGAATTTACCTGTTGCGCGTTGGTTTCTAGGTGAGAGACTTGCTGGTTCAGGGGTTCAAGGTAGTCATACCATTTCGCGATCGCGTCTTTTAATTGTCCAAGCTGTAATCCTTGATTCGTAACCTGTGGTGTTAAGGTGTCGAGTTGAGTTTTCAGGGGTTCAAGCTGTTGCTGAACTTGGAGAATAATCGCATCATGCTGTTGCTGGTTAGCGACGCTAAATTCAGCAAATCGCTGTTGAGTTTGGCTATCCAGGCGAATTAGTTCCTGGTTGAGGGTGTCGATGAGGGGGTTAATGTACGCCAGAATACCTTCGGCTTGCAGGTGTTGTAATGCGTGTAATTGATCCAGTTGGGCTTGGGTTTGGCGATCGCGCTGTTGGGTTGTCTCGTCGAGTTGAGTTAGATGCAGCTGTAGAGGATGGATGAGTTGATAGATGTGGGCGATAATTTCCGTGTGTTGTTGCTGATTCTCGGTATTGAATTGTTTCAGTTGATTTTGGCTACGGCTATCCAGTTGAATCAGTTGTTGATTCAGGGGTTCGATTAGCTGATGAATTTTCGCGATCGCCGCCTTATACTGTTGAGCATTAACATCCTTAAGGTGATCGATACGCTCCTGAGTCTGGATATCCAGTTGAGAGAATTGCTCGTGAATCGGCTCTAGATTTTCATACACCTGCGCGATCGCTGTATCTTGGTGCTGACGGTTGAGTTGATGCAGCCGTTGACGATTCAGAACATTCACCCCTAGGGTGAAGGTTAAGGGGGTAGCGACGTAGATAACTTGCTGAGTCGCGGCTGCGATCGCGGTTCCCAAAAATGAACCCCCGATACAAACATATTCGGTAATATCGAGCCAGTGGCGTTGGGTCATGGCTGTCCTGGTGGTGAGTTATCCCTGATTATCTTAATTATCTATCATCCCTCCAATTTTGGATTATAGTTTTTACCTCGTCCTGCGATCAGCAACCCAGCCATAATCTATGATTTGGCATAGAAGGCTTTGAACTACTCTTTGGATAGAGATTTACCTAAACCTTAACCTGCTATTGTCTAACCAACGACTCAGTATAAATAGCAGGAGATCAACTCATGCCCTTGAATGTCACCCAAAAACTGATTCAATCCCATCTGGTTTCCGGTACGATGGAACCTGGTGCAGAAATAGCCCTCCGAATCGATCAGTCTTTGACCCAGGATGCCACAGGAACCATGGTCATGCTGGAGTTAGAAGCCATGGGTATTGATCGGGTTAAAACTGAACTTTCAGCACAATACGTCGATCACAATCTCCTGCAAACCGACTATAAGAATGCCGACGATCATCTGTTTTTGCGATCCGCCTGTCAACAGTTTGGCATTTGGTATAGTCGCCCTGGCAATGGTGTTAGCCATCCCGTTCAGATGGAACGCTTTGGTATTCCCGGCAAAACCTTAATCGGTTCTGATAGTCACACGCCAGCGGCAGGTTCTCTGGGAATGCTAGCCTTTGGTGCGGGTGGAATTGATGTGGCAATGGCAATGGCGGGGGAACCCATGTTTGTGAAAATGCCCAGAGTCTTGGGTGTGAAACTTTTAGGGAAATTACCCGATTGGGTTAGTGCCAAAGATGTTGTCCTGGAAATGTTGCGCCGCTACGATGTCCACGGCTGTCGGGGCATGATTATTGAATATTATGGACCTGGACTTGCCCAACTCAGTGCCATGGATCGCCACGTTATCGCCAATATGGGAACGGAAATGGGAGCCACGACGACTGTTTTTCCCTCTGATACTGAAATTAAGCGATTTTTAGAGGCTCAAGGGCGAGGACAGGATTGGGTAGAACTTGTCGCCGATGAGGACGCTGAATACAATGTCTATGACATGATTAATTTGTCGGAACTGGTTCCCTTAATTGCCTGTCCCAGTAGTCCGGGAAATGTTGTTCCGGTTGCCGAAGTGCAGGGACGCCCTGTGAATCAGGTGGTGATTGGTTCCTCAGCAAATCCAGGGTTGCGTGATTTCTGGATAGTTAGCCAAATTGTGAAAGGACAAATTGTTCACGATCGCGTATCCTTTGATGTTAACCCAACCTCCCGCCAGGTGATTGAGAATCTAGCGGCAATGGATGATGCCTTTATGAATTTAATCCATGCTGGGGTACGATTTCATCAGGCAGGATGTTTAGGCTGTATCGGCATGGGACAAGCACCTGCTTCTGATCAAATCTCTTTACGGACTATGCCGCGTAACTTCCCTGGGCGTTCTGGAACTGCTGATGATCAAGTCTATTTGTGTAGTCCAGAAACGGCTGTAGCGGCGGCTATCACCGGAGAAATAACTGATCCGCGTGAGTTGGAACAGCGTTTTGGTATCACCTATCCCCAATTCATTGCCCCAGAAACTGAAATCATTAATACCGATATGTTAGTGGCTCCGCCGGAAAATGGCAGGACAGTGGAACTGGAAAAGGGACCCAATATTAAATCCTTCCCCGAATTTACCGCTTTACCGAATAACATTTCTGTGCCTGTACTGTTGAAAGTAGAGGATAATATTTCCACCGATGAAATTTTACCTGCTGGTGCGCGGGTGCTACCCTACCGCAGTAATATCCCTGGCATTAGCCAGTTTGTCTATTACATGAAGGATGACACCTTTTGGCAACGGGCAGAAGCAGCGAAAGAAAAATCTGGGGGTCATGTTATTGTTGGCGGAAGTAACTATGCTCAGGGTTCTAGCCGCGAACACGCCGCGATCGCACCCCGTTATTTGGGACAAGTGGCTGTCTTAGCTAAATCTTATGCCCGGATTGGTTGGCAAAATCTGGTGAATTTTGGAATTATGCCCTTGGAGTTTGTCAATCCTCAAGATTAC
>JGI12210J13797_10732693_pt1 | contig 11811 bp, 9 predicted proteins | sample ElkSlonscriptome_3_FD_13797 | JGI IMG/M metagenome (IMG submission 13797) | reverse complement strand
CGCGGCCGGGACTGCGTTCGACTTCGTCGGCGCTGGCGAGGCCCAGGCGATGTACGCCGATCAGGACTTCATGTACATCTTCGACGGCGCTGGCGAGGTCCTGCTCCAGCAAAGCCGCAAGAGCGGGACCCTGTCCGAGTACCCGGTCGTCGCCGACATCGACGACGACGGCTCGGCCGAGATCCTCGTCGTCTCCAACCAGCACAACGGTGGCGGTGATCCCTGCATTCAGGCGATCAAGGACGTCGAGGATCGCTGGATTCAGGCCCGGCGAATCTGGAACCAGCACAGCTATCACGTCAGCAACGTGCGCGAAGACGGGACCATCCCGCAATTCGAGGCCCCGTCGTGGGACGGGCTCAACACCTTTCGGACCAACGCGCAGATCGAGGGGGGCGGGCTGTGCATGCCGCCGCCCGCGGGGTGAGGACGCCGATCGCCTGTCTGGCCCTCGTCCTCGCGGGGCTGGGCTGCGTGTCGCCGCCGCTCGCCGAGGGCAGCGAGGCGACGACAACGGCCGAGACGGACGCGAGTTCGACTTCGACCTCGACGACGAGCACGGCCGAGACGGGCGGCTTCGTGCCCGAGAGCTCGCCCGATCCCGAGACCTGCGATGAATGGGCCCAAGACTGTCCCGCAGGGGAAAAGTGTGTGCCGGTCGCAATTCGCGGGGAGTTTTATCAGACGACGACCTGCGTGCCGATCATCGGCGATGGCGGGGTCGGAGATGCCTGCACCTACGAGGGGGTGCTCAGCGGCGTCGATAGCTGCGACGCGAGCTCGATTTGCTGGAATACGGTCGAGGTCGACGGCGAGCTCGTCGGTCACTGCTTACCCTTTTGTGGCAACCACGCCGACGACCCGACCTGTCCGCCCGGCTACAGTTGTTCGACCGCCAGTGAGGGCGTCGTGCATGTCTGTGTGCAGCTGTGTGATCCGATCGCCCAAGGCTGCCCCGAGGGCCTCGGCTGCTACTGGTCCGCGAACTGGTTTAGCTGCATGGCCCCGGTCGGGGAGCTCGGGCCGGGGGAGGTCTGCGGATCCGTCACTGCTTGCGCTGCCGGGCAGATCTGCGTGCAGTCCGAGTTCGTGCCGGGCTGCGGAGCGGACGCCTGCTGTACGGTGGTTTGCGAGCTCGGCCTCGGCGATGGGCCGTGCGTGGTGGTGCCGGGGACCAGCTGCGTGGCGTTCTTCGAGGAGGGCACGGCGCCGCCGGGTCTCGAACATGTCGGGGTCTGCCTGAGCGAGCCGCCCTGAGCCTGCGGCGCCTGGCGCCCCGTCCCCCCGCACTGGTAAAAAGCGCGGGATGCAGGTCCACAGCCTCACCCTCACCCTCGCCAGCTTCTCGATCGCGGCTCTCGTCGGTGGCTGCAAGCCCGCCGAGCTCGACGCGGGCTACGTCGCGGCTCACCAGGCGGTCGCCGACGCCGAGTGCTGCCGGGCCAACGCCTACGCCTCGGCGACCGGAACCTCGAGCTCGATCGCCGACGAGATGAACGCCAAGGCCGAGGCCTGCTTCGCCAGCTTGGGCGGGACGCAGGCGGTGCCCGCTCATCTCGAGAGCGCGGTGCCGAGCGGGTACGAGTCCGAGTACGAGTACATCAGCAAGTTGTCTGACAGCGATCGGGCCAAGGTCGAGTCGATCAAGAGTCAGACGCAAGGCTGCGCGCAGCGGGCCAACGAGGCCTGGGACGCCAACGTCGGGCTGTGACCTGGCTAGTCGTCCTCGTCCCCACCGAGTATGCTGCCGAGCCATGAGCATGTCTTGGCGGGTTCTCGCGGCGCTTCCTTGTGTCTTGACCTTGGGCTGTTTCGACGACCCAAGCCCGTCGCCGGTGGGGAGCTCGACCGAGACGGGCGATGGGGACGGCGATGGCGACGGCGACGGTGATGGGGACGGCGACGGCGACGGGGACGGCGACGGCGACGGCGATGGAGACGGCGACAGTGACGGCGACGCTGCGCCGAGCTTCGTGAGCTTCACGGTCAACGGCAACCAGCAGCCGGCGCTCGTCGAAGCGGCCTCGGGGGTCATGCTCGAGGCCGAGGTTGAAGACCCCGACGCAGACATCTCGTACATCGAGTTCAAGCGCGATGGTCAGACCCTCTCGACCGAGGCCGGGCCCGGCCCCGTGTTCAGCTTCGAGTGGGTGGTCAGCGGCGCCGAGCTCAACGGCACCTACAGCCTCGAAGCCGAGGTCTACGACGCCAACGACAACATGGCGACGAGCGCAGCGATCAGCCTGACGCTCGGCATGCCGGCGTCGGGCGAGGTCGACGACTGGTCCCACGACAGCGGCGAGCTCGACGCAGCCTATGGCCTGTGGGTCGACGCCGAGGGCAGCTCGGTCGTGATCACGGGTCAGACCTCGGCCAACCTCGCAAGTGAGGCGCGCACCGATCGCGTGCGCGGTGACCCGTGGGCCGACAAGGTCGACTCCGAGTCGGTCTACGGCGCTGCGGTCACACCCCGAGATGATGGCGGCTTCTTCGTGGTCGGCGGTGCCGTGTCTGGAGGCGACAGCTATGACACCAGCTTGATCCACTATGACGACGCGGGCGAGCTGGTCGAGCGCCTCGAGGTCAACGCCACGAGCCAGCCCGCCGATGATACCGACAGCGCGATCACGGCCGGTCGCGCACCGGGAGGGCTGTGGGTCATGGGCTCCTACACCCCCAGCGGTGGGCCCCAGGTGGGCCAGGTCAGCACCTTCTTGCGCCGCTATACCGACGGCCTCGACCTCGAGTATTCGCGCTACCCGAGCGAGGAGCTCGCGGGTCGGGTGTTCGCCTACGACATGGCGGTTGCGAGTGATGGTCGCCTGGCGCTCGCGGGCGGTCAGTTCTCGAGCAACCCCGTCGTGCCGTGGTTTGCTCGTTTCGACCAGACCGGGGCGCTCCTCGATCAGACCGAGATCGACGATGTCGACGGCGGGATCCTCCACGGGGTCGCGCTCGGCGAGGACGGCTCGATCGTCGTCGGCGGTCAGACCACCGTCAACGGCGAGGCTCGCAGCTGGGTCCGCAGCTATGACCCGGCCGGCGATCTGCGCTTCGATGCCCAGCTCGAGGACACGGAGCTAGGGGTCGTCGCGGCCGTCGCGATCGACCCCTGGGGCGAGGTCGTCGCGGTCGCGACGGAGAACTGCGTGCTCGACAATTTTAGCTACGTCGACTGTGACCTCGTCATCCGTAAATTCGCCCCCGATGGCGCGCAGATGTGGGAACAGATCTACCCCGATCTGTTCAAGGGCCCCACGCTCGCGCTGCTCGGCTTCGACGCGAGCCTGGCCCTCGATCGCTACGGCTACGCCTACGTCACGGCGATCCCCCGCGACCTCGACGGCACCGACTGGTGGGCGCGCAAGCTCCACCCCTGAGCGTCGCGCTCAGTCTCCCAGCGCGCTCGGGCTGGTCGGCACGAAGTCACCCTCGCGCGCGTCCCAGGTCGCCCACGCCAGGCTCGGGTGCTCGAGCCGCGCCCGAAACCGAAACCGGACCCGCACGGCCTTGCCGCGCCGATCGACCCCGATGATCTGCGCGTCGTAGTCGAGGGTCTTGATCCGGTCCCCGACCTCGAAGGGCGCGCGGCTGGGGCTGCGCCAGTACTCCGACAGCCCCTCGGCCGGCCAGCCGCGGGGGTCGTAGAGCTCGAGGGTGGTCGCGTCGACGCGCTCGATCTGCGGAGGCGCGGGGCCATCGTGGAGCAGCCAGGTGAAGTTGGGGACCTCGAGGCCTCGGAGGCCGCGGATCACGGGCAGGTACTCGGCGCTGAGGTAGTTGGGCGCGTGGACGATGACGAGGCCCCGGCGGCTGAGGCCCTGATTGGGCAGCTGCTCACCGTCGGCGGCGGCCGGACCGGCGGGGCTGAGATCGTCGAGCGCCGAGCTCAGGCCGAGGCTGACCAGCGGCGGGACGACGAGGTGAACGAGCACGACGAGGCCGACCGCGGCGCGGTGAAGCAGCGGCCACGATTGCCCGCGCTCGCCGAGCCCGCGCTCGACGAGCTCGGCGAAGACCAGGGCGGCGGCGAAGCTGGTCAGCACGAGCAGGCGCGGTCCCGGGTGGCTGGCGACGAGCGGGAGGCAGCCCAGCGCGACGGCGAGCGCCCCGAAGCGGGCGACGTCGCTGGCGTCGCGGATCAGGTAGACGAGGACCGCGACGGCGACGGCGCCGGTGGTCGAGAGCCACAGCCACGCCGGGATCGTCGGCATCAGCGGCGGCGACAGGCTCGACGCCAGCAGCCACAGGTAGCGAGCGGGGAACACCGAGGCGAAGCCGCCCGGATCGCCGAGCGGATCGATGTAGGCGCCCGAGGCGACGGCGCCGAAGCCCGCCTGTGTGTAGGCGATGCGCCACGCCGCCGTGATCGCGAGGTAGGGGACCAGGGTCAGGGCTCGACGCCGCCAGCTGTCGACATCGATGCAGACGGCGTAAGCCAGCACCAAGCCCACGGTCACGACCCCGGCCTCGGCGCTGAGCAAGGCCACGAGCAGCAGCAGCGGCGCCACGACGGCCCCCGGTCGCCACCCGTCGCGCCGCCAACGATCGTGGACCAGCAAGACCGCGAGCGCGAACGCGCTCGACACCAGGCCGTTGCGATGGGCGAGCCAGCTGACGGGGGTCGTGTGCGTGAGCGACAGCGCGAACATCAGGGCCGCGAGGCTCGCGGTCGCGGGGTTGGACAGCAGGCGTCGGGCGCATCGCCAGGCGAGCGCGGACGTGAGCGCGTGCCACAGCACGCTGTGCAGGTGCATCAAGCCCGGTCGGCGGGGCCACAGCCAGTGGTCGAGGTGATGGGTCAAGACCGCGACCGGGCGAAAAAACACGATCCGCAGCTCGGGATCGACCCACCACGGATAGCGCCCCGAGGTCCGCAGCCCGATCGTCCGCGTGCGCTGCCCGTCGACGAGGGCGAACATGTTCCACCAGCGCGCGGACGTCTGACCGTCGTGGTAGCTGCGTAGAAAAGCTTGTTGTTGGAGATCGTCGCCGTGAAAGCCCGCGTCGAGGGTCGGCAGGCCCAAGAGGATCGCGGCGGCGACGACGACCCAGACGAAGTGAGGGCTGGCCAGGAGCTTGCGAGCGCGTGCGAGCCAGGGCGAGGGGGGAGCGGGCATCGGCGAGTGTGGCGATGCTAACGCAGCCCGTCGACGAAGCGCCGCTCCGACGCGGCCAGGCGCGCGTAGGTCTCGCGCGGGTGCTTGCTGGCGAGCAGCGTGGGCGGCAAGACCTCGGCCGCGCCGATGCTCCGCATGCGCTCGTCGAGCGCGACGAGACCATCGAGCGGACGCTGGGCGGCGATCCAAGCGTAGATCCCCGTCGCCAGCAGGCGCTCGCCGACCGCGATCAATTCGTCGACCCCCGCCTCGCTCGCCCACCGCTCGAAGCTGCGCGGATCAGCGAGCAGCGCGAGGGCCAGGGCCCGCGCGCTCGGTCCGAGCTCGCTCAGCTTGTCCGCCGTTGGCCAGGTCGGCTCGTCGGCCCCAAGCCCGATCCGCCGGCGCAGCTCGGCGACGAGCTCCTCGCCGTCGAACTGCGCGTCGAGGCGCGCCACGGCCCCGGCCCACGCCAGCGCAGTCCGCAGCCGCGGCGACGCGATCGCCAGCAACCCATCGAGCGAGCCCGAGCCACCGAGCAGGCGCGCGAGCGCCTGGCCTCGCCAGCCCAGCTCGAGCACCGCGAGCAGCTCGGCCTCCAACGCCGGCCCGGTCCGCGTCGGTCGCAGACAACAAAGCAGGCGGCCGAGATCGCCAAACTCACCGGCGTCGGCCCAGGCACGCAGCGCGGGGTAGCGCAGCAAGCTGTCCGACAAGACCCGCGCCTGACGCGGCGAGGCCTGCTCGAACCGCCGCAGCAACGCGGCGCGGCGATCGGCATGTCCAGGCTCAGCGACCGCAGCCACGATCGTCCCCATCATCGTCGCCGCGGTCGAGCTCGCGCGCAGGCCGAGGGCATCGGCCAGCCGCAGCAGCGCCGCGTGGGTCAGCCGGCCATCGCCCGGGGCCCGCGTCAGCAGGATGTCGAGGGCCTCCGCGGGCCGATCCTTGCGCTCCAAGGCGAGGACCAGGGCAGCCGTCATGACCGGCGACTTGGTCCGCGCGAGCCGCCCGTGAAGCCGGCCCACGGCGATCTGCGCCGAGCCCCCGAGGATCTCCACGGCCTCCTCGCACTCGGCCGCGAGCGCCTCGGGCAGCTCGGCGATCCCAGCCCCCTCGGCCCGACCCTCGTCACCGCCCTGCTTGGCGTACCAAGCTCGCAGCAGCTCGGCGAAGCGCAGGAGCTCATCGCCCGGTCGCGCGAGGCGATGGAGGGGATCGCAAAGCTCGTAGTAGCGCTCGCGCCCGACCTCGAGCGCGCGGACCAGGCCCTCGCGTCGGAGGTGACGCAGGGCCCCGGAGGTCGAGGCTTGCTTGGCGAAGCTGCGCTCGGCGATCTCGGTCACGCTCAGCGGCCGCCAGCTCTCGGCGAGGAGCTCGACGATGCCGCGCTGGCTCGGCGACAGCCGCGAGCTGTGCTCGCGCAGGTAGGCCCCGAGCGCCCGGCCGAGCCCGGCGAGGGCGAGCTCGGTCCGATCGAAGCGCCCGGCGTCGAGCTCGGCGAACACCAACATCATCGCCCGCGGCGTGCCCCCGAGCAGGTGGTGCAGGCTCCGAACTCGAGCCAAGCCCGCGTCGCAGGTCAGGGCCTCGGCGAGCGTGGCCCGGCCGTGGGCGGCGGCGAGGTGGGCGAGGAGCTCGCGGCACTGCTCGGGTGTCAAGGGCGCGAGGCGGTGGGTGGTGAAGCCGGCGAGCTCGGGGGCGACTTCGGGGATCGGGGCGCGGGCGCAGGCGACGACGGCCCAGCTCGGCTCGGCGGCGAGGACCGCGTCGAGCTGCGCGCGGCCGTCGGGGCCGAGGACGGCGCACAGCTCGTCGAGTCGATCGAGCAGGATGAACAGACGACGCCCCCGCAGGCGGGTGTGGATCAGCTCGAGCGCGCGCCGATGCTGGTCGCCGTCGCGCTGGCGCTGGAGCGAGCGCAGCGCGTCGACGCTCGGGCCGAGCTCGGGATCGTCGGGCAGCTCGCGGAGGATCGCGGCGAGCAGCTGGATGACCGAGCTCGGACAGCCTTGCTCGGGCGGGGCGACGACGATCGCGGCGCTCGCGATGTCTGTCGCCCGATCGATATGGGCCGCGAGCGCGCGCAGGACCTGGGTCTTGCCGATCCCCGGCGGGCCGACGACGAGCTGGTGGCGCGCGGCGAGGGGCTCGCCGACGCGGGTGAGGGATCGGAGCAATCGGTCGATCAGAGCCTCGCGGCCGATCGTCAGGTGTGCGCAGCCGGCCTCGCCTGCCGGGCGCGAGAGCAGCGGCCGCGCCGTCGAGGCCGAGGTCGAGCTCGCAATGGGGGTCATCGACGGCGTCTCGAGCATGCTGACATCTGACGTATCCGACATCTGTCGAGAGCGACACAAATCGGCGAATCGTGGATGTCTGCCAGGCTCGACAGATGTCGGCGTCGACAACAGAAAGTCGCGCGTTGATGGCCCGCAGCGAGCTCAGCCGCCGCAGCCGCCGCAGCCGCCGCCGCAGCCGCCGCCGCAGCCACCCCCGCAGCTCGAGCAGCCGCCGCCACAGCTGCTCCATCCGCCCCCGCCTCCGCTGACGGCGGCCTTGCCGAGCAGCGCGGGCCCAAAGAACGCGCCCAGGAGTGGCACGGCCAACAGGGCGGCGAACCCGAAGATGATCGTCGCGACCGAAATCGCGACCGTCACGACCGCGAGGGCCTTGACCGTCCAGCTGAGCTCGGCGCGGCCGAGCACGAACGCGACCAGGGCGACAATCGCGAGGATGAGCCCGAGCTGGAGGGCGAGGGGAAGCTCGACGCTGGCCTTGCCGACGAAGACCATGCTCGTGGCCAGGCCGGCCCCGCACAGCAGCCAGACCCGGATCATTCGAACAGTGAACGCCTGGCGGTCTTCGGGGCTGAGCGCCGGCTCGAGCTCGAGGTCCGGCGGCGGGGTCCAGGCCTCGGTCGCGCCCGGCGGCGGCGCGGCGCTCGGGAGCACGCCCCGCTCGCGGACCCAGTGCTGCCACGACAGCCAGGTCATGCCGGACAGGGTCAGGAGCGCGGCGATCGCAAAGCCGATCGTCAAGGGGAGGCCGTCGCTCTTGTGGCGGACCACGACCGGGATCGGACCGTTGTCCTCGCGGGCGCAGCGGAGCCCGGCGGCGACCTCGGTGCAGGTCCAGCGGCTGTCGGTGATCTCGGGCGCGTCGCGGGGGAACAGCAGCTCGACCTCGGCGTGGGCAACGGGGACGCCAAATTCGTGGACCCAGGGGATGCTGGTCTCGCGTCGGTTGAGCCGAACCTGGCGGGCGATGGGCACGGACTGCTTGAAGGAAAAGGCGACCGTGCTGACGCCATCGGGGTTGGCGGGGATCGTGTACTCGATGCGGTGCTGCTCGTAGCCGCGGGCGAAGTGGGGGCGAACCTTGGCGGGCTGGCCGTCGGCGAGCTCGAGCTTGTGCGACTGGGCCGTGCCGACGAATTTGAAGCCCTCGCTGTCGCCGATGCGCAGCTGGGGGTCCTCGTAGCTCAGCTCGAGCTCGATGTGGGCGGCCTTGGGCTGGCGCAGATCGACGCGGACGACGTAGTTGGTCAGCTTGCGGGCCGCGGCCTCGCCCGGCCACGAGAGCACGAGGGCGAGGCCGATGAATCCGAGCACGCGCGCGAGACAGATGCACAGGGGGCGGGACATCAGGCGGTCTCCAGCTGATCGATCTTGGTGCACGCGCGGGCCAGCAGGTCGTCAAAGCCGCTGAACTCGGCGAGGGGATCGTCGCCGCGCTCGCCTCCGCGCAGGCGGCCGAGCAGGGCGACGAGGGGCTTGGGCTCGAGCTCCAGCCAGCTGGCGAAGCGCTCGAGCAGCGCGGCCTCGGTCGCGGGCGGCTGTTCGCCGGCGAGGGCGAGGCTGTGGTGGGCGGCGATCAGCAGGTGGTCAAAGGCGTCGGCGAGGATCGTGTCGAGCGAGCGAACCTGGGCGGCGAGGCCCTGGATCACGCGGTTGCGGACCCGCCGGCTGATGCCCCGCAAGCTGCGTTCGAGCTCGTGGCGCAAGTCGGCGGGCTTGGGCTTGGCGAGCTCGGCGAGGCGCCGGGCCCCGTGGACATGGATATGGACGGCCTGCCACTGGGCGACCTCGAGGGCGTAGACGTCGAGGCCCGACTCGAGCTCGTCTTGGCCCACGGTCCGAAAGCGCAGGCCCTTGCGGACGAAGGGCGCCATGGCCTCGGCGAGCTCGCGCATCTGGGCGACCTCGAGGCCATCGACGAGCAACAGCAGCTCGGGGTGGCGGGCGCGATCGGGGCGATCGGGGTGGGCGGCGGCGCCGACGAGCGCGACCTCGGCGAGGGTTGCCCCGAGCGCGGCGGCGGCGGCCTCGACGAGGGCCTGGATCTGCTGGCGCTGCTTGGCGGGGAGGTGGTGGAGCGGGTCGTCGGCCATCCCGTCGAGTGTCGGGGCTGGCTCGTGGCTCGCGCAAGGGCGGTCTGACAACTTGACTGACAGGAGGGACCGCGCAGGTCCACACTGGGGCGATGAAGCTGCCGATTCCGACACCGATCGAGCTTCGAGCGGGCCTGCGCGCGGTCAAGACCGTGCTCACCCTCGAGGCCCCGCTCAACCCGATCGAGACCAAGCTGCTCGCCGCGGTCCAGCGCCACATCCTCGGATCGACCCTCGACGTCGACGCCCTCGCGCCGATCGAGGCGGGCGAGCTGCGCGCGACGATCGAGCGGCCCGAGGTCCGCCAGCAGCTGCTCATGGGCATGGTCGTGGCGGTGTTCGCCAGCGGCGACGCGCGGCCGCGGCAGCTCGAGCAGATCGCCGCCTTTGGTCGGGCGCTCGAGGTTGAGCTGCCGGAGCTCGACGACCTGCGCCTCATGATCGAGCGCCGCTTGACCTTGCTGCGCTTCGACCTCATCCGGCGGATGTACATCGGCGAGGGCATCGCCAAGATCTGGGAGCACGAGGGCGCCCGGGGCCTCGTCGAGCGCCTCGCTCGCTTTCGCGGGTTTGGCGAGGACCTCGCCCTCGCCGCGCGCTACCGGGCGCTCGGCGAGCTCGCCCGGGGCACGCTCGGCCGGGCCTACTTCGAGCACTGCCGCAGCGGCGGGTTTGCGCTCCCCGGCGAGCGCTACGGCGCGCCCGAGGCGATCGTCGTCCACGACATGGCCCACGTGCTCGGGGGCTACGGGACCGACGCCGCGGGTGAGCTGCAGGTCGCCGCGTTTACGGCCGGGTTTCGGACCCGCGAGCAGTCGCTGTCGATCATGCTGTTCGTGCTGTGTCAGTTCGATCTTGGCATCCCGATGGTCCCGGTCGCCGGGGCTGAAGTGGGCAACTTCGACGCGGAGTTGTTCTTCGCCGCGCTGCGGCGGGGGGCGGGGATGACGGTCGATTTGTTTGATGATTGGGATTATTGGGGGGTAATTGATCAGCCCCTCGATCAGCTACGGGGGCGCTATGGGATTTGAGTCGATGGGCGAGAGGAGCACCGGATAGCGGCGGAAGGGCCAAGCGAGGCGGCCAGGTCGGATCCATGTCCCGCAAGTATCCCCACAGTTCGCGTCGTCGGCCCAGGTGCCGGAGCAGATCGGGCCACGCTTCGCGGATGTGGTGGGGGGACGAATAGCCACACGTCGCGCGAGTTTGCTTCGCGCAGGAGCGCCCCGCATCCAGTACGTGCGCTCCGAGCGGTCGGAGGAAGCGAGCTTCTCTCGCAAGTCCGCCACGATCGCGTCGGTCCACCCCAAAAAGTAGGGCCGCACGGTCGGATCCCGAAGCGCCGTGCCCGTGGACGGTAGCACATAGTCATCGTAGCGCTCCTTGGCGGTCGGCATCAAGGCGAGGGAGACGGCGCTCACCCGTACGCAGGTCAGCGCGTGCTGTCCGGGTGCTCAACGCCTTTCGGCATCAAGGCGAGCGAGACCCTGCTGGGCCAGTAGCTGTCGATCTCGACCTCGAGGTGCTCAACGCCTTTCGGCATCAAGGCGAGGGAGACGTGTGTCGCGCCCCCGATGAGACGAACGATCTGCTGGTGTGCTCAACGCCTTTCGGCATCAAGGCGAGGGAGACAGGGTGAGCTTCTCGTCGCGGTCGTAGCCTCGGACCCGGTGCTCAACGCCTTTCGGCATCAAGGCGAGGGAGACGTAGATAACGATGGGCGGGCGCTCGGGGGGCGGGGTGCTCAACGCCTTTCGGCATCAAGGCGAGGGAGACAATCGACATTGGTCGGCGAGTTGACGGGGATCGCGGGGTGCTCAACGCCTTTCGGCATCAAGGCGAGGGAGACACGATCGGCGGCCTCGGGCTCCCGCTCGACGACGACGAGTGCTCAACGCCTTTCGGCATCAAGGCGAGGGAGACCGCGAGGCCCAGGCCAGGTCCAGCCGGGAGGCCACCCCATGTGCTCAACGCCTTTCGGCATCAAGGCGAGGGAGACTTCATCCATCAACTCCCTGTGTCGCGCCCTCGCGCTGCTGTGCTCAACGCCTTTCGGCATCAAGGCGAGGGAGACACGGGCCCGGTCCTCACGACCGACCTCGACGCGCGCAAGTGCTCAACGCCTTTCGGCATCAAGGCGAGGGAGACTCAGGGGCATCCGTTGCGAGCATGTGCCTCCAGCGGGTGCTCAACGCCTTTCGGCATCAAGGCGAGGGAGACCACGTCGAGCCGTAACCGTTCAGGCCCCAAGAAAGTCGATGTGATCGATCTCGCGACAAGCGGGATCGACAGGCCACCCAGATCGTGATCAAAAGGTCTCAT
>JGI12210J13797_10653819_pt1 | contig 11811 bp, 5 predicted proteins | sample ElkSlonscriptome_3_FD_13797 | JGI IMG/M metagenome (IMG submission 13797) | reverse complement strand
GCCCGCGCTGCCCCTGCTCGCCTGCCTGTCTGTCGCCGTGGTCCTGCCGAGCGCGCCGGCGAGCGCGAGCGAGGGCCAGTGGAAGCCCGATCAGCTCGAGGCGATCGAGGCCCGGGCCAAGCAGGCCGGACTCGAGCTCGACGCCAGCGCGCTGTGGGATCCGAGCGGCGACGAGCGCAGCGGCGGGCTGATGCGGGCCTCGGTCAACCTCAGCGGCTGCTCGGCGGCCTTCGTCAGCCCCAACGGCCTGATCGCGACCAACCACCACTGCGCCTACTCGGCCCTCCAGGCCAACTCCAGCGTCGAGCACGACTACATCGCCGATGGTTTCTTGGCCAAGGACAAGAGCGAGGAGCTGCGCGCCGAGGGCAAGTCGATCAAGATCCTGCGCTCGATCACCGACGTGAGCGACAAGGTCGAGGCCGCGCTCGCCGAGGCCGAAGACGACGTCGCCCGGGCCCGGGCCTACGAGCGCGTGCGCAACGAGCTCGTCGACGCCTGCGAGGACGCGGCCGAGTTTCGCTCGTGCCAGGTCGCGAGCTTCTTCAACAACTCGAGCTTCGAGCTCCACGAGTACGTCGAGCTCCGCGACATCCGCCTGGTCTACGCCCCGCCCGCGGCGATCGGCGAGTACGGCGGCGAGATCGACAACTGGATGTGGCCGCGCCACACCGGCGACTTCTCGCTGCTGCGGGCCTACGCCGGGCCCGACAACCAGCCGGCCGGCTACGCCGAGGCCAACGTCCCTTACCAGCCCGGCCAGTACCTGCGGCCTTCGACCGAGGGCGTCGACCCCGGCGACTACGTCGCGATCCTCGGCTACCCCGGCCGCACCCACCGCTACTTGTGGGCCAACGAGATCGAGCGCCACCACAAGCAGTGGCTGCCTCTGCGGGTCATCATCTACGGCGAGTGGCTCGAGATCCTCGAGGCCGAGAGCGCCCGCGACGAGGCCGTCGAGATCAAGCTCGCCGCGTTCAAGAAGAGCCTCGCCAACCGGCACAAAAACGCCGCCGGCAAGATCGCCGGCCTCGACCGGCTCGAGTTCACGGCCACCCGCAAGCAAGAGGACGCGCGGATCCGGGCCGTGGACGAGGACGCTGGCGCGACCCTCGACGCGCTCGAGGCCATCACCGCGGCCCGGCTCGCGCGGGCGCCCTGGGAGTTCTTGCTCGACAACCTCGGCTACGCCCCGCGCAGCCTCGCGATCGCCCGAACCCTGGCGACCTGGGCCGAGGAGCGGGGCAAGGACGACGACCTCGCGCGCAAGGCGGGCTACCGCGACCGCGACCGCGAGCGGGTCTGGAGCCGGCTCCAAAAGCTCGCTCACGATCACGACGCCCAGACCGACGTCACCATGCTCGCGAGCTTCTTGGCCTACGCCGACGCCCTCGACGACCGGCGGATCCGCGGCTTCGACTCGATCATGGGCGCGGCCAAGGGCAGCGGCGGCATGGGCCCCAAGCGCGACGGCGTGACCGGCCCGCCGAAGCCCTACCTCGACGCCGCCGCGGCCGCGCTCGACGGCTCGCAGCTCACGGACGAGGCCGTCCTCCGCGAGCTGTTCGACGACCCGGGCAAGGTCAGCGCGAGCAAGGACCCGATGCTGAAGGTCGCGCGCTTGTTGATCGACGACCTCGACGCCCTCGCCGAGATCAACGACGCCGAGCGCGGCCAGCTGCTGAAGCTCACGCCGCTCTACTTCGAGCGCCTCGCCAAGCTCCGCGGCGGCGAGCTCTACTCCGACGCCAACGGGACCCTGCGCATGTCCTTCGCCACGGTCCAGGGTTACGACAAGTGGAACGGTGAGACCCAGGCCCCGCAGACCGAGCTCGGCGGCGCCGTCGACAAGCACCGCGACGCCGAGCCCTTCGATCTGCCCGACGAGGTCCTCGCCGCGGCCAAAGACGCGGGCCAAAGCCGCTGGATCGACGCCGAGCTCGGCGACGTCGCGATCGCGTTTTTGGCCGACGGCGACACGACCGGCGGCAACTCGGGCTCGCCGGTGATCGACGCCCAGGGTCGGCTGGTCGGCTTCAACTTCGATCGGACCTGGGAGAATGTCGCCGGCGACTACGTCTGGCGCCCCGGCCACTCGCGCAACATTACGGCCGACGCCGGGTTTTTGTACTGGATGCTCGAGCTCGAGGGCGCCACCCACCTGCTCGACGAGCTCGGCGTCGCCGACCACGTCGCCCCGGCCGAGCCCACCAGCGAGGACGCGCCCGCGGCCAAGACCGAGGCCAAGCCCAACGCGGGCAAGTCGGGCTGCGGCTGCGTGGCCGACGATCGTCGCGAGCACCGCGGGCTGATCCCGAGCTTGCTGATCCTCGCCTTGGCGCTGATCCGGCGGCGCCGCGAGTAGCCTCAGGTGACCAGCTCGGGGATGATCCGTCCGGCCTCGTCGACGGTCGTCACCGGGCGGCCGTCAGGCGTCATGTGGGTCTCACCGCCGTCGACGCCGAGGACCGCGGCCAAGGTCGCGAACAGCTCGGGGACCGTGACCGGACGGCTGGCGATCTCGTCGCCCTTGGCCGAGCTGTCGCCAATGACCGCGCCGGCGCGGATCGGACCGCCGCCGAGCACGACCGAGCTCAGCTTGGGGAAGTGATCGCGGCCGCCGCGGGCGTTGATCCACGGCGTGCGGCCAAAGTCGCCGATCACGATCACCACGGTCTCCGACCACAGCCCGCTGGCGACGAGGTCGTCGATCAACGCCGCCGCGGCCCGGTCGAGCTCGGTCGAGAGCGCGCGGACCCGGTTGAAGTTGTCCTCGTGCGTGTCCCAGCCGCGCATCCCGACCTCGACGTGGGTCACGCCGGCCTCGAGCAGGCGCCGGGCCATGAGGCAAGCGCGGGCGAAGCGACCCTCACCGTAGCGGGCCCGGTTGGCCGCGGGCTCGAGCTCAATATCAAACGCATCGAGAGCCGACGCGCGCGTCATCGCGACGGCCTGCTCGCCGACCGCCCGCGCGCCGATGACCTGGGCCGAGCCGTGGCTGGCGGCGAAGCCCTGCTCGAGCGCGCGCCACAGCTCGACGCGACGATCGCTGCGCGCCGCGTCGACCCGGCCCGGCGGCGCGAGGTTGCGGACCGGCTTGTCGGCGTTGGGCACGCTAAACGGCGCCCACGCGGCGCCGAGGTAGCCGGGGCTCTGACCCGGAGCGTTGATCGCCACGGTCCCCGGCAGCTCGGCGCTGTGACCCGGCGCCGCCGCGGCCCGACGCGCGAGGTGGGCGCCAAAGTCGGGGTGGACGACGCCGCCTTGGGGCACGAAGCCGGTGTGCATCAGGTAGCGGGCCCGCTCGTGGTTGCCCTCCTTGGCGCTCAGCGTGCGGATCAGGCTCAGCTGGTGCATGCGCGCGGCGAGGCTCGGCAGGTGCTCGGACACGCGCAGGCCCGCGACCGAGCTCTCGATCGCCTTGAACGCGCCGCCGGTCAGCTGGCCCGGCTTCGGATCAAAAGTGTCGATCTGGCTGGCGCCACCATGCATGAACAAGACCACACAGCGCTTGGCCGGCGTGATCCGGGCTGCGGCGCCGGGGCTTGGATCGCCGGCCCAGGCCGCTCGCGAGCGTGCGTGGGTGCCGGCGAGGGCCAGGAGCGAGCCGAGGCCAGCGCCGAGACCCGTACGAATAAACTGTCGACGATCGATGGTCATGGCGATACCTGGGCGGTCAGTGGTTCGAGCCAAATTCGCTCGAGTAGATCATCGCGAACATGAGATCCTCCCACGCTCGGGTCCCGTCGCGGGCGATGGTCTCGCGGCCGAGGGCGAGCTCCTCGGGCCGCGGGTGGCGGGCATAGATCATCAGCCACAGATCTTCGAGGCGCGCGTCGGTCTCGGCGCTGTCGGCGAGGATCCGCTCGAGGCCGCTGCCCGGCCGCGCGACCACACCCTCGTTGGTCAGGCCGCCGTTGAGCAGCAGCAGGGCCTGGGGCACGTTGCCCGAGAACCCGTCGCCCGCGCCCATCTCGTCGTCGGCGAACACGAACTCGTACTCGCGCAGGGCGGTCTCGATCTTGCCCCGGACCGCGCGACGGAAGGCCCGACCGCCGACCTCCTCGATCGCCGTGACCGTCAGCAGCGACGCGAACAGCTGCTCGGCGTCGAGGGGCCGGACCGCGGCGCGGGCGAACACGGCCTCGGCCGCGGCGATCTCGTGGGTGTCGAGCTTGGCCGGGCCCGAAGACGCGCGCTGGTAGGCGGGCGAGAGCACGATCCTGCGGATCAGCGCGCGCTGGTCGTGATCGCTGGCGCGAAACTCTTCGGCGAGCGCGGTCAACAGGGCCGGGCGCTCGCGCGCGGCGAGCAGGCCGTCCCAGGGCTCGACGATCCCGGCCCCGAGCAGCTGGTTCCAGACCCAGCCGACGGTCGCCTCGGCGAAGCGCGGATCAGCGATGATCGAGCGGGCGAGCGCGGCCCGGCGGGTCTCGCCCTCGGCCGACGCCGACGCCTCGGCGCCCAAAAATCGCGGCGCGATCACGACCGCGTCGTCGCCGTCCAAGGCCACGCGCAGCTCGCCCTTGCGCCGCTCGTGGACCTCGACCTTGGGCGGCGCCATCTTGGCGCGCTTGCCCTTGGCCTGGGCCTTGGCCTGTTTGAGAGCTTCGCGGTCGAAGCGGACGACCGTGCGCCCGAAGTACGCGGCCTGGGCCCAGAAGTCTTCGCGGCTAAACTCGGGCGCGTAGGGGTGGTCGTGGCACTGGGCACACTCGATCTGGGCGCCGAGGAACACCCGGGCCGTGGTCGAGCTGAGCTCGGCGACGGCGTCCTCGCGGCGCGGACCCCGGAGCTTGCGCGCGCCGAGGTAGGCCAGCGCGGGGTCGTCCTCGACCATGCCCTCGGCGGCGAGCAGGTCCTCGGCGACCGCGGACCAGGACCGGTTGTCGGCCAGCGCGCCGAACAGATAGGACTCGAGGGCCTCGCCGGCGATGCGTCGGGCCTTGCGATCTCCGGGCAGGAGCTCGGCCGTCCACAGCCCAGCCCAGCGCTCGGCGTGGGCCTCGCTGGCGAGCAGGTCATCGACGAGCGCGGCTCGCTTGTCGGGGGCGTCGCTGGCGAGGAAGGTCTCGACCTCGGCCTGGGTCGGGACCCGACCGACGAGGTCGAGGCTGGCCCTACGAATGAACGCAGCGTCGCTCGCCAGCGGGCTCGGCTCGACCCCGGCCTCGGCCCACATGCGCTCGAGCTCGCGGGCGACGGGATCGGCCTCGGCGTCCTCGCTCCGCGCCGCCGCGCCCTCGCCCGCGCGGGTCTGCGTCTGCTCGCTCGCGCTCGGCCCGGCGCAGGCCCCGGCGAGGACCAGGACCAGGACCCACGAGCACGGACGAAGGCGAGGCATGTCCATGGTTTTGCCAGAGTCGGGCGCGCTTTGTTGCAGCGATCGTGTAAGCGAAGCTTAAACGGGCTCCTAGAGATAAATCAGGATCAGCGAGCCGAGCTCGAGGGCGACGATCCACAGCGTCGCGACCATCACGCTGCGGACCATCGCCACGGTCACATCTTCGGCCGAGCGCTTGTCCTCCGAGCCCTTGGCGATCGCGTCGCCGGCGATGCCCAGGGCGTAGACACAGCACAGCCCGACGGCGCGGACCCGAAACACCGCTCGCTCCGGCGGCGGATCGATGATGTCGGCGGTCAGCAGCTCCCACGCGAACTGCCAGTCGCCGGGCAGCGCGGGCACCCGCAGCTCGAGGTAGATCAACCCGCCGACGAGCATGCCGAGGGTGAACAGCCCAGCGAGCAGCAGATAGGCGAGGGCCAGGCCGAGCCAGGCCGGGACCCACAGGTAGCGGCTGCGGCTGATGCCCAGGGCCTCGAGCGCGCGAGTCTGGCGGGTCAGCGACATGCCCCCGAGCCAGGCGACGACGGCGTTGGCCGAGGTCGAGGCGAACAAGATCCCCGACAGCGGCGGGGCCAGGGCGATGACGTGCATCGAGCCGATCAGCGAGAACACCCGCTCGGGCCGGATCGGCAGCTCGCCGCCGCCGATCGAGCGGTGGAGGATGTACAGCAAGGTCAGGCCGATCAGCAGCGAGACCACCGAGAAGAACAGCGCCGGGCGCCACAGGGCCTGCTTGAGCACCGGGCTGAGGACCTCGATGAAGTCGCGGGGGCGGGTCACGGCGCGGGCTAAGTTGGCGGCGACGCGTGGGCCGACCTCGAGCCCGCCGAGCGCGGTCCGAGCCAGGGCCTGGCCGCTGGCGAGGGCCCGACCGGCGAGGCGCGCGAGCAGGCCGCGATCGTCGTCGCCGGTCTTGGGCGCGCTGTCCTCACTGAGCCGGGCGATCATCTGATCGCCGATCGCGGCCGCGACCTGGCGGCGAAGCTCGCGCTTGCGCTGGCGAGCGCGCAGGCGCGAGGCGCCGATGTCCCGCTGGCTGGGGTCGACGCTGGCGAGGGGATCGAGCTCGACGATCCCGTGCTCGCGCCGATCCATGAACCAAAAGCGATCGGCGAACCCGGCCGCGAACTCGAGCTCGTGGGTGATGACCAGGGCCGCGGCCCCGCGCTCGATGATCTCGGCCCGCAGCAGATCGGCGAGCATCTCGACGCGCAGCGGATCGAGGCCGACGGAGGGCTCGTCGAGGAACAAGATCCGCCGGCCGCCAGCGAGGGTCCGGGCCACGGCGAGGCGCTGGGCCTCGCCGCCCGACAGCCGCCCGACCTCGCGGGCCTCGCCGCCGGCCCAGTCGGGCGGGAGGTCGACGCTGGTCAGGGCCTCCTGCAGCGCGCCGGCGCTGACGGTCCGCGGGGGTGTGGCGTTGCGCATGGCCAGGGCGAGGTTGCCGGCGACGTCGAGGTGATCGAAGAGCGCGCCGCGCTGGGGCACGATGCCGACGGCCGCGTGTCGCTCGAGCCGCCCGGCCCGGACCGCGAAGCCGTGATCTTCGAGGGCCGCGCGGTCGTGGAGCGCGGTGACCAGGGTCGACTTGCCGGCCCCGCTGCCGCCGAGCAGGGCGACGATCTCGCCCGCGCGCAGCTCGAGGTCGACCCCGCGCAGCAGCGCCGCGCCGTCGGGTCGATCGATGTCGAGGGCCACGACCTCGAGCAACACGCGGGGATCGGAGGTGCGCTCGTCGCTCGCTGCCGCCGTCGAGACCATGGGCCTACTTTGCCACGCCGTCCGTGTTAGCGTGGCGCCGAGGACACGAGGCCGTGGCGGGCGATGAGCGAGGACAGGACGACGAGCGCGCGGGGCTCGACGCGGACGCCGTCGCGCCAGACGACGAGCCCGCGTCCAAGTCCGGAGCCGGGCGCGAGCGCGAGCAGACCGGCCGCCCCCCGCCCGAGGCCGAGCAGAGCCCCGCGCGCGCGCAGACCGACCGCCCCCCGCCCGAGGCCGAGCAGAGCCCCGCGCCCGACCAGGTCTCGCGCACGCGCGACGACACCCAGCCGATGAGCGTGCCGACGCCCGAGGAGCTCGGCGCCCGCAAGCTCGTGGTCGAGGACAAGCGCGAGCCGGTCGAGCCGAGTCTCGAGCTCGACATCGCCGTCGACGAGGGCGGCGCGCTGATCTCGAGCGAGCGGGCCTCGGAGGCCTCGGGGACCTTCGAGCTCGAACCCCGCGCGTCGGAGCGATCGAGCGCGGGCGCGCGGCGCAAGCGTCACGCGGCCGGAGTCCACCCCTCGCTCGCGGGCGTGCAGCTGCGGCCCGACACCGGGCTCCACCCACGCGTCGAGACCGACAGCTACGCCGCGGTCTCGACCGCGCCGCCCGAGTCCATGGCCCCGTCGCCGCCCGCGTCGAGCGAGGCGTCGCCCGCGTCGAGCGAGGCGTCGCCCGCGTCGAGCGAGGCGCCCGCGTCGAGCGAGGCACCGTCGCGCGACCGAGCGGCGAAGCGCAGCCAGCCCAAGACCGGGACCTTTGCCCAGGTCGGCGCCGCTCCCCGGCCGACGGAGAACCTTGGCGCCCTCGGCCCCCAGGCGACCGGCGCGTGGGACCCGAGCCAGACCGGCTACTACAAGCCGCTGCCGACGACCAGGCGGATCGCGCGGCTGTGGGAGGAGCTCGGCCTGCGCGTCGGCCAGCGCATCGCCGAGACCGTCGGCGACGACCACGTCTACCTGCTGCTGATGGCCGCGATCGTCGGCGTCGCCAGCGGAGCCACGGCCGGCGTGCTGCTGCTGTGGATCGCCCGCGCCGTCGAGCTGTTCCCCCGCGTCGGCGAGGCGTTCCCGAGCTTCGGCTGGATCTACGTGGTCTTGGCCCCGGCCCTCGGCGGGCTGATGGTCGGCGGCCTGCGCCTCGGGGCCCGGCGCTGGCTCGGCGATCTCGCCGAGGGCATCCCGGCGATCATGGAGGCCGCGGCCGGGCGCGGACGGCTCAAGGGCAGCTCGGGCGCGGTCCTCGGCGTCGGGACCGGGCTGACGATCGCCTCGGGTGGATCGGTCGGCCACGAGGGTCCGACGGTCGCGATCGGCGCGACGGTCGGCTCGGTCGTCGGACGCTTTTTTGGCCTCCGCCTGCGCCGCCAGACGATGATGCTCGGCGCCGGCTGTGCCGCCGGCCTGGCCGCGGCCTTCAACGCGCCGCTGGCCGGGGTCATCTTCACGGTCGAGGTCGTGTTCAAGCGCAGCGTCGGCGGCAACATCGGGACGATGTCGGTGTTCGTGCCCCTGGTCGTGGCCGCGGTCGCCGGGACCTTCACCTCCCACGCGATCTTCGGCGACCGGACCGAGCTCATCGCCCCGGCCGGCGAGGTCGCCGGCAACCACCTGGTCATCGAGATGCTGTTCTTCTTGGCCCTCGCGGTCCTCGCCGGGCTCCTGAGCCCCGCGATGAGCCGGGTGATCCTCGCCGTCGGCGATCGCTTCGCCAAGCTCGACAAGGTGCCGAGCTGGGTCAAGCCGGCGATCGGCGGGCTCGGGGTCGGGCTCCTCGGCCTGTGGTTCACGCAGCTCCTCGGACCCGGGCGCGGGATCGTGTTCGAGGCCCTCAACAGCGAGCTGATCTGGCAGTTCGCGATCGGCCTGGCGCTGCTCAAGATCGTCGCGACCGCGCTGACGATCGGCTCGGGGGGCATGGGCGGCGTGTTCATGCCCTCGCTGGTCATCGGCGCCTGCGTCGGCACGGTCGTCCACGCCCTCGCCGCGCTCGTGCTTGGGCCCGACGTCAGCTTGCCCGCCGCCTACGCCCTCGTCGGCATGGGCGCCTACCTCGGCGCCACGCTCCGGGCCCCGCTGACCCCGATCGTGATGATCTTCGAGCTGACCGGCGACTACGACCTGATCTTGCCCCTGATGTTCGCCTGCATCCTCTCGGCCTTCGTCGCCGGCCGGGTCGAGCGCGACACCTTGTTCGACCTCGTGCTCCGCCGCAGCGGCGCCGAGCACCTCGACGTCGACGACGACCTCGGCGTGATGTATCGCGGGCGCGTCGGCGACCTGATGGTCGAGCCCGACCACATGCTCCGCGTCGACTCGAGCTTCGAGGAGATCCAGCGCGCGGCCCTGGTCGAGGACACCCCGACGCTCTACGTGCTCGACGCGGACGAGCGCGTCGTCGGGGTCATCGACAGCCGGACCCTCGCCGCCCGCCTGCTCCGCGGCGAGATCGATCCCGAGGCCGCGGCCGGCTCGCTGATCACGACCGAAGAGCCGCCCGTGCTCGTGGCCGAGGACACCCTCGCCGGGGCGATGCTGGCCTTTTCTCGCTCGGGCCGCGACGTGCTCCCGGTCGTCGATGCCGACCGTCAGCTGCTCGGCCTGCTCGAGCGCAACGTGCTCATGGCCCACTACAGCGAGCACGTGCTCGAGCAGCGCGACACCGGGCTGCAGCTGCACGCCCAACATGGCCTCGATCACGAGGTCAACCTTGGCGTCGGCGTGACCCTCGAGCGCATCGTCGTCGGGCGCTCGTGGGCCGGGCACAACCTGATCGAGCTCGACCTGCGCGGGCGCGTCAGCGTCCAGGTCCTCGAGTGGCGCCGGGGCGACGAGCTGCTGGGCATCGACCCGCGCCGACCGCTGCGCGAGGGCGACATCCTCGCTCTCGCCGGCAACCGCGACGCGCTCCTGGCCGCGCGCTGGATCGATCCGGGCCGCTAGGCGAGATGCGCTCACCGCGCAAACGGAACACCCCTGCACCTGGTCTATCGCTCCGGGCTGCGCCAGGATGAGGACCGTGCCCTTCTTGACCTATCTCGATCCGGCGAGCGTCGATCCTGCGGATCTCGTCAATCGAGACGCGATCGTCTCGTGGCTGCGGGCGAGTCTCGACAGCTTCCTGCGCGCGCCCGACAAGTCCAGGGGGCGCGCGGTCGCGCTGCTCGGCGATCGGGGGATCGGCAAGAGCATCGTCATGCGCGAGGTCGTCGACGCGCTGCGCGAGGCTCACGCGGCGACGACCTTGGTTGCGATCGTCGACTGTAGGGGCGTCGGAGATCAGCGCCGCCTCTATCACGAGATCGCCGGCCAGCTCGTCGATCAGCTCGGGCACCGCGACAAGGCCTTGCTCGACACCGCCCGCTTGCTCGAGACGGTTGCGAGCTTCGATTCGGTCGAGCGCCGGGTGCTCGAAGAGCACATCACCCACTACAAGGGCGCGCTCAAGCTCGGAGGTAAGCGCAACCTGCTGCGGGTGCTCGGCGTCAGCTACGACGTCGCCCTCGGTCGGTCCAAGCAAATCCGCGAGACCCTCGAGGGCACAGTCAGCTTCAACGCGAGCCGACTACGCGAGGCCGTCGTCGCGCTCTTCGCTGACCTTCGCGCCCACGAGCTCGACGTCATCGTCGTGCTCGACAACCTCGACGAGCTGCGTCACGAAGCCCTCGTCGACGAGCAGCTTCGGACCTGGCTCCACGCGGAGATCGACGGTCTGCTGAGCCTCGCCCGCGCGCCGATCGGCCTCGTCGTCACGGCGCGGACCTACTTCGCGGGCAGTCTCAGCCGCCAGATCGACGGGACCAAGGTCATCGGCAGGCTCGCCGCCGAAGACCACGAGGCGATCATTCGCCGCCGGCTCGAGCACGAAGCCGACGACATCCGGGCCGCGTTCACAGGCGAGGACAGCGAGCGCTGCATCACGGCCCTGGCCGAGCTCGCCCACACTCCCCTGGCGCTGCTGTCATGGTTTCGCTACCTGGCCGAAAACGAGCTCCACTGCTCGGACGCGCCGGCTCGCGCGCTCGAGGGCCTGCTCGGCGATCGCTTCGCCAACATCAACGCCAAGATCATCGAGGAGGTCGTCGCGGCCTACGAGGATCCCTACGCGCCTCTGTCTGCGGCCGAGCTTCAGCAGCTGTGCGGGGACAACCCGGCGATCTTCAAGCAGCTGCTGCGCTCGCAGATCGTCTTGCCCGTCGACTTTTGGGATCCCCACGAATTCGTCCTCGCGCCCGAGCTACAATTCATGTGTTCGACGAGCTGAGATGCGTCTGCGCCTGAGGAACTTCGCGGGACTGCGGCTCGGCCTCGCTCCCGGCTGGTACGAGCTGCCCTCGCACACCTCGGCCGGGGATCGCCGCCGGCTCCTCGACCTGCTCAGCCAGGGGCTCGCAGACGCCTCGACCATCGTCGACTGCAAGTGGCCGGAGCTCGGGCTGATCGAAGCGAGCGTCGGGGCCGATGTCGTCATTCACGTCAGCGTGCCTGGATCGGTCGACCATGACGCGCGAGCGCGCCGCTGGCAAAGCTCGAGTCCACGCGTCGGCCTCTACACGGTCGACGCGCCGGGGCGCTGGCCCGAGCCCAACTGGGACGAGCGCGTGGTCAAAAGCGCGCTCGCGGCGTGGCTGCGGCGCTCGTTCGCCAGCGAGGACCATCCCCTCGCCCAGCTCGGGCTCGGCCGGCTGGCCCTCGATCGGC
>JGI12210J13797_10513735_pt1 | contig 11813 bp, 9 predicted proteins | sample ElkSlonscriptome_3_FD_13797 | JGI IMG/M metagenome (IMG submission 13797) | reverse complement strand
GAGGACTCGAACCTCCACATCCTTGCGAATACTAGCACCTGAAGCTAGCGCGTCTACCAATTCCGCCATCTGGGCACACAACCGCAGGCGTCCTTGGGGCGGCCTGGTCGGTGGAAGCGGGCGGATAGCGATCTATCGGTCGGCTTGTCAATCGGATTACTGCATTCTGAAACGATTTGCCTCATCAGCGCTTCGCCTCTTTTCAGGTTTTGTCGGCGAGATTGAATCCCAAGGTCAGCCTCCCCGTTCCGGCCATCCTCCACCATGACATCAGCGAACCTGGCGGTCTGCCTTTCAAAGCGATCCCCATTTCTCTGCCGTTGGCGAACAGGCTGATCGTTGAGGTCGACATTCGAAGTGCCAAACCGTGCCGCAAGTTCGAACAGGCCGTGCTGGCTACTCACGGCGCGCGGATGAATCGCGAAAGGAGGAGTTCCCTCGGGCTCCGGGTGGCTGTAATGCGGTTTACCACGAAGGGCGCATCGACGAATTCCGGCGTGACCCGATGTCATGACCCGATCTCCTCGCTGAATGAAAGCTGCGGGAAATTTTTCGATCAGGGCCAGAGATGCAGCGGGCGCAAAGATCATGCGTTTTCCCGGACCATAGCCTTTCAGGCGCGGATCAGAAGAAGGGGGCAATCCTCATCGCGAATGTCGGATGCACAATTCGCAATTATGTTCACGAGAATGGAGGTTAAAAAAACCGATCGGGAAGATGAAGGCGATTGTCCGCCGGGCCGGAATGTGGTCGAACCGTAGGCAGCCCGTCGTCATCGTGACCCGATTGCAGTCACGCTGTGACGATGGGCAAAACGTGACAAATCACCAGACTTGCAAACGCGGATAGCCCGATGACCGACATGAAATTCGAATCCCTCACCGTTCATGCCGGGTGCGAACCCGATCCGACGACGAATGCGCGCATCACGCCGATCTATCAGACGTCGAGCTATGTTTTCGACGATGCCCAGCACGCCGCCGACCTGTTCGCGCTGAAACAGTTCGGCAATATCTATTCGCGCATCATGAACCCGACCAACGATGCGCTGGAAAAGAAGATCACCGCGCTCGAAGGGGGCGTCGGCGCGCTTGGCCTGGCGAGCGGTCATGCCGCGCAACTGGTCGCGTTTCACACCCTGATGGAACCGGGCTGCAACATCGTCGCGGCAAAGCGGCTTTATGGCGGATCGCTCAACCAGATGGGGGAGGCGTTCCTGAAATTCGGATGGCAAACCCGGTTCGTCGATGCCGACGATCCCGAAAACGTACGCGCCGCAATCGACGAAAAGACCCGCTGCGTCTTTATCGAAAGCCTCGCCAATCCGGGCGGCGTGGTGACCGATATATCGGCCATCGCCGACATCGCCGATGCGGGCGGCGTGCCGTTGATCGTCGACAATACGATGGCCAGCCCGGCGCTTTGCCGTCCGTTCGATTACGGAGCCGACATCGTCACCCATTCGACCACCAAGTTCCTGAACGGCCATGGCAACGCGATCGGCGGTGTCATCGTCGATTCCGGCAAGTTCGACTGGAAGGCGCAAGGGCACAAGTTCCCCAGCCTGACGCGGCCCAGCGGATCGTATCACGGCGCGGTGCTGGTCGATGCGCTCGAACCGATCGGCCCGATTGCCTTCATCACCGCGTGCCGCGTCCTTGGCCTGCGCGATCTTGGCCCGGCGATGGCGCCGCAGAATGCGTGGCTGGCGCTGACAGGCATGGAAACGCTCGCTCTCAGGATGGACCGGCACTGCGAAAACGCGCTCGCCGTGGCGCAGTGGCTTGAAAAACATGAAAAGATCGAATGGGTGTCGTATGCCGGGCTTGATGGAAATCGTTACAAGCCATTGGCGAACAGGTATCTGGGCGGTCGCGGCGGGGCAGTGTTCACGTTTGGCGTGAAAGGCGGATACGAAGCGGGAGTGAAGCTGGTCTCCAATGTCGAGATGTTCAGCCACCTCGCCAATATCGGCGATACCCGCTCGCTCATCATCCATCCGGCCTCGACGACGCACAGCCAGTTGAGCGGCGACGATCTGGAGGCGGCAGGCGCGGGTCCGGACGTGGTCCGCATTTCCGTCGGGATCGAGCACGTCGACGACATCATCGGTGATCTCGAGCGCGGCCTGAGTGCTCTTTGATCCTTACTGTTTCGAGGGCGAGGGCGGAGTGCGGCAGGGCGGGTTGCGGCAGGACTAGGTGGCAGGAATGAACGCCGACCGCACCCGGATCGTGCTCGCCGGGGCCAGTGGAACCATCGGACGGGCGGTTGCCGCCGAAATTCTGGCACGCGGGCACGACCTGACCTGCCTTGTCCGGCGTTCGGCCACCGGGGAAGACGCCGCGCGCGATCCGCAATTGGCGCGCGCGGAATTCAACTTTGTGGAAAGCTACGATCAAGACGGCCTGACCAGTCCAATGCGACAAGCGGCGGATGCGGGCGGCATCGATTGCGTCATCTCGTGCCTCGCTTCGCGCACCGGGGAGCGCCGCGATGCCGAGCGGATCGATCACCGCGCCAATCTTGCACTGTTGCGCGTTTCGGAATCCATAGGCGCGGGGCAATTCATCAGCCTCTCCGCGATCTGCGTGCAACGCCCGCTGCTCGCTTTTCAGCGCGCAAAGCTCGCCTTCGAACGGCAATTGATGGCAAGCGACATCGCCCACACCATCGTCAGGCCGACAGCGTTCTTCAAATCGCTGTCCGGTCAGGTCGATCGCGTGGCGCGGGGCAAGCCGTTTCTGGTATTCGGCAGCGGTGAGGAAACCCGGTGCAAACCGATCAGCGATCGCGATCTGGCCCGGTTCATCGCGGACTGCATCGGCAATGAGAAGGCGTATGACGCAATCCTGCCGGTGGGTGGCCCCGGCCCGGCCATATCCCCGCGCGACCAGGGCGCGATCCTGTTCGAATTGACGGGCAAGCCACCGCGCTATCGCCGCGTGCCGGTCGGGATGTTCGATGCGGTGGTGGCTGTATTATCGAAAGGAGAACGATGGTCGGCCCGGATCGCAGACATGTGCGAATATGCGCGGATAGGACGGTATTACGCGACACAGAGCATGCTGGTCCTCGATCCCGCAACCGGCGATTACAGCGCCGATGCGACGCCGTCATTCGGTTCCGATACGCTGCGCGATCATTACGCAGACCTGTTGGGGAAGCGTAACACAACAGATGCGTGAGGCGGATTTACACATATAAAAATATCTTTATATGATGCCGTCATGCAGATTGACGCAGTGTTCAAGGCCCTGGCCGATCCGACCCGCCTGAGGATCGCTCGGCTATTGTCGACGATGGAGATGGCTGTCGGCGAACTGGCGCAGGTATTGGGGCAGAGCCAGCCCCGCGTATCCCGCCATGTCGGGATATTGTGCGATGCCGGGTTGGCAGAGCGGCGCAGGGAAGGAAGCTGGGTGTTCCTGCGATCGGCGACCGGCGCAGCCAAGGCCTCGCCGGTCCTCGCCGCGCTGGATCGAATGCTGGCCATTGCCGAACGCGAAGACGCCGATTTCGCCCGCACCCTTGGCGAAGACCGCCGCCGGATCAATGCGATCCGCGACGCGCGCGCGTCGGCGGCGGAGGAATATTTCGCCAGTCACGCAGGGGAATGGGATGAACTGCGCGCCCTTCATTCGCCCGACGCGCAGGTCGAACGCGAATTGATCGATACGCTGGGTGAGGCGACGGGGGGGGCGACGCTGGGCGATGCGCTCGATATCGGGACGGGATCGGGCAGGATGGCGGAATTGTTCGCCGACCGGGCCGACCGGATTGTCGCGCTCGACAAGAATCTCGAAATGCTTCGCGCTGCGCGGGCAAAGCTTCAACATCTTCCGGCCTCGCGCATCGAACTGGTTCAGGGCGATTTCACCGACCTGCCGTTTGCCGCGGGCACGTTCGACACGGTGCTGATGCATCAGGTTCTGCATTTCGCCCAGACGCCCGAACCCGCCCTTGCCGAAGCGGCGCGGGTGACCCGGGCCGGGGGCCGCATCGCGATCGTCGATTTTGCCGCCCACGCGCACGAGGAATTGCGGACCCGGCACCAGCACGCCCGGCTAGGATTTACCGATCGGCAGATGCGCGAATTGCTCGAAAGCGTCGGCTACGAAGCGCGCGATCCGATCGCGCTCGAAGGGGGCGAACTGGTCGTGAAGATATGGGTCGGCACGCGCCGTACCTTGCCCAGTGGCGATACCAGCCGCGCGGCAGCAACCGGATCGACGACCATGACAGGAAAAGCCAACCGATGACCCCCACGCTCGAACAGTTGCGCGAACATCGCACTGCCACCGATACGCCGCTGTTTTCCGGCCTGCCGGGCGATGTCGCGGTCAGTTTCGAATTCTTCCCGCCAAAGAGCGAGAAGATGGAAGCGCAATTATGGGACGCGGTGCAGGAATTGAAACCGCTCGGCCCAAGCTTCGTTTCGGTGACGTATGGCGCGGGCGGATCGACGAGAGAGCGCACCCATGCGACCGTTTCGCGCATCATCGCGGAGGCGAAGCTGCCCGCCGCCGCGCACCTGACCTGCGTCGGCGCATCGAAGGCGGAAATCCGCGAAGTGGCAGAGCAATACTGGGATGCGGGCGTACGCCACATCGTCGCGCTGCGCGGCGATGCGGGGGAACCGGGCGCCCCGTTCACCCCCCATCCCGACGGGTTTTCCAGCGCGGTCGAACTGGTCCACGGGTTGAAAGAGGTCGCCGATTTCGAAATCTCGGTCGCCGCCTATCCCGAAACGCATCCCGATGCCGATTGCCCGCAGGCCGATATCGACCATCTGAAGCGCAAGCTCGACGCAGGCGCGACGCGCGCGATTTCGCAATTTTTTTTCTCTCCCGAAACGTTTTTCCGGTTCCGCGACAGGTTGGCGGCGAGCGGGGTGGAGCAGCCGGTCGTCCCCGGCATCCTGCCGGTCACCAACGTGGCGCAGGCGCGCAAGTTCGCAGGCGCCTGCGGGGCACAGATCCCGGCATGGATGGACGGCCTGTTCGAAGGGCTGGATGAAAAGCCCGCCGCGCGCAAGCTGGTCGCCGCTACCGTGGCGGCGGAATTGTGTCGCAGGCTGTATGCAGGGGGTGAGCGCAGCTTTCATTTCTACACGCTCAACCGTCCCGAACTTGCCTATGCGATCTGTCACATGCTGGGCAAACGGCCTGCGGGAGCAAACCAATGACCATCCGTTCCAGCGCCGCGCGAGAGCGGTTCGACACTGCCGCGCGTGAACGCGTCCTGATATTCGACGGTGCGTTCGGCACCCAGATTCAGGATCGCCGCCTCGATGAAGGGGATTATGCCGGCGATCTCGATCTTGGCGCCGATCAAAAGGGTAACAACGACATCCTCGCGCTGACCCGGCCCGACATCATTGCCGACATTACGCGCAACTATCTCGATGCAGGCGCGGATATCGTCTCGACCAATACGTTCAGCGCGAACCGCATAAGCCAGGCGGATTACAGCGCGCAGGACAAGGTCGCCGACATCAATATCGCCAGCGGCCGGATCGCACGTGAAATCGCCGACGAATACCAGCAACGCGATGCAGAGGCGGGCATCGATCGTCCGCGCTTCGTCGCCGGGGCGATCGGGCCAACCAACAAGACCCTGTCGCTAAGCCCGGATGTCGAGGACCCCGGCTATCGAGAGATCACGTTCGACGAACTGGTCGCGGTGTACAAGGAACAGGCGGCGGCGCTGGTCGAAGGCGGGGTCGATTTCATCCTGATCGAAACGGTGTTCGATACCCTGAATGCGAAAGCCGGCATCATGGCGGTCAAGCAGTTGGAGACGGAGCGCGGCGAGGAAGTGCCGGTGATGATTTCGATGACGCTGACCGACCTTTCCGGACGGAATCTGTCGGGCCATACGGTCGAGGCATTCTGGTATGCGGTGCGGCACGCCAATCCGGTGACGATCGGCCTCAATTGCAGTTTCGGTGCGGACCAGCTGCGCCCGCACGTTCAGGTGCTGGCCGATATCGCCGATACGCTGATCATGGTGTATCCCAATGCCGGTCTGCCAAACGAACTGGGCGAATATGACGAACAGCCCGAAACGACCGCCGCGCTGGTTCGCAAATGGGCCGAGGCGGGTCGGATCAACGTGCTTGGCGGGTGCTGCGGTTCATCGCCCGACCATATCCGGGCGATCGCCGACGCGGTGAAGGACATGCCGCCGCGCCCCATCGCCGCGCCGGAAACCGCGATGCGCCTTGCGGGGCTCGAAGCGTTCACGGTTTCGGCATGACGAATGCCCGTGCCGAAGACATATCCATCAGGTTAGCAGGTATCGCGGATATTGCGCGCCTGTCTCTGATTGCCAATGCGACGTTTCTTGAAACGTTCGCAGGGGAAATCGCGGGCGATGCGCTGATCGCGCATTGCAACGAAAAGCACGCGCCTGCGTATCTCGCGCAGTTGCTGGATACCGGGGCGAAAGCATGGCTGGCCGAACTTGACCAAAGCCCGGTGGGCTATGCCTTGCTGACGGCGCCCGACCTGAAGGCGGCGCGGGATGGCGATGTCGAATTGAGGAAGATTTATCTTCTCTCCCGGTTTCACGGGCTTGGCATTGCTCAACGCCTGCTCGAAGCTGCGGTGGACGGGGCGGCTGGCAACGGCCGGCTGATCCTGGGCGTGAAAGCCGACAATGTCCGCGCCATCGCCTTCTACGAAAAACACCATTTCAAACAAGTAGATACGCGCCGCTTCGACGTAGGTGGCACGCTTTACGATGACATAGTCCTGGCGCGCGCGCTGGGTGGGAACACCGACCATGAATGACCAGTCCACCACGCGGTTCATCAATATCGGGGAACGGACCAACGTCACCGGGTCCGCCCGGTTCAAGAAACTGATCCTGGCGGACGACTACGCCGCCGCCGTCGAAGTCGCGCGCGATCAGGTCGAAAATGGCGCGCAGGTGATCGACGTCAACATGGACGAAGGCCTGCTCGACGCCGAACACGCCATGACGACCTTCCTCAAACTGATCGCCGCCGAACCGGATATCGCCCGCGTGCCGGTGATGGTCGACAGTTCGAAGTTCAGCGTGATCGAAGCCGGGCTGAAATGCGTCAGCGGGAAGCCGATCGTCAATTCGATCAGCATGAAGGAAGGCGAGGAGCAGTTCCTCGAACAGGCGCGCAAATGCCGCGATTACGGCGCAGCGGTGGTCGTCATGGCTTTCGACGAGGAAGGGCAGGCCGATACAAAAGATCGCAAGGTCGAAATCTGCAAGCGCGCCTACGATCTGCTGGTCGCGGACGGGTTCCCGCCCGAAGACATCATCTTCGATCCCAACATCTTCGCCGTGGCGACCGGGATAGAGGAACACGATCGCTACGGCCTCGATTTCCTCGAGGCGGTGCGCGAGATCAAGGCGCAGTGCCCCCATGCCAAGACGAGTGGCGGGTTATCGAACCTGTCGTTCAGCTTTCGAGGGAACGAGACCGTGCGCCGCGCGATGCATTCGGTGTTCCTGTACCACGCGATCCCCGCCGGGCTGGATATGGCGATCGTCAATGCAGGGCAATTGGACGTCTACGACACGATCGACCCGACATTGCGCGATGCGTGCGAGGACGTGATCCTGATGCGCCCCGTGGATGGAGAAGAAAGCGCGACCGAACGGCTGATCGCATTGGCCGAAAGCTATCGCGGAAAATCCGTCGAAGACGACAAACAGGCGGCCGAATGGCGCGGCTGGGACGTATCGCGGCGGCTGGAACACGCATTGGTCAAAGGTATCGACGCGCATGTCGTCGACGATACCGAGGAAGCGCGGGCCGCAATCGACGAACAGGGCGGCCGCCCGATCGAAGTGATCGAAGGCCCGTTGATGGACGGGATGAACGTTGTCGGCGACCTGTTCGGATCGGGCAAGATGTTCCTGCCGCAGGTCGTCAAATCGGCACGCGTGATGAAAAAGGCCGTCGCCCACCTCATCCCCTATATCGAGGCGGAAAAAGAGCGCCTGCCCGAGGCGGAGCGGAGCGCCAAGGGCACCGTCATCATGGCGACGGTGAAAGGCGACGTGCACGATATCGGCAAGAACATCGTCGGCGTGGTGTTGCAGTGCAACGGGTACGAAGTCGTCGATCTGGGCGTCATGGTTCCGTGGACCGATATCCTTCAGGCGGCGAAGGACAACAAAGCCGACATGATCGGGCTGTCCGGGCTGATCACCCCGTCGCTCGATGAAATGGTCACCGTTGCCGAGGAGATGCAGAACGCGCAGATGTCCATGCCGCTGTTGATCGGAGGCGCGACGACGAGCAAGGTGCACACCGCGCTCAGGATCGATCCGGCCTATGATAACCCCGTGATCCACGTTCTCGACGCCAGCCGCGCCGTGGGCGTCGTATCGAAATTGCTGTCGGACACGCAGCGCGACGATTTCGTCGATGCCACGCGCGATGAATATGAAGGCGTCAGGCAGGCCCGCGCCGGAAAGACGCAGAGCGCGCTGCTGTCGATCGACGAAGCGCGTGCCAATCGCTTTGCCCCGACCAAGAGCGCGAAGCCTGCCGCTCCGGCCAAGCCCGGCCTGCACGTGTTCGACGACTGGAGCCTTGCAGACCTGCGCGAGCATTTCGACTGGACGCCCTTTTTCCGCGCTTGGGAACTGCACGGCAATTATCCCGCCATCCTCGACGACGACGTGGTCGGGGAAACCGCGCGGCAATTGTTCGACGACGCGAACGCGATGCTCGACACAATCGTCGAGGAAAAATGGCTGTCGCCGCGCGGCGTTGCCGGATTGTGGCCGTGCGCGCGCGATGGCGACGATGTGGTGATCCATCGCGACGATGGCGATGAGCATATCCGCCTCGCTTTCCTGCGCCAACAGGTGAAGAAATCGCGCGATCGGGCCAATATGTGCCTGTCCGATTTCATCGATCCCGATGGCGACTGGATCGGGGGATTTGCCGTTGCGATGCATGGCATAGAGCCGCACTCCGCCCGGTTTCAGGCGGACAAGGACGATTATTCCGACATCCTTCTCAAATCGCTCGCCGATCGCTTTGCAGAGGCCTTCGCGGAGGCGCTGCACCGCCATGTTCGTACCGATCTGTGGGGCTATGCGCCGGACGAACAGCTCGACAATGCGGCGCTGATCAAGGAGCAATATCGCGGTATCCGACCCGCTCCCGGCTATCCGGCCTGCCCCGACCATTCGTTGAAACCTATCCTGTTCGACCTGCTCGAAGCGGAACGCAATGTCGGCGTCTCCCTGACCGAGAATTTCGCCATGTGGCCCAGTTCGGCGGTCAGCGGGTTCTATTTCGGCCACGGCGAAGCGGAATATTTCGGCGTGGCGCGCATCGGGCAGGATCAGTTGACCGATTATGCGCAGCGGCGCGGCGTCGACGTGTCGGTAGCGCAGGGGTGGTTGCGCCCCAATTTGTGATCCCAGCCGTTAGCTTCCCGTGTGAGTTGCCCGGCTAACTTGCGTACGAAAAATGCTGAAGTCTGTACTATATCGGCACGCAAGGCCCGGAAAGAGGCTCTCACATCAAGAACAATCTGGCCAATCGCAGTTTACATGCTATTAACCCGGTCGAATCGTTGACTTAGCGGGACGAAGAGCCTCGCCAACGAAAATTCGTGCGACGGGCTGTCGTAAGGCAGGGGGTAAACGGGATGTTTATAAGGTTGGCGATAGCTTGCGCTTTGGGCGCGGCGACCATGACGGCGCCGGCTGCAGCCCAGGATCTCGTTCACGAACCGATAAGCCCGACATTCGGCGGAAATCCGTTTAATTCCAACCACATTCTCGGTATTGCAAACGCGCAGAACGATACCAGTGATCCCGATGCGCGATCGACCAATTCTCAGGCGGACATCTTTGCACGGCAGCTTCAATCGCGCCTGCTTTCCGCGCTATCTTCACAGGTCGTCGATGCGATTTTCGGCGAAAACCCCCAAGAACAGGGGGTTATCAGCTTTGGCGGGCAGACGATCGAATTTTTCCGGTCGCTCGATACGGTGACGCTGGTCATTCGCGACGACGATACGGGTGAAGAGACTCGCATCGTCGTGCCTCTCTTCGTCGAGGTGAATTGATGCAACGGATCGCGCGCCTCATTTTGCCGGCTGCGGCAGTCCTGGGCCTCGCCGGTTGCATGAACGTGACCGATGACGGGCGCGATCTGCTGCCTGAGGAAACGAGCCTCGCATATTTTCCGAAAAAGACCCAGACGCAGACCTTGCTCCAGCAATTGCCGGCACCGCAGCGTCAGGTCGCAATTGCTGTTTACGGATTCACCGACCAGACCGGACAGTTCCGGCCCACCAATGGCGGCCAGACCTTGTCGCGGGCTGTTACACAAGGGGCGGCCTCGATTCTCGTCCAGGCGCTTCAGGATGTCGGGAAGCGACAGTGGTTCACAGTTGTCGAACGCGAAAATCTCGATAATCTTCTCAAGGAACGCCAGATTATTGGCGAGATGCGTCGGCGTTATCTTGGCGAGGAGCAAGTCGATCCCAACGCCCTACCGGCCCTGTTGTTCGCCGGTGTCCTTCTTGAAGGCGGAATTATCGGTTACGATACGAATACCGTTACCGGCGGTGCCGGCGCGGCGTTTCTCGGTATTGGCGGACGCACCGAATATCGCCAGGATGCGGTGACCGTTTATCTGCGCGCCGTTTCGGTACGCACCGGAGAGGTCCTTACCAGTGTTCAGGCATCCAAGACCATCGCCAGTCAGGCGATCGGCGCCAATGCCTATCGCTTCGTCGCCTTCCGCGAATTGCTGGAGGCGGAATGGGGCATCACGGCCAATGAGCCGGACCAGATCGCGATGCAACAGGCGATAGAAAAAGCGGTTTACGGGCTCGTTCTCGAAGGTGTCGAACTGGATCTTTGGCGGTTTGCCGATATGGAGCGTGCAGAGCCGATCCTTGCCACTTATCGTGCCGAGCGCGATGGAATTTACGACGCGCGAGACGTGCAAAACGCCGTGCGAAAAGCAGGTTCTCTGACTGCCCTGACGGTGGTCGGTGACGAAGACGAGGTGGACGAAGGCTCCTAGCCAAGGTCGCTCGTAATCGGAATAAGGCGCGCCGCATCAAATCAGAGCGCGCATTTCTGGGTCGCAAAAAAAGAAAACACGCAAAGGAGCTGCCACTCCGATGCGTGCGAGATGATTGGGGTGGTACCCAGGGTGTGCCCGGCGTCTAAGTGCGCCGGTGCATTCCCTTAGTATCGCTCTGAACCCAGGGTGATGCAAGTTGAATAAATTCCTGCCTCGCGCAGTCTTTCCTCTGAAAATAACCGGCGCAGCCGATGCGCAAGGCGACGCGTGCATTTCCGCCGTAAAACAAACCGGCGTGAGCGGCACCGTCGATACCGTGCAGGCCGGGTCCGGCGCTACCCAAAGCATCCTATCGATGATGGGTCGGTCCGGGAGCTGCAGTCATGCCAAAGTTATCCGGGCTGTCACAGTCAACAATTCAACAATCAACCATATCGCCGAGGGCAATTCCGCCGTCGTCGTCCACAACGGAGAATAAAGTTTCAGACTGTCGGGCGTGCCAGATCGGCACGGCCCGCACACAGATAAGGCAAGCCTTAATCTGTTAGCTTACAAGCGGGGCTTAGAACTTCGCAGGTTCTCAATAGGTCGCAAATCCTAAGATAACCTAAACTTGAAGGAATGAATGATGAAAAAGACAATTCTAGCAGGCGCCAGCGTATTGGCTCTTTCGATTGCCGCTCCGGCTTTCGCGCAGAACAATGACAGTGACGTGGTCCAAAGCGGCAATGGCAACAACGTCGATGTCGAACAGCTCGGC
>JGI12210J13797_10138361_pt1 | contig 11814 bp, 13 predicted proteins | sample ElkSlonscriptome_3_FD_13797 | JGI IMG/M metagenome (IMG submission 13797) | reverse complement strand
CCGGCCGCTTGAAAGGCCGCCTACATCACTTTCTTCGAAACAATACTCCTGACTTTCCAGGCTTTGACCGATCCTTTTTACTTCAATCCCTTTCCCAAAACACCAAGGAAATCGTCAGCAGATATATTCAGTCGCAGGTCGATCGTTCCACTTTAGTGGACCCTCTTTATCGAAAACGTATGAATGATGAAAATTAATGTTTCGTTTGCGCCGCTTGCGGGGCGAAGGGATTATTCCGCCCGCCGCAATGTCGCCTGCAACCCGTAGGTATGGAGTTGATGTAAATGCAACTCCGCCTGTTCCCGCTCTTCGGTCGCCACCAGTGACTTACCCTCCTGGTGGACTTCCAGCATCAATTTTGTGGCCAGGGAACGGTTGTATCCGAAAACTTTTTGAATCACATACACCACATAGGTCATTAAATTAACCGGATCATCCCACACCACAATATTCCAGGGAATATCGAGATCAACTTTTGTTTCGGTTTGGGTATCGGTTTGCCCCATTAGCCTTCTTCCCCCCAAGCCGTCAGCAGTAATTTTCGGGATCCTCCGTGATTGCGGTGCTCGCATAATACAATTCCCTGCCAGGTTCCCAGGAGGGGACGACCTTCCGCAACAGGAATCAGTAAGGAGGCCCCCAAGAGACTTGCCTTGATATGAGCCGGCATGTCATCGGATCCTTCCAAAGTATGATCATAAAACGGTTCGTTTTCGCGCACCGCCTGATTAAAATGCGATTCCATATCCGTGAGGACCTCCGGGCTCGCATTTTCGTTTAAGGTCAGGGAGGCGGAGGTATGCTGAATAAACACCTGTACGACCCCTGTTTTTAACTGTTGCAGCTCTGGAAAAGCCTCCAGGACTTCCCGGGTCACAAGATGAAAACCGCGGGGACGGGCACGCAGACGTATTTGTTTTTGAAACCACTTCATATGTATGCCCTAGTAAGCTCAGGCCGATAGGTCAACTCCCTGTCAATTCCTACTTCACAGATCACAACTCCTTCGGTATGAGAAACAGATGCAAAAAAACCTACTCTGCCTTTTCATCCTGATATCCTGTGTCCTGCGGATATCCGCTCAGTCGTCCACTCAACCGGTCGATGGGTTCGCGGCAGAGGTCGATGGAAAAATCATAACCGTAGGGGATGTACTCGACCGTATTCGCCCCGCCTTGGTCCGTCTGGCTCAGAATGAGAGAGGACAGCCTGATTTTCTCGAAAAACAAACTGAATTATTTGATAAGGGATTAGATCAATTGATTGAACAGCAATTGATGGTTTCCTTTTTTGATAAAATGGAGGCAGATCTGCCACCCGGAGCTTTACGGGAACGAAAAGACACTATTCTACGCGAACGTTTCAATAACAGTGAGGACGAGTTGATGGTGGTCCTGAGAAAAGTGGGGAAAACGGAAGCCGACTGGGAGGAGGAGCTTCGCGAACAAATGATTACACAAAGCATGATCCAGCAGTTTGTCCGGGCAAAAATTAACGTGTCTCCCCGGGAAATCCGGGAGCTCTACGAAGAACGGAAATCCGAGCTTCAACGGGATATTGAACTCAAGCTCCGCTCCATTGCCTTCCGCCCCGCCGCTAGTGGGCAAGAACAGGAGCGTCTCGAGAAAATTCAGGAGGTGATGCAAATGCTGGCCAAAGGCACAGATTTTTCCGAGGTGGCGGTTGCTTTCTCGGAAGGTCCAAAAGCGGCTCAGGGGGGGGACGAAGGCTGGGTCAATCTTTCGTCCTTGCCGGAAAATTTGCAATCCGCATTACAGGATGCGGAGGTAGGAACGGTAACCCCTCTTATTGAAACCCCTGTCCAGTCCTACATCTTTATGATCGAAGACCGAAAGGGAGGAGAAACCCAAAGCATCGAAGAGGCACAGGCCGCACTGAAACGCGAAATCGAAATGGAACAATACACACGTATTTACGAAAATTGGATGCAAGGTCTCTATAGTCAATTTCAAGTCCGTAAATTTCATCCCGATATTTCTGCGGTTACCGGAGAACTCTAACATGGCTCCACGACTGGGAATATCCATCGGAGATCCCAACGGTATCGGCCTTGAAGTGGCACTGAAAGCCGTATCCGCGCTTCGGGATCAGGGGGAAAAGGCCCGGAGAGTGTTGATTGGAGATCCGGATCTGATTCGATGCGAAGCGGAGAAGATGGGAGTATCGGTTCCGGAAATATGGGAAAGTGCGGTGCGCTTCCCGCAGGCGAATGTTGGAGAGTGCTCTGCCGAAGCCGGTGCAGCATCTGCAGCCTGGGTCGACGAAGGAATTCAGGCCTGTCTCCAAGGCGAACTGGATGCCCTCATCACCGCCCCCATTAACAAGCAAGCCTGGGATCTGGCGAAAGTCGGATTTCCCGGTCATACAGAGCTTCTGGCCAACCGGTGTAAGACCTCCCGATTTGGTATGCTCCTCGCAGGAAAAGGTCTTCGGGTATTCCTTGCCACCCGACATATTCCCCTCCGGCGAGTCTCCGAGGTCCTGAATCAAGACGAAATTCGTTTGGCCGTGGATCTGCTTTGTGAAGGACTTCCTCTTTTCGGGATTCCATCCCCCCGCATCGCTATTTGTGGATTAAATCCCCACGCCGGAGACGGTGGGAGTATCGGTACAGAGGAAGTGGACTGGATTACCCCGCTCATTCAACAAATGAAATCGGAGGGAAAACCGGTCGAGGGTCCACGCCCGGCGGACACCGTGTTTCACGAAGCGGTGCAGGGGCAGTACGATGCCATTGTCGCTTTGTATCACGACCAGGGTCTAGGCCCCCTCAAACTTTGGGCCTTCGATCAGGGCGTCAACAGTACCCTCGGACTTCCCATAATCCGAACCTCCCCCGACCATGGAACCGCGTTTGCAATTGCCGGAAAAGGAATTGCCCGTCCGGAGAGTATGATCGAAGCCCTTCGCTGTGCTCAACAACTCACCACCCTCGAAAATCCATGGAAGACGTCTTCCCCTGCCTGACCCGTCCACGTGAGGTCCGGCAGTATCTGTCGGACATCGGATTTTCTCCCAGCAAGAGTATGGGACAAAATTTTCTGATCGACGCCCACATGCGTGATCTGATTCTGGATGCGTCCGGAATCCATTCCGGGGAACGGGCGGTCGAAATAGGTCCCGGGCTCGGCGTCATGACAGAAGGTCTCCTGGGTCGAGCAGATCAAAGTACCGCGATCGAACTCGATGCACGTCTGGTTGAACATTTGCAAAATCGTTTTCGGGGTGTCCGCACCCTCAATCTTCTGCATCAGGACGCCACCAAAACGGATTGGGGTATTTTAATGAACCCCGGGCCGGTTCGGGTCATCTCCAACCTCCCCTATTCCGTGGGCAGCCGGATTCTTTATGATCTGGCACATCCGGACATCGCTCCGATGTCGATCACCGTGATGGTGCAGAGCGATGTTGCCGATCGAATGCTCGCCTCCCCCGGGGGGGATCTTTACGGCTTGCTGACGGTTAGGTTAGGTTGGACCTATAAAATAACCCGGGTACGAAATGTACCTGGAAACTGTTTCCTTCCCGCACCCCGGGTCGGCAGCAGCGTGGTTCATTTGGAGAGACGACCGGAAGCTCCCGCAGACCTGAAAGATTTTCAACAATTTGAAGACCTGACCCGGTTTGCCTTCACCAAACGCAGAAAACAGCTTAAAAGTATTCTCAAAAGTTTTGGGGCACAGTACACGGATTTACCCATCGACCCCGTACGCCGTTCCGAGACACTTTCTCTCGAAGAATGGGCCGCACTCAGCAATGCCATAACCCGAACTTAGTCGGTGGGCTCAGGTTTGAATTTTCCACTTTGCCTTAAGAAACGGCAGGGATTGTTGTAAAAGAGTTGCTCGACGGACCGTTCACTGTGACCCCGTAACCGCATCTGGAACAGGGTGTCATGCAATGTCGCGGGATCGGAGGGCCCCCAATCGCCACTGGCATCCACAATCATCCGGTCGAGACCAAATTTTTCCACCAGATCAATTACCCGTTCCGGGGAGTTTTTGGTGACCGGATAAACGGTCATCGCACACCAGAAGCCTTTTTCGTGCAGCATCGGTAACGTGTGTTCTTCTGTGTGATCAAAACAAACCCGGGCCGGGTCCACGCCGCCGTGGCCCATTAAATAATCGAGCATCCTTTTGGTGCCTTTCAACTTATCTTGCAAATGAGGGGTATGAATCCAAATCAACTGGTTCAGTTTTAGAGCCAACTCTACCTGCTCTTCAAAAATGATCATTTCGTTACGGGTATTTTTATTTAACCCGATTTCTCCAATTCCCAGTACCGTGGGCTTTTTCAGAAATTCCGGCATAAACGCGATCACTTCCCGGCTGAACGCCACATCTTCAGCCTCTTTGGGATTGATACAGATCCAGCAATAGTGATCGATCAGATACTGTGCTGCCCGCGTGGGCTCAAACTCGGAAATATGCGTGAAGTAATCATGAAAGGCCTGGGGAGAGGTGCGGTCATACCCGGCCCAGAAAGCCGGCTCGCAAATAGCGACGGTGTGCATACGCGCCATGCGCTCGTAATCCTGAACCGTCCGGGCAATCATGTGCACATGGGGTTCGATAATCTTCATGACGAAAGCTCCTCGTTCACGGACAGCCGTTCTAAAATACGACGGGCCCGTTCAGGCTCCGCGTCTGCAATTATCCTGGAGGCGTGGCGCAAATCCTCTAATCGGGGATCCTGCCAAACCGCCTCCGACTCCTCGGCAGCCTGAATTCGATCGAAGGCGGCAGCCGTTTCAATGAGCGCCGAGCGCATGTGCAAATAAAACTGGTCAAGGAGTTGAGGGGAGGTTTTAGGACTTTTCATACAGCTATCTTCTTATCGGGTTATGTATTTGTCAATTTAAGCTTCACCTAGCCCATCCATGGGACGGCTTTCCAATACCCGTCGGTAGGCAGGCCAGCCCTGATATAAAACGACCGCAACTGCAGCGCCAAGGGCATCCGCGAGCCAGTCGTCAAACTCTACCGATCGCCCCGGCGTGAACGATTGCCTGTATTCGTCGAGTCCACCGTAGAGGGCGATCCAAAACCAGACCCACAGTGCGCCGGTCCAACCGGACGTTCGGAAGCGGTCGAGACGAATGACCGAAGTGGCCAAAGCTCCAAAAACCATGAAATGGGCGATTTTGTCCGGGCTGAAACTGAAAGAAGGGGCCGCAAGTTGGCTTTGACCGGACGCCGTAAACAGCGTGAGTATGATCAGGAAGGGCCAAACAGGATCGAGACGGGGCTTTTTCATAAAAAAACCCAACACTTTCTCATGAAATTCGGCGTCTGACCAGCTCAATTAATCCATTTGCGACCGGAACCCGGGGAACCAACACATCTGCGGAGTCCCAATAGTCCTGATGAAAAATGACCTGTCCCTCTTCATTAAACCGTAGCTGACTCATGCCGATGGAACGTTGGGGCTCTTCTCCGTCTTTGCCCGGTAAAATCATTACCCAAGGTAAATAAAAGTCTATTCCTTCACGAACCACCGGAGAAAACTCAAAGGTAACTCCCGGGCTCATTTCGGCCGATTTCACCATATAAGCCACCATTTCCTCACGATCCGTGAAGGTGTGGAAGGCATCCCGGAAGTAGAAATTCTCCGCATAGGCAATGGGAAAGTTTTTCTGCGTGGTTTCAGGGGTGAAAGGACTGAACGCATTTTGCACCTTTTCAATCCAGGCCTTTTCCTGGGATTGTCCGTCAGGTTCAACCGCAAGCTCTGCGGTTTTATCCAGCCATTCGGTATAGAGTGCATTCGGTCCGGTTGCAGTATGGCGGGGATCCGCTCCGATCTGATTCAGATAAATGAACAGAACCAAAAATAAGATGAACATAAAGATCATGCCGAATATAAACGCTTTCATGTAGAAATCTCCTTCATTTGTTTTCGTGTCGCGGCGCCCATTTTAAGCAGGGCCTGCATCGTAAAATAAACAATCCCCAGCCAAAACGGAACCGATACCAGCCAGCCGCAAATGGCATGAAGAAAAGTCATCGCAAATTCGCCAAGTGTATCCCAGGGCGCAGCTCTGAACCGACGGGTAAATTCCGGAATACTCAGAGAGAAAGGGGTTTCGGTTTGGAACATCCATTCACCCAATCGGATGTATGGAATGATTAAAAGAAATTTCAGCGGGGACGCCAGATAATTAAAGGCCTGCATCACCGCGTGATTCATTTTCCAGACCCACCCTATTATTCCCAGGACCGCCGTCGTCACCCCATAAATCGGGAAAAGCCCAATCGTCAGGCCCCAGGCACCCGACCAGCATACCGCGGAGGGTTTCCAGCCCTGCTTGAGGGCATTGACCACGGTTCCACGGAGTTTACGAAACAATTTTTTCATGTCTATGAAACGCATATCATAGGAAATCCTTACGAAAAGGGCTTTCATCTTGTTAAAATGCTGGCATACGGAGAGCCGCCTGCGGAAATGTTCTTCCGCAGGTTTGTTATTGGAAGCGAATCTTATGTTTAACCTGATCACGAAAAAACGCGGCACTCTTAAAGACGACACCCTGTCCGGCCTCACTGTATCCCTCGCATTGGTTCCGGAGGCGATTGCCTTTTCGTTTGCGGCTGGAGTTCCTCCTCTGGTCGGTCTGTGGGCCGCTGTCTTTATGGGCTTTATTACCTCCGCATTTGGTGGACGCCCGGGTATGATTTCAGGAGCCACGGGGGCGATTGCGGTGGTGGTGGCCAAAGCCTTTCGGTACGGAGAACTGCAGGGAGCAGGGATGGGGCTGGAATACGTGTTCGCGGCGGTAATGATTGCGGGAGTTATACAACTGCTGTTTGGTCTTTTTAAACTGGGACATTTCGTCCGCCTGGTTCCTCACCCCGTAATGATTGGATTTGTGAACGGGTTGGCCATCGTTATTTTGATGTCGCAATTCCAGTCCTTTAAAAGTGTGGACGGGGCATGGCTTCCGCAAAATCAACTACTCATCATGAGTATGCTGGTTGTGCTTACCATGTTGCTTATTCAGTTCTTCCCAAAAGTTACCAAGGCCGTGCCCTCCACTCTGGTGGCGATTATTGTGGTGGGTCTGATAAGCTATTTTGGAACCGGATCACGGACAGTTTCCGACGTCTTGCTTGAAAATACAGGAAATGGATCCCTCCAGGGTGCGTTTCCCCTTCCGAGACTTCCATTGAATATCCTCTGGAATATGGAGAACGCCAAAGTACTGTTCGGAGTCGGTTTTACCGTGGCCATGGTTGGAATCATCGAATCTCTGATGACCCTTCAACTGGTAGATGATCTTACCGAAACCCGCGGAAAAAGTGACCGGGAAGCCATAGCCCAGGGAGTGGGGAATTTTCTTTCCGGGATTTTTGGCGGCATGGGGGGCTGTGCCATGATCGGTCAAAGCTTGATCAATATTAAATCAGGCGGTCGTGGACGTACTTCCGGTATCGTAGCTGCGGTTGCTCTCGCCCTGTTTATTTTGGTCGGAGGACCTGTGATCGGAGAAATTCCTATTGCCGCATTAACCGGAGTGATGTTCATGGTGGTAATTGGAACCTTCGAGTGGTCCACTTTTTCCACTTTCGGAAAAGTGCCAAGATCCGAAATTGTTGTGATTCTTTGTGTGACCTTCATCACAGTATTTGAACACGATTTGGCCAAAGCCGTATTTGCGGGGGTGATCGTCTCTGCGTTGGTTTTTGCATGGAAGAGCGCGAAACATGTAGCCCTCCACCCTGTGGACCAGAAAGACGGTTCCCGAATATACAATCTCCACGGACTGCTCTTTTTCGGTTCTGTACGGGAATTTTCGGAACGTATGGTTCCCGCAAAAGATCCGGATGAGATCATCATCGATTTTAAAGACGCACGCGTGTGCGATTATTCCAGTATGGAAGCTTTAAGCGCCCTTACGGAGCGCTACAAAAAGGCGGGCAAGCGGGTCCGGTTACGTCACCTGAGTCCTGAATGCGCTAAGCTTTTAGAAAAAGCGGGTTCATTAGTGGTAATCGAAGTCGCCGAGGACGATCCACATTACCGCGTAGCGCGGGTGTAAGTCGGAATCCCGCATTCTGAGTCAGGGTGAATTTGTGGAGTTAAACTCATAAAATTCCGAGGTACTCTTCCGGTACCTGATCCGGCCAGCGCCAAACATCCACCTGAACATCCACCTTGTGGTTGCCTCCACCCAGGACAACGCCTTTGATAGGTGCCACATCGCTATAATCACGCCCCCAGCCGGTTACAATATGTTGTGTCTCCGGCACCACATTATTGGTGGGGTCATAATGCATCCATCCCGCGCCGGGAATAAATACCGCATACCAGGCATGGGTGGCATCCGCACCCCGCAGCTTTTCATGACCGGGCAGAGGCAAGGTTTCCAAAAATCCGCTGACATATCCGGCACTGAAGCCACGCCGACGTAATTCCGCAATTGCCACATGGGCGAAGTCCTGACAAACTCCGGCCTTTTTCTCATACACCTCCTCTAACGGAGTAAAGGTGCTGGTGGCTTTCGGATCATAGGTGAAGAGATCATAAACCCTCTTCATAAACCGCAACAAAGCCGTTTCAACCGGGAGTCCCGGTTCAAAACAATCATCCGCCTCAAATCCGGGTTTTTTTTGAACCGGCAACAAAGGACTCGCACAGGAAAATTCCCGCATCATCGGAGGCGCAGTTTTCCATGCAGCCCCCTCCGGCAAAATCATCTGTTCCCAGGGTGAGGTTACAGAAACCCCTTTGGAAATCTCCCGTTTCACCCGGGCCAGCATTTCCACATCGAGTTCCTCATGTCCTGTGCAGAGCGAAAAAGCTCCGCGTTGATTCCCGAAAACATCCACCCAGGAGTTTGTCCACTCCGGTTCAGGCTTCACCGTGAGCTTCCACTCACATAATTCCTGCCCCGGAAACGTTCCAGGTAATAGGCAATAAAGATTCTGTGACTCCAAAGCGGTGGTTTGATAGCGGTAAAGCGTGCGGTGTCTAATCAGGTATTCCATGATTAGAAATCTTCCCGGGGACGCGACTCGGTATGACTAAAATAGGCGGCGGACACTACGCTCGATGTATACTCCAGAACCGAGCGCACATCATCCAAAAAGTCCAATCGTCCCTCTGTATTTGTCCAGGGAGCACTTTTTACCAGGAGAGGACTCCGAACCTGACGAATCCTCAACATCACCGGATCCAGCATTTCCGGCTGCACCGGCGATGGTAACTGATCAAGATAGGCATTTACCTGTTTCAAACAAAACACCAAGCTTCTGGGATTCGTTTCCATGCGACTCATAAGCGACACGACGGAATTCAGCTGAGGGGTTGTCCGATAATGCCGGCGGTACGTGATCAAATTTTCGTTCTGCTGCAAGGCTATTTCCATCATCTTATAGCTGACCGGCACCTCCCCTTCTCTCTCTAAACACCCCTGCATGAGATCGCAGAGCCCAATTCCGGATTCCACTACACGTCCCAGCATCAACATACTCCATCCGGACTCGCGGGTCATCCCGTTCGCATTGAGTCCGTAAAAAGCGTTCAGCTTCCCAATCAAGGTATCCAGTTCATTCTCCAAACGTATGGGGGGCGTATTGGGGCGGGAAACGTTTTCTCCAACCTCTTCAATTTCCGTAAGGAACCGCCAGGAATCCTGTGACCAGATATCCCGTACGGTGTAAGCCGACATCAATAGAGAGCGCAGATTCCGTTGCAAACTGCCCTGAGGATTTTTCTTTCCGCTCAGGCACTTTTGTACCCGTTGGGTTAAGCTTTTATTTTTTTTCACCTTCCTCCCTCCGGAATACCTCTCCAAAAGGATCACCATCCGCGAAAGTTCTTCGGAAGGAATAAAATCCTCCAGCCCCCCCTCATCCAGCTGCACGATCCCGCGGACAAGGTGAGCCTGACGCATCAGCCGCTCGGCATAGCGCCCCACCCAAAATAGATTTTCGGCGGAACGACTGGTAAAAAAACCTGTGAAAAATTGATCATCGCGATCCTTCTGCTGTTCAAGCCATAAGCTGGTATGCACTTCCGGCTGATCGCTCAAGACCCATACATCTTTGAGCGCGCCTTTATTTTCGAGCAATCCACGGGGACCCCCTTTCGGATCTCCGGCCGAACGGGCCAGGGCTCCGGGCATGACGTCGTACCCATCGCGGGTGGCAACTGCAAAGCTCCGCAAACTGCCAATTCGCTCTTCAATCCGGTCTCCCACCAACGTCGGTAACGAACTGTAGGACATCGGCTCCTGTGCCACATATCCCGACGGGTGACTCAAAATTCGTCCTCGCAATTCCTCCAGCTGTGCAACCGTACTGTGACGTCCGTCTACCGGCGGTTCCTCCTGTTTACGATGGAGCGGTTTAACGATCAAATTCGTTAAATTTTCCAACACATGCTGGCATTCCCGGGGCTGGCCACACCACCACGTAGCCACCGAGGGCAAGAGAAGCTCTTCTCCTAATAACTGACGGCAAAGCGGTGCAAGAAACGCAAGCAGTCCGGCATTTTCCAACAATCCGCAACCCGGATGATTCAAGGTTGCGACTTTTCCGATTCGCATCGACCCCATCAACCCCGGAACCCCGAGAAAGCTGCCTCTTTTAAGTTCAAGCGGGTCCAAATACTCCGCATCAATCTGGCGAAAGAGAATATCCACGGGTTGAAGCCCTTCGAGGGTTTTCAGCTTTAAGCTGCCATTTCGCACCAACAAATCGTTTCCCTGCACGAGGGTGTATCCCATGTAGGCGGCAAGGTAGGCATGTTCAAAATAGGAGGGATTGTAAGGGCCGGGAGTGAGCAGGACCACCCGGGGATCCAAATGCCGGCCTTGATACAACGAAAGCATGGATTCGCGTAAATTTCGAAAATAAGGAGCAAGACGGCGTACCTGCATTGTCGAAATGGCTTTGGGAAACACCCGGCCCATAATCGTGCGGCTTTCCAGGGCATATCCCGCACCGGAAGGCACCTGAGTCCGGTCTTCCAACACCCGGAATTTACCATCGGGACCCCGGGCGAGGTCTGCGGCATATTGGAAAAGCCATGCATCCATGTTGGGAGGAAGCCCAATGCAGGGATGCAGGTATCGCGTATCCGAAAACAGTAATTCCGCAGGCAGAACACCCCGGGAAATTAAGGTGCGGGGGCCTAATAAATCGCGGGCCACCGCCTCAAGAACTCGTGCGCGTTGAGCGACTCCCTTTTCCAGGGGCCTCCACTGGTCTGCCGAAAAAATCCAGGGCACAGGATTCAGATTTTCTTCACGTTTTTCCGGTTTTCGTTCCGGGTTCAGAGTGAAAGTGAGACCATCCTCACGTAATTCGCGACGGATGGTGGACTGCCATCGATTCCGCTCTTCGGGGGAACTCTTCTCGACGATGGATAGGAACGATTCCCATGAATCCAGGGCACGTCCGTCCACCCCCAGGCGTTCCTGATAACAGCTGCCCCCACCGGGCAAACCAGACATGAGATTCCCATTAGCAATCATGATGGACTCTCTGCCACAGCTCTGCTAAAGAGGACAGGCAAAAAGAGACCGGATACGCGAAAGGTCAACAAACGAACCAGGACTTGATCCCACCCAAGTTCGAACACGAATGTCCCTGATTCAGATGATCTTTCATTGCGTATCCGGTCAAATTTTTTGTGCACAGCCCCATCCTGTTTTAATCCCAAACCTCAGTGAGGGCATCCGGATTGAAGTATCGTTCGCTGATGGCACTGTGTAGCTGGTTCATTTTCAGCTGCAAATCATCCAAACATTCATGAAGCCCCCTGCGGACAATATCCTCAACGTTC
>JGI12210J13797_11160525_pt1 | contig 11820 bp, 8 predicted proteins | sample ElkSlonscriptome_3_FD_13797 | JGI IMG/M metagenome (IMG submission 13797) | reverse complement strand
AAGCCGACGCCATCTACCTCGAGGAGATCCGCCTTGCGGGCCTTTACGACGCCATCTGGCAGGCATTCGCGGTGTTCCTGCCGGTGCAGACCGTCGGCGTGATGGGCGATTCCCGGACCTACGACAACGTGGTCGCGCTCCGCGCCGTCACCTCCACCGACGGTATGACCGCCGACACCTTCCCGTTCGATCACGGCTTTCTCACCCGCGTCGCCGGGCGCATCATCAACGAGGTTCGCGGCATCAACCGGGTGGTCTACGACGTCACCTCGAAACCCCCCGGCACCATCGAGTGGGAATGATCCGGGTGCCTTCCAGGCCTATCTGTGACTATCGATATTTGCCATTAACTCATTGATAAAAATTAATTATCTCTCAAAGACTATCGTCTCCTATCGCAGAGCAGCGCCTCATTTTGACGGTACATTTGACGGTACTGTCGAGGCTTGTCTTGGCTCGCTCAAGAGAGTACCGTCATGTCAGAACGTCTCGATGACGGTATTTTTGCGATAACAAATCATTGTTTTAAAAAGAAAAAATGTCGTCACGGAGGCTCTAAACGAGGTGGCGGTATTTTCGATCAGCGGACACTCGGCGATGCTCACGGATACGGCACTCAAGCAGCTGAAATCTAAGGATAAACCGTACAAGGTTGCCGATCGTGACGGGATGTATGCCCACGTCGCGAAGTCGGGGACGGTCACCTTTCGATACGATTACCGTCTGAACCGGCGGCGCGAGACGCTAGTCATTGGCAGGTATGGTCGGGCCGGGCTCTCTCTTGCCGGAGCGAGAGAGAAATTTATCGATGCACGCCGGGCCGTCGCCGAGGGGCGTTCTCCCGCCCAAGAAAAGCAGCGCCAGAAACGACGCTTGCGAGACGCCAAGAGGCTGGGTGAGTTCGGGAAACGCTGGCTCAGCGAGGCTCAGATGGCGGACAGCACCCGCGCTATGCGCAAGACGATCTTCGAGCGAGACATCCTTCCGACGCTCGGCAAGCGACTGCTAGCGGAGATCAGCGCGGACGATCTGCGCCAGCTCTGTGCCGCCGTAAAGGATCGCGGCGCTCCGGCGACGGCTCTTCATGTCCGGGACATCGTCAAACAAATCTTCGGCTTTGCGATCCTGCACGGGGAGAAGGTCTCGAACCCGGCCGACGAGGTCGGGCCGTCCTCGATCGCGACATTTAGGCCTAAGGACCGGTCCCTGTCGGCGACCGAAATCCGCGTCATGTTCAAGACTCTCGAACACGTCCCGACCCTGCCTACGATTCGTCTGGGGATGCGCCTCTTTCTGTTGACCATGGTCCGCAAGAGCGAACTGCAGGAGGCGACGTGGGATGAAGTGGACTTCGAGAACGCTGTCTGGACCGTGCCAAAGGAGCGAATGAAGCGGTCCAAAGCTCACAACGTCTATCTTTCGCAGCAAGCCCTCGACATCATGATCGCGCTAAAGACCTGTTCCGGGGATTCCCGATATCTGCTGCCGTCGCGGTACGATTCCTATGCACCCATGTCCCGCGCGACTTTCAACCGGATCACCTATGCCGTGGTCGAACGTGCGCAGAAGGATGGCCTGCCGCTCGAACCATTCACTATCCACGATCTTCGCAGGACCGGCTCGACGCTGCTGAATGAACTTGGCTTCAATCGAGACTGGATCGAGAAATGCCTTGCTCACGAAGACGGCCGTTCTTCTCGCGGCGTCTATAACAAGGCGGAGTATGAGCCGCAGCGCCGACACATGCTGCAGGAGTGGGCCGACATGATCGACGCCTGGGTGAAAAGCGAGAAGCGCGCGCCGAAGCTCTTTCCGTCATGCATGCAGCTCGTTACGCCTGACGCGAGCCTTTGACAGACCGCGACTTTCGCTGGCGAACGTCAGGAGAGGGAGCACGCTTGATCAAGGCTTCATCGGATGCCCGGCGGCGCTCGTCAATCCAAACCTCGACCTCTCCTAGGTCCCAGACAACGCACCGTGGTGTGAGGTAGAACCGCCGCGGGAATTCCCCACGTTGCTCCAGCTCGTAGATCGTCGTATCTGACAGCGGTACGATCTGACGAAGCTCGCTCCGTCGAACCGTTCGGCGGATGGGGCGCTCGGTTGCGGGCTTTCGCCTTGGATGCTGGCTTTGGTCGTTCGATTTCTTGACCATTGTTCGGTGCACTCTTTCGGAGTCTATTGCCCGAAGGATGGTGCTTGTTCAGCTCAAGCCCAATGGCAAGCTATCCAATTGTAGCCAATCTTGGAACGCCAAACTATACGAAGGTGGCAGCGGTTGGCTGAACTTCCCTCTCATTTGAGTATTGCTGATCCCAAAACTCACGCCCTGAGTTTTTGTCTCAGGGTGGAGCAGCTGGCTGGATTGTCAGGCTCATAACCTGAAGGTCGCAGGTTCAAATCCTGCCCCCGCAAACACCAGACAAACGCCCCAAAAGACGCTTGCCGTCGCCGGCTTGAAACTCCGGTCGGACTACGCCCTCACTACATTCCAAGCCGGCGGCGGCATTCTCATCTTGATTGACGCAACGTCTCACTTTGATTGTCGCGCTGCAGTCAGGTCATGTGCGGTCGATACACTCAAGCGCGCCCCTGGTCTGAACTGGTAGAGATTTACCGGCACGCACAAAAGTTTATCCCCCGGAGTCTCTTCGTAAGCCCGGAGGCGCCTGCTGCCGTAGCTGGTCGAGGAGCGGCCGGGCGGACGGGTCGATGGCCACCAGTCGCTCGGCCCAGGCCAGCGCATCGGCGGTGCGGCCGGCATCGCGGTTGATGGTGACCAGCGCCAGCAAGGTGTCCCGATTGGCCGGATGAAGCGCATGGCTGGCTTCGAGAACGGCGAGGGCCTCGTCGACCCGGCCGGCGCCGTTGAGCGCCACCGCGTGGACGTAGGCATAGCCCGCGTTGTCGGGATCGAGCTCGGCGGCCCGTTCAATCTCGCCCAAGGCTTCGGACGAACGCTGCTGACGAACGAGGTTGAGGCCGAGCGCCAGATGCAGTTCCGCGTCCTCGGGCCGTCTCCGCAGGTCGTCGCGCAGCAGTCGTTCACCCTCGGCGTCGCGGCCGCGACCCGCGTAAAGTTGAGCGAGGTAGACGGTCGCCGGAGTGAAGCTCGGATCGAGCTTGCGGGCGGCCAAGTATTCCGCTTCGGCCTCGGCGGGCCGACCGCGTTGCGCATAGAGGTTGCCGAGATTGACGCGGGATTCCGGCCGGTCGGCGTTGAGACGCTGCGCCGCCACGTAGTCGTCGACGGCGCGGGACAAGCGCTCGCGGTCCGCCGGCGGCACTCGGTCCGGCGGTACGGCGGCGAGCAGCGAGGCGGCTTCGATGCGAACGCCCAGAACCGGATCGGCGAGCAGGCGGCTGGCCATCGGCCAGATTTGCTGGAGCGGAAGCGTCCGTAACGCGCGCAGCGCTGCCAGCCGGACCAGGTGGTCGGGGTCGGCGAGGCCTCGTTCAGCCGCCGACAACGCCTCGCGGCTCGGATAGCCGGCGAGGCTGTGATATGCGGTGGCGCGCGCGATCGACGGCGCATCGGAGTTGACGGCGAGTTGCAGAAGCAGGGACGCCGCCTCGGGCTTGTCGGCGCGCGCCGCGGCCAAGGCTTCGGTCCAGGTCTGGAAACCTTTGCGCTCGGGCCCGTACCAGCGCTCGACCGCCGCCGCGGCCCAGGCGGCGTCCTTGTCGGCGTGGCAATCGTTGCAGGCGTTGGATGTTCCGAAGCGCACCGACTCGTCGGGGCGCGGGATGCGGAACCCGTGGTCGTGGCGCGGATCGACGACCATGTAGGTCCGTACCGGCATGTGGCAGGCAACGCATTGGCCGGCGGGCGAACCGGCGGCATGGTGGTGATGGGCAAGGGCGTCGAACTTCGCTCCGTCGTGACACTGCGCGCAAACGGCGTTGCCCTCGGCCACCAACTTCAGCGAATGCGGGTCGTGGCAGTCGCTGCACGAAACGCCCGCCGTGAACATCCGGCTCTGGCGGAACGGGGCGTAGTTGTAGACCTCGTCCAGGCTCTTGCCGTCGGCCTCGAACAGGCCGGGCTCGAGCAGGCTCGGCACGTGCGTCTCCAGCAGCGACTGCCCGGGCCGCCACGGTTCGGCGATCTTGGTGGCGCGCGAATGGCAGACACCGCAGGTCTCCAGCTCCTTGGCGCTGGTCCTGGGCACGCTGCGGCGGGCGCTGCCGGTCGCCGGATCGAGGGTCCACTGCACGTCTTCGCGCTCGTCGAAATGGACGCTCAGCCCATCCTCGCCTTTCCTGTCTCCGTTTGCCCACGCCACATGGGCTGCTCCCGGGCCGTGGCAGGTTTCGCACGCGACGTCGATCTCGGCCCAGGTGGTCGCATAGGAATCCGTCGCCGGATCATAGTTCTTACGCAATTCCGTCGAATGACACTCGGCACACTGAAAGTTCCAGGTCTGGTCGATGCCGGTCCAGTGCAGCGGATCGCCCGCCTTCAGGTTCTGATCCGGGTAGAGATGGAACCAACGTTGCCCGCCTTCCGGCTTCGGTCTCGAGTCCCAGGCGATGCCCAACGCCTGCATCCGTCCGTCGGGAAAGGCGATCAGGTACTGTTGTAACGGGATGACGCCGAAGACGTAGCGGATCTCGAAGTCGGCGAGTTCGCCGTTCGGTCCGTCGGTATTGACGAAGAACTTGCCGTCCCGCCTGAAGAACCGCGAGGTGACGCCGCCGCAGGTGAAGGTGGCATTGTCGAAGTCGCCAAGGACAGTCTCCTCGGTTGCCTCGGCCATCGCCAGGTCGTGGTGCGAGCCGCGCCACGCCGCGCTCTCGGCCTCATGGCACCCGGCGCACGTACCGCTGCCGACGAAACCCGTGGCCGCGTCCGAGGACGGAGCCGCGGCGACGCTGGCAACGGAAAACAGCAGGGTGAGTGCGAGGCCGATACGGTGGAGCCGTTCCATTTCAGAAGTAATACCCGATCCGTGCCTCGATCTGCCACCGATACGGCTCGAAGCCTTTGTCGTGGATCAGCGAGCGCGAGTACTCCAGCGACGCGACGAAACTATCGAAGAACTTTTTGCCGATCATCAGGTCGAACGGGATGAACAGCTTTCCGTCGTCCTGGTAATTGATCTCGATGGTTTCGCTGGCGTAGGCGGTCACGAACCAATGATCCGGCAGGCCGACGTTGAACTTCGGCTGGAGCTTCAACAGATTGATGTCGGTGCGTCCACTGCTCCCGTCGCGGCTGGCGACGCTGTTGAGATAGATCGCCTTGGCCAGGAAAAAACTGCCCGGGCCGATCTCCGGCAGGCTGTAACGGGCGCCGACGACTGGTCCGATCTGGTACTTGCCTTTGCCCGCCTCGTCCAGGCCCGCGGTCGGCCAGACGGCGCGCACGCCGAGTCCGTAGCCCAGCCGCGCGGTCGGCGGCGGTGCAATGATCGCGATCTCGGTCAACAGATCGCCCTGCCCGAACCGGTTGTGCCCATTGGGGTTAAAGCCGCTGGTCACGTCGTGGGAAAAGACAAGCGGCTGATCGAAACGCCCGTAGAGTTTCCAGCCGTCGCCGAGGCCGGTCCACAGGTCAGCGCGCAGGGTCGTCACCCACTTTTCCGGCTCGCGGCCGTTGGCGTCGGGCAGCCGCTGGTAGCGTTGGCGAAGCTGGACGACGTTCCTCGGCAGCGTGATGTCCTCGCCCGTATTGAAGCTGCCATGGATCGCGGCTTCGGCCCCCGATTCGGACGGCGCGGCCTCATCCGCCAGAGCGACTCCCGCTGCGTATAACACTGGGAGAACTCCCAAAGCGGCCAGACAATGCACTCGCCTCGTGGCCGGCTTGCTCAGTTCTGTTTCTCCTCGAACGCAAAAATCCGATTCCAGTCGGTCTTCATGCTGATGACGATCCAGCCCTGCTTCTTCGCCTCGTCGTACAGCGCCTGGGTGAAGGTGCCGACCCGGGTGTCGGGCAGCCCCTGCACCGGTCCGTAGGCGTACTCGCGCTTCGCGTCGTCGTGAAGCAAAATCATTGACAACCGCGCGCCGTCACCGGCCTTCGTGTATTCCAGCATCTGACGGTCGCCGGTCGAGTTGCCGAATGCCGCGTAGGGCCTACGCCCGATCATCAGGTGGATGCCCTCGGGCTTGCCGGCATTGTTGTTGTCCAGGAGCGGTTTCGGCTCCTTGGTGAGAAACGGCTTGCCGTCCTTGCGATAGCCGTACTTGGTCTCCCCGGCGGTTCCGACCACTTGCTCCGGCGGAACCCCGTAAACGCGCTCGGAGTACACGCGCACAAAGTCCTGACCGCCGCCGGTGACGATGTACGTCTTGTAAACGTTGGCGTGGAGGTACTTGAGGAGCTCCTGCATCGGCAGGTACGTGAGGTCGGTGTAGGGCCGGTTCCAGCGCGCGTCCTTGGCGGTTGCGAGCCACTTCTCCGCCTCGGCCTTGAACTCGTCAACACTCATACCGGTAAGGGTAGCGGCCAGGATCTTGAAAAGGTCGTCCATCGAGAGCTTGGCAATGGCCTCACGGTTGCCCGACAGCACGGTCTTGAACGGCTCCACCTTCGCCAGCTCCGGTTTCGCCTTGACCACCGCCGGAACCCGCTCCAGGCAGTAGACGACCTGGGTATACATGGGGTGCTCGACCCACAGCGTGCCGTCCTGGTCGAAGGTCGCGATGCGCTCTGCCGGCGGCACGAACTTCAAGCTTCCCTGAGTGGTGGTCTCCTTCACGAAGGCAACGATCGCCTGCTTCGCCGGCCCGTCGTTCCACGAGGACAGCGGATCGTCGGCGGCACGCGCCGGTGCGGCGAGCAGCAGCACGGCGCAGAGCGCCAGAGCAAAATTGGTGTTTACCTCGCGAACCCGCTGTTTCATTGATGCTTTTCTCCGGATGATGCGGGCGCCCCTTTTTCGGAGGGGCGCCCAGTTCATCACTTCCTACAGGACCTCATCCCGCTCGTCGCTCGGGTGCCCACCTTTCATGCTTTTGGATGGCCCGCTTCTGCATTTCGATCTCCTCCATCACCCGCGCCCGGATCCCGGGCGCCTGATGCTGGTTCACATCAACCGGACCGTCAATGGCCCGCGTGGCTGCTGCTGTTCATTGTCTTCACCCGTTGAATGACCTGCTCCAGGTTGTAGCTGGCGGGGTCCTGCATCGGCGGGAATGTGCGGTAAGACTCCAACTCCTTCAGCCACAGCTGCTGGCCGATCGGCAGCATGTTCCAGTTATAGACGTAGGCGGTCATCGGCCCGGCAAGCGCGCCGCCCATTCCGAAGAGCGTCTTCTGCTGTGACCCGATAGACGTCTCGAACGGGTCGCGCTTGATGTTCACGACCTGGGTCCAGTGGTAGGGCTGAACGCCCGCCGTGAAGCCGTCCGGCGCATCGGACACCATCGCGAAGTACATCTTCCAGTTCTTGTAGCGGACCGCCGACGGGTCCTTGCCGGAGTAATACATGAAGGTGTTGCGGGCGGCGGTGTCGGCCTTGCCCAGCAGGTAGTCGCGCTGGTTGACCCCGTCGAGCGTGGTCTTGACGATCCCGGGATATTTGCCCTTCTCGATCTGGGCCTTGAGGTCGTTGTTCTTGGGGCCACCGGCAAGGTCGACCAGTGTCGGCATCCAGTCGAGCGACGCGAAGATGTCGTTCAGCACGGTGCCGGCTTTGATGTGGCCGGGCCAGCGCACAACCGCGGGAGCGCGCATGCCGCCCTCCCAGGTGGTCAGCTTGCCGCCCTTGAACGGAGTCACGCCGCCGTCGGGGAAAGTGATGGTTTCCGCACCGTTGTCGGTTGTAAAGACGACGATGGTGTTGTCGAGTTCACCCATGTCCTCGAGCTTCTTCAACACGTAGCCGATGTTGTCGTCCATCTGCTTCATGCCAGCCTCGTTGGCGCCCCAGTCCTTGCCGCCCTTTGTGCCGACCATGTCGGCGTATTCGTCCGACAGCACGGTGGTGACGTGCATGCGAGCCGGGTTGTACCAGACGAAGAACGGCCTGTTGGTCTTCTCGGGGTCGTTGCGGTCGAGAAAGTCGATGACCTTGGCCGAGATCTCCTCGTCCACGGTCTTCGAGCGCTCCAGCGTCAGCGGCCCCTCGTCGGTGCAGGTCTGGTTGGCGGAGGTGCCGTCGGAGGACTTGCAAGAGATCACCGGGCGCGGCGGGGTCAGGCAGGTGGTCGTTGCCGGGTCCACCGCCCCAGGCACTTCCGGAAGGCCGGGGATCGGCGTATTTTTGCAAGGTGGCGCCACCGCCTGGTCCGTCGGCGAGGAATTGATGTCGGGAAAGCTCACCCCCTGCATCGCGTCGAGGTGATAGAGATAGCCCCAGAACTCCTGGAAGCCGTGCGCGGTCGGCAGGGCGTCGGTATGGTCGCCAAGGTGGTTCTTGCCGAACTCGCCCGTCGAGTACCCCAGATCCCGCAGGAAAACCGCTAGCGACGGGGTTCCGGGCATAAGGTAGCTGGGGCTGCCGGGCAACTGCGGCATGATCATGCCGGTCCTGAGCGGCTGCATGCCCGTGAAGAAGGCGTTGCGCCCGGCCGTGCAGCTCTGCTCGGCGTAGTAGTCGGTGAGCATCGCGCCTTCGCGGCCGATGCGGTCGATGTTGGGCGTCTCGCCGACCATCAGGCCGCGATGATAAATCGACGGCTGCATCCAGCCGATGTCGTCGCCCATGATGAACAGGATGTTCGGCTTCTTTTCCTGCGCGGCCGCCGGAGCCGGCGAACCGACGGTCGCTAGGCCGACGGCGAAGACCGCCGCCCCCAAGCCGCCCGCGAGCCGCGCGGTGGCGCTGCGCATTTCTCGTTTTCTCATCGCTAACTCCTCCTTGACATGTGAAAGACCCACGGAACCGATCGGGCCGGGCGGGGGCCTAGTCAAATTTTTGGCCCGATCCATCCGTTTTGGCCATATCTCTCGGCAATTCCGATTTTGTTCAAAATTTCGCTTTCGAGATCATCCAGCAGCTCGCGATATTGTTCGATCCTACAACCAGAGTCACTGCCGTCCGCCTGCCAGTACCGGAGCGCACGCAGAGCCTCGTCGTAGTCCCCGCAGATGGTCCTGAACGTCGGATCGGCCACGTAGAGCCGGTGCATCGCCAGTTCGTGCCGTGGGAATCGGCTGACGAGGGTTTCAATCTCTCGCACGTCAGCTTCGCCTCCCGCTGGTCGAAGGGTCTCAAGATCGCGAAATCAAATCACCCATAGCCCAAGCCACCGACAAACTGCGAGTACGAACATGTTCGCACGCCGCGTCGCGACGCAGGCGGCCCGGTCCATCGACCCTCCTCGCCGCGCCAACGGTTTCCCATGACATTTCGGCGATCGTCCAAAAGTCCTTCCGGCGTTTAGGCATTCCCTGTAGCTTGCTTTCCTCATTGCAGAGCCCAAATTAGTTAGCGCATCACGCATGCCGGAGATGACGGGAAAGAAGAGCGAGCGGTGGCATCAGACCGGCAAGCATTGCATTTGGAGAAGGTCGACGATCGCCGGCAACCGTCGCCGTCCGAGACGCGTAGTCAGCTCGAACGCATGGTAGCGAGCCCGACGTTCCAGGCGAGCGAGCGGCGGAAGGCGTTTCTCCGTTATCTGGTGGAGGAGGCGTTGGCGGGCCGCGCCGACCGTTTGAAAGGCTTCGCCGTCGCCGTCGCCGTCTTCGGCCGCGACGAGACTTTCGATCCGCAAACCGACTCGATCGTCCGGCTGGAAGCGCGGCGACTGCGCCGCGATCTCGACGGCTATTACGTCGACGCCGGTCGCCGCGACCCGGTGCGCATCTCGATTCCCAAAGGCGGCTACGTCCCCGATTTCGAGTGCCGGGACGTCGCGATGGCGCAAGGCGCGCCGCCATCCGGCGACGCGCGGACGTACCGGAGTTGGCTCGCCATGGGCCTCCTTGCCGGTGTATTTTTCGCGGTCTTGGGATGGCTTGGCACGGGCTTGCTCGAGTCCAAGTCATGGTGGTGGTCCGACGGCGGCGAAAGCACTGCGACGGAACTGCCTCGAGGACCCAAGATCGCCGTGTTGCCCTTCCGGAGTCTGAGCGACGATCCCGAACAAGCCTATTTTGCCCAAGGTATTACCGACCAGATCATTACGGATCTCTCCCGATTCAGGGCACTGTTCGTTCTGTCGATGCAATCCATGGCGAATCACCAGGAACACTTGGCCAATCCTCAAGCCCTTCGACGGGAGCTCGGTATCGACTATTTGTTGATCGGCAGCGTTCGACGCGACGAGGACCACATCAAAATTTTGGCCCGTCTGATAGACGCGGAGTCAGGCACTATCGTTTGGGCAGATTCCTATGGCGGAGAGGTTACGCCATCCGACGTTTTTGCAATCCAAGAAGATGTTTCGCACCAGGTGTCGGCAATCCTCGCCAGCCACTATGGCGTGATCGCGGAAGCCGGACAAACCGAAGCGCAACACCAACCTCCGACGTCGCTTTCGGCCTACGATTGCGTCCTTCGCTACTATAATCATCAGAGGTTTCTCGAGCCCGAGGAGCACGCCAGGGTGCGCGACTGCCTCGAGCGCGCCGTCCTGGTCGAACCCGACTATGCGGACGCGTGGGCCGTGCTCGCCAACGTCTACGCACAGGAATATCGCCATCGTTTCAATCCGCGACCGGAGATCTACGACCCTCGCGAGCGTTCCCTTGCCGCGGCCGAGCGCGCCGTTGACATCGAGCCAAGGAACCCAACCGCCCAGCTGATGCTTGCGAACGCACTGTTCGATCGGCTCGATCTCGTAGGGTTCAAGGCGGCCGGGGAACGGGCGATCGCTCTCAATCCCAACGATCCGGACAGCCTGGCTCACTACGGTATGCGTCTGGTCTACATGGGGGAGTGGGAACGGGGGTTCGCATTAGTGACCAAGGCGACCACACTCAGTCCCGAATTCCCGAAGTGGTACCGGGCTCCCCTATTCTTCTATTACTACCAAACGGGCGACTACGAACGGGCGATGGTCGAGTCGCATGCACTAGAGGTCCCCAGTCTATGGCGGTTATTGTTCAGGGCGATGGTTCTCGGGCAGATGGGGCGGAAAGAGGAGGCGCGGCCGGCAGTCGAAGCGGCGCTCGCGATGAAGCCGGATGTCCGAGAACTCTTTTGGGACATGGCGCGCCTCTGGAACATACCGGACCCGCACATCGAGCACATGGCGGACGGCCTGCGCAAGGCCGGTCTCGCTATCTCCCCGGCGCCACCGGCATCGTGATCCGACGCGCCACCATCCGTCATGACGGAGCAGACAATCTGCGGATGCGGCCGCGTGCCGACGAGTAGGACTGAGGAGCACGGGACCCCGCCGCCGCCTATCGCATGCACCATGCCGACGAAGCCATCATCGAGCGCCTCGCCGACGGCTTGCGCAAGGGGGGCTGGAAACAACCGGGCGGCCCATAGTCACTCCCGGCGGCGCGCCGCCGGGCCCGACCAAGGTCTCAAGGAACATTTTCCTTGATTTTGCGCGCATCGCGCAAATTGTTTCCTGATTACGCACTATCCTCAGCCGATCTTGTTCGGCACATAACGGGAACACCTGTGCATTTGCAAGGAGTTCGCCATGTCACGCAGCAAGATCCAGTTTCAGAAAGGCCTCAGTGAGCGGCAATTTCGGGCAGACTATGGAACCGAGGAGCAATGCCGTACGGCGTTGTTCGCCTGGCGTTGGCCCAAGGGCTTCGTCTGCCCACGCTGTGGCGGCGTGCGTTGCTGCGACATCGGCTCATCCAGTGCACCGCTTGTCGCCATCGGGTCTCACTGACGGCCGGCACCATCTTTCACGCCACAAAGTTGCCGCTCCTGGTCTGGTTCCAGGCCATCTATC
>JGI12210J13797_10813901_pt1 | contig 11820 bp, 13 predicted proteins | sample ElkSlonscriptome_3_FD_13797 | JGI IMG/M metagenome (IMG submission 13797) | reverse complement strand
CAATATCAATATCTATACCTCTTCCCGCCACATCCTTAAACTGGATGCCTTGAGAAATATAGCGACCACTTAATTCCCAGTGCAGTTCAATAATCGCCCTATCTTTTACCAGCACAGCATGATGCGACTTTGCCACCAGTTTCTTGTATTGCTCAAGATTGAGGTCTATATCCGTCTTAAAACCTTCACGCTGTAAGAGAAGAATAGCTTTGCGTAAATCTTGACGAGGAACAAGCATATCAAGATCACCGAAGGTACGCATGCCTATCTGACCATAAATATCCGCTGCCAGTGCAAGCCCTTTGAAAACAATTGATTGAACGTTGTTCTTATCAAATAATTCCAATACAAAGACAAGGGTGGAATAGTGAGCAAGGTTTCTCGCAATAGTAAACAAACACGACTTCTTCAAACTCTGACGAAACCAGTCGGGAATATCCGGCGCTGAGACCTTGCCGATAGAGTTATAAACCAGTGGTGTAACTTTATGATAGGATGCTGTATCTACAATGTAGGGCCAATCAAGATCAAATGAAACCAATTGATGCAAGCTCTTCACATCATCTTTACTTGGGGAGAGTTGACTGCATAAGCAGATAAATTGATCCTCATATGTCACGATCTACTACCGCCCTCATATTTCATATTGCCAATATCGCAATCAATGGAGATTAATGGTTTAGTTTTCGCTCTTAATCCGGCAAACTGGGGTTTCCAGAACAGATCATATGCGCATGCTAATCCTACGTCACGAGGCTCGCCGTTGTCATCACCATGATTTTCAACTTTCCAATGTAAAAAACTGCTGCAACGCCCCTTGCCGTCAGGAAAAATGTCTCTCTTGGCAAATGTAAACCAGTTTGACCGTTCAGAGTTCATTCCTACGGACGGGACCACCACTGTGGAATCTTCCGTACCGGTTTTAAAAACAGGGTCCAGGGATACGGCTTCAACCCGTTCACCCCCCAGGCCTTACGATCATTGTGGTTTGCTTTGAGCCTGTTGCCAACCGTCGAGTTGCTCACCCCGCCTGTCCGCATCTTTACAAGTACTTTGGGGATGTATCTGGCATTCAGCCGATGCCTGACCAAAAATCTCAACATCAGTTCATAGTCGGCAGCGGAACCCATATCAAGCTTGAATACGCCATACCTTTCGTAGACGGATTTCCGCACAAAGAATGTCGGATGCGGCGGCATCCACCCCCAGTACATCTTTTCACGCTTATACTCTCCAGACTTCCAGTAGCGGACAACCTTGTCTGTATCTTCATAATCCACATAGCAGAGATCGCCGTAACAGACATCGACCTCCTTGTCGGAAAACACATCCTGCACATCCTCCAGCACATCCGCGTCCGCGTAAAAATCATCGGCGTTGAGAATGGCGACAACCTCCCCCCTGGCACGCCCTATGCCCTTATTCATGGCATCATATATACCGTCATCGGGTTCGGAGACAATCTGCTCGCCAGGCAGAACCTTTGCAGCCACATCCAGACTGCCATCCGTCGACCCCCCATCAACTATCAGATGTTCGGTAGTAGCACCATTTTGGTTTTGCACCGAGGCCAAAGCGTCCGGCAGAGTTGCTGCGCTGTTGTAGCAGGCGGTAATTACGCTGAAGAAAGGTCTGGTTCCCATCGCTGTCATGCCGCTGAGGTTGAATTCTTCGGCTTCGGGTCAATTCCCAGAACGACTTTGACAGCTTCCACCGGCTCGCACCCATGATCCAAGATGTAGCGCTCCACCTCGGCAATCTTGGCATCCACCAGGTAGCGGTACCAAAAGCCCTGCAGAAAATGAAAGGCGGTGCCTGAAGAACCGTCCAGGAAACCCAGGCGCATGATATAACGATAAAAGAAGTAGGAAAAGGCGCGAAAGCCGCCGGGCAGCCGGGCATAGACCAACTCTTTGAGCCATCTTTTCACACCCGCCTGCGACTGCCCCCTGAAACCGGCAACGCTGTCGTAGGGCATGAATGCATATTTCAGATTAAGCATATCCACCGCCTCGCGGCTGGCATAGCCGTTGTGCTTGGCCGTCCACCAGGTAAGCGACTGCAGATTGTCATCGATTATTTCACCTTTGAACACAGCCGTTTCCCCGGCAACCTTGATATGCTCATCCATCCACCGGTTTTCGCATCGTCCGCGTCCCCTGCGAAAAAGGCGCAATACCTGGATAGGAAAAACTCCACCATGGCGAATCAGCTTGCCCTGAAATGTCATCCGCCGGCCGCAATAGACTCCGTCTATCTGCTCGGCCATCATAGGCAGTTTCTCCTGAATTTCCTCGATAAGCAACGGCGTTAGATACTCATCGGCATCCAGACGCAGAACCCACTCGACGTTTTCGTCGAGTTGCGACAAGGCCCAGTTGAATTGGGAGGCGTAATTGAAAAATGAATGCTGTACTACCTTCGCCCCCAAGGAGCCGGCTATTTGCACGGTTTTATCGGAGGAAAAACTGTCGACAACCAGCACAGATGCCCCCAAAGACTCTACGCTCGCGAGACACCGGGCCAGATGTTTCTGCTCATTTAAGGTAAGAACGACAGCGGTTAGATTCATTGTTTCTCTCGGGTGGCTTTCACTCGACCATCACCCTCTTTTTTACAAATTGCGCCGGATTCCCGGCGACCACCGTCCAGGGTGCAACATCTTTCATGGCAACCGCCCGGGCTCCCACAACTGCCCCCTCGCCGACATGGACCCCGGGACCGACAAAAGCATCGGCACATATCCAGGCCTGGTCTGCTATCTCGATTTCGGGCTTCAGTAGCGGAAGTGCAGAGTTGGTATAATCATGGGTTCCAGCACAGAGATGGGCACGGTGGGAGATGGTCGTTTTATTGCCGATGGCTATGGAACCCAGGTTGTAAATATAGGCATGCTCACCAATGGCGGAGTGATCACCAATTTCAAGATGCCAGGGGAAGTAAATGGTGGCTGAATTATAGATATGAACATTCCGTCCTACCTTGGCCCCGAACAGCCGCAGTAGCAAGACACGCCACGCGAATAATGTACGCGGACTGAACGAAAAGAGCGGTTTAACTAGGCCCCAAAGTACCCTGCGGATCATTTCATATCGTGAGAATTTGACCGCCTTGCGATTCGCGTTGATATCAAGGGTGGAATTTTCCATCAGTCGAACCTCACACAATCGGGGGCTTGTCCGCCTTGCAACACCCACTGATAGACTCCATGCATTTCTGTAGCAATCTTTTCCCAGGTGAAGTTTTCTTTGACCAACACCACCCCTTTTTGACCTATCTTAATACGATCCTCCACATTCATGGAAAACAGTGTCAAAAGACCAGAGGCAACATCATCTGGATTCGGCTCGATCCTGATGGCCGCCTCAGCCATAAAGCCTTCCGGAATATTACACTGGGGGGTCATCAGTACCGGTAAACCATATGCCCACGCCTCCAACACCACCATTGGTAGTCCTTCACTGAAAGAAGGCAACACAAACGCATCGGCATGATGATAACAGGCTGCCTTGGCTTCTCCATACTGTGAGCCCAGAAAAATTACCTCGCGTTCGAGGTTCAGTGCGACAACTTGTTGCTTCAGCTCATCTTCATGCCCTCCTTGATCCCAGCCGGCTATGGCCAAGATCCATTCAGCAGCGTTGGTTTTCTCTTTAGCCTGCTTCCAGGCCGTCAGCAAGCTGGGTAAACCTTTTTTAGGATGCAGGCGACCGAGGTAAAGCAACACCTTGCGGCCATTTTCGATCTCACCGTGCCAAGGGGGGAGAGCAAATCTCTGTTGTTCAGGCAAATCGATGCCGTTTGGGATCACCGCGATCGGATTTTGCAGCCCGTAAACGCGGATAGAATCTGCCTCGGATAGGCATAGCGCGTGTATGCAGGCCGCACTATGCAGATGTTGGTTCTCAAAAAGAACTCCAATTAATTTCTTCTTCCACGCCGAATTTTGCACCGCCCAAGGGTCGAGCATGCCTCTTGGAGAGACTACATAAGGAACATTCAATCTCCTCTTTACTGACAAATCGACCAGAGAGGGATACAACCAGAGACCATGACAATGAACAATATCAGGCCGAGAATTAATAACAGCATGCCGCATCGAGTCAGATACCGGAAAAAAAGGAAGTCCTTTTCTCGAATGGACAACCACGTCAAGGCTATCCCAAGCACCTACATCTACTTCTGTATGCTTGTCTTTAAATGCATGCACCTGACACGATACATCATTCTTCTGCATGGCCTGCGTCAACTTCCTCACCGAAGTAAATAGCCCTCCTGCTTTTCGGGATACAGAGGCAGATAGCACACTTAACTTCACTTGATTGACCTGCCACCAGTAAACTCAGATATCCCCTGAACAAGCCGCTCGGCATTTCGTTCCGGTGTAAATTCCCTGAAAAACAACTCCTTAGAATACCGGCCATGCCCGTTTATAAGCTGTTGTTGTTTAACATAAACTCGCATGTTTTGAGTCAGATCACTCACAGCCCCCCCTTTGACTCGAAAGCCATTCTTACCGTCCTCGATTAAATGCCAAGCCGCTCCACACATGTCAGTAGCAATCAACGGTATCCCTAAGGAAGCAGCTTCATTTAGCACTGCGCCCCAGCCGTCAAAACGGGATGACAAGATAAAGACATCAGCCGCTGAATAGACCTCGGCGATCCGGTCGGACGGATAGGCTCCCAAAAACAGTACGCGATCGGTTATTCCCAGCTTCTCCGCCAGAGTCTGATATTGGCCACCCGATTTATCCAGACCACATAAGACGAGAGACCACTTACTTGTTCCCAGCCGAGAAAAAGACTTGAGCAGAATGTCAATCCCTTTGCGTTTGCACAATGCACCAACCGATAAAAAAACCTTCCTGCCCGCCGCAAATTCCATAATGTGATCACATGGCGTCATTGGTTTCAGTGCAGCGGGCACATAATAGAGATCAACTATTGTTTTGTCGGAAATACCCATCGTATGAAATGCTCTGCGAGCCAGCCATCCCTGCCCGAATGCCCCCAAAGCATGTTCCCTGATACGTCGGCCTTCATTCCGCTTGCACAGCAGCGTCAGCGGGCTGAACAGGCGGTACAGCGAAATCCTATATCCCAGCAGTTCCGCCAACCGGATTCCTGGCATCTCTGACCAATGGCACCAAAGCGCCCCTTTTTTACAGAAAAGGTCGACCAGATCCGGAGCAAAGTTACTAGAGATTAAGTGGATTCTCTCTGCCCAATCGGGAACTAGCTGATCAATGTTCTCAAGCAGATCGGTGCCTTCAGCACTGCACTCAAACGGCTGATAGCTATGGGTGTCGCGCCACCCCTCGGCTGCCCGGGCACTGGATGCGCCGTTCAGGTACACTACCCTCAGATCGACATCGCTTCGTTCTTCAACTGCCTGAAAAAAGGCAGATTGATAATGTGAGGGTATATTCATCCAAATGCAAAGTTTAAGCAACACCCATTTCTCCTAATTTGTGCAACATATGTTTGGCTCGATCTTCCCATGTGATGCCCTGCACATGCCCTGCTGATCGCGGTTTCTCCAGATAATGGCACACATTATCCAAAAATGATATGGGCGCACCGCAAACCGAAACTCGCTCATCGAAGACCTTGACCTGCTCACAGGCATCCGTTGCAATAACTTTGGCTCCACTGGCTAGATGATCAAACAATCGCATTGGCGAGCAGAGTCGGTTGAACTCGGTTTTCACGTAGGGTATCAGCCCGACATCCAGACATTGAAACCAGCGATTAATCTCTGGATGCGGCTGTGCACCTACACTTTTACATTTAGAATGCGCCAGCAGGCGCTGTAACGAGGCGGATCGTTTCTCCGGAAGCGGACCGACCAACAGCAGCGTCCCCACCTCTGACAGGTCGGCACAGGCCAGTAATAAATCAAAATCGAGCCGGTCGTTAATGCCGCCCACTACGCCTGCAATCGGACGAGGCAGCGGACCGCACGGCGGATCGAGGATCAACGGCTCCTCTGAGGCCGGGAAAAAGTGCTGTTCAGTAGCGTTCATGCTGACGGAAATTGTTTCAGCAGCCACACCGTATTCTTCGCGTGCCCGCTGAACAAGACCCTCGGAAATGAAGAAACTGTGATCAACCCGTTGGACCATCTCCGCTTCCAGTGCAGCCATATTGTTCCAACCCACATAGCTACGATAGTCGTCCGAGGCATAATAAACGGTCTTGATGCCTTGCGGTAGAAGCCTCAGCAACGTGCGATAGTGCGGACTGGTCAGCACCACGCAATCGACCTGTTTACGTTGTACCGTCGCCTCGATTCGCATCCGGCGCCACAACAATCGCTGCCCGAGTGCAGCGGTCTTCGAGGCCCAACCAGGAGGTAGAAGAACGTCAACTACCTGTAGTGCGGTATTCGGATGCGCTGCACGCCCTCGCATGACCCTATAGTCACCGGGTGCAAAGGCGAGAACATCCGCTAGTTTTGCCATGGCGGTAAACGGACGGTGCCGCCAGATAGTATTCACATCGCAGACGGCAATCACCGGCAAGCCCTCCACTCCGCCAGTACCTCTTCATAAACCTTCACCACTCGTTCGGAAATGAGTGGCCAGGTATAACGCTGCTTCGCCTGCCGCCGAAGCCGCTCTGCGTCAGCACTCTTTGCAAAAGCAGCAACCAGGGACTCGGCAATGAGTTCTGGAGACACATCGTCACCGAGCATAGTGGCCTCGAACTCCTTCAGCAACTCGGCGCCTCCTCCACCACCGGTAACAGGAAACGCCAGTACCGGCAACCCGCTCGCCACCGCTTCAAGGATCACCAGACCGAACGCTTCATAATAGGAGGTGAAAAGAAATGCATCGCTCGCCCGGTAATATTTTTCGGGATCTGGCATCGACCCGGCAAAAATTAACCGCCCATCTCCAATACTCTCTCGGTTGCGCTCATACATGCCAGAATATTCCGGGCCATCACCCACCACCACCAACGTGGTGTCAACCGGCAAGGCTGCCGCCATCTTTTCAATCCGGTCTGTCCCCTTCGTTTCTCGATGCAGACGCCCGACCCAGACAACAATGCGTTTGTCCACCGGCAAACCCAACTGACCACGCAACCAGGCCTTAGCGGAGGCATCAAAAACTTTGAAGCGGTCAAAATCAACACCGTTGGGAATGAGCGGGATATTTTCAGGGGGGTACCCCGCCTCCAGCCAAGTTTCGATGGTGTGCCGAGAAATGCCGATTAACCGGTCCGTTGTCATTTTATTGAGCAGCCAGCCGACACGATCCTTGAAAGAAGATATGGTACCCGGCGGTGTATGGGCATGCGTCACGACGGGAACACTCCTGCACAAATAAGTCAGTCGCGGCCAATGAATTCCATCATGTGTATGTATCAATTCCGGCGAAATACTCAGGACTTCTCGTCGCAGTGCCACCACTCCTTGCAAAGCCTGCCGAGAAGAGTGAAGCCGAAGGCATCTCGCATTCGATGCGAATTCGGCAAATAATTCGCCGGCCGCACCGTAGAGGAACAATATCCAGGCATCATGTCCAGTGCGGCGCTGTTCGCGTACCAGCGCCTCGGCCACCCGCAACGAACCGCCCGTGTTCGGATCATCGCGCTGACATATGTGGAGAATTCTCATGTTTGAGCAGTTCCTATACAGCGGGCCTAAGTATAATGTTTATGCATCCAAAACTTTCGCATTCAGCAAGAGTAAGGACATGATTCTGCCTAGTGTCCTCCACCATATAGGCGACATATCCCATCATCTTCCACATATTCCAAAGCTCCTGAACTGAACTCCCGGCCCGAGCAAGATTCTCAGGGCAAACCTCGATCAAAATTTTTTTGACAGCATTTCTCTGAAGCAGTTCTCTAGCCGCAGACAAATCATCAACCTCATATCCTTCCACATCTATTCTAACCCCGTTAAGCCGCAAGCGACCGGGATAAGTGCTTTGGATAAAGGTGCAGATTCATGATTTCAATAGCAATTCTCGTTTTCTCGTTTTTAATGACAGTTTTTGAACCTAAGGCACCAAGGAGATCGATCATGTCCATCTCGTTTTCCGAGCATTTAAATGCAGAGATTTTAGCCCTTGAAAAAGCTAAATGCACCCCAAGTGATTGCAGACTACATCACCTTATGCTCGGACTTTTGAGCGAGAATTACCAACAGTTTGCTTTCGGGCCCACCATAGTCCGGGCAACAGAAATATTGCCATATGAATCCATGGAGTAATAAACCAATGCGTACTATGAGTAACCGCGTGCATCGCTTTTACAATAATTAACATGTAAGCCAATTGAGCCACCAAATTCCCTTGTTTTGCAGTAATCCAAATCTTTCTTAAAACCAAACCTATGAAAAAGAATTTAGCACAACCGAAATACCAGAACGAACCAAATGAATCAACCAAACCGGTCACTGTTGTGCCGTAACGTTTCTGGTACCCGAAAACTTGTGCGGAAACATCTGGTAGTGGGAACATCAAAAATTCTTTTATATTCCTACCAACAAGTTGAGCTGGAACATAGTTAAAAGCCAATTGATTCCAGTGCTTGAGACCATAATCAAAGCTCAAGCTCCTATCATATGCCTCTATCATAAATACGGCATTTCTCACTTCATATCCACCACGTTGGGCTACTGCCTTTAAATTGTCTATAAAAGAGATTTTAGTCGTTGCCTCTATAGGTGCATCCCAGCCTTCGGTTTTGGCAAGTGCTCGATAATCCCCAGTACTGTGCATTAGCAAAACCATTACAATCATAGCGAAAACCATTAAAACCCGCGACAATGCGCGAGGTAAAAAATTTCTGCGGCCAAAGTACAGAGCCAAAATCACAATAAAGAAAAGCTCTGCCGTTGAAGCACGACGACCTGCCAAGATGCTTCGATCAAAATAAAAAAGAGCCCCAAATGCGGCTATCCAGAGTGCGACTCGCACACCTGTTCTCGAATAAATAAGGCACGCAAGAGCGAACCCGTACGTTAGAACATTTGCAAAGAACAGGTAGGCAACTGGGAGACCAGACCATCCGCCCATTGATGTCATTTCTTCTGGTAGCCGACTTATCAGAAAAAAGAAAAAGGCGCCAAAAGTTGTCAGCAACAGGCTCAATGTAACTAAACGGTCTAAAGCATAATTCCCGGTCATAAAACTAAACGGCCGGATCTTCTGAAGATAACCACACCAAAAAGCCGACACACAAAAAATTGCCACAATGATGGTTTTATTTAAAGAACCACCAGGCAACCCCCATGGCTCATTCGCTAGGCCAATTAGTTGTAACCCGACAAATCCCATAAAAACAGTGGCCATAGGTAACAGAGGTTCGTATATACTGCGGCTACTCCCTTGCAGAGACTGGCAAGCCATTAACATGCATATGGCAAAAAAGATTATCAATAAGTAAACTGTCACTTAAGCGGCACCTATAAAACCGAAAAAGTATCTGTTAAAGTTCAAAAAGCTCCATCATTACGGCTTCGAGCCGCTTTCTCCACAAATCAATTGAAAAATACTGGGCAGCTTGGAGCGCCCCTCTTGAGTAGTCAGAACGCAGACTCGGATTAGAGAGTATTTTCCCAATTGCAGTTGCAAGAGCTTCGGAATTCTTGACCTGCACAATTATTCCGGCGTTTTTTCCGAAATCAACACCACTTTCTTTTGTAGTCACAACAGGGCAACCACAGGCTAATGCTTCTAGTAATACCCCAGCCTGACCCTCAGAAAGTGATGGAAGCACAAAAAGCTCTGCTTCGCTATATTCTTTTTGCATCTGATCAACAGGAATATTACCTAAACAATTAAGCTCTGTTTTATCTTCAATCCAAGATATGTCTTTTTCCGATAATCCGGCCAATCTGACATCAAGGTCATACCCACGAACTCTTAATGCTTTTGCCGCTTCAGCTAAATAATGCACTCCTTTCCCCAGTGGGTCTCGACCTGCAAACAACACTCTTCCTTTTACTGGTTCTCTAGAGCTCTGTTGTCGGACAATACTGCTCCCATATGGTATTATCCTAATCTTATCAGAATTTTTGGGGCTAAATTTTCGAACGCCATCAGCAACCCAAATAGATGGACACAACAAGATGTCTGCAATGTCAAAAACCTGTTTCGACCTATCATTTTCAGCGGCTATTGAACGACAAGCATCTAATTTGTAGCCATATTTTTTCCTTTCTTCTGCAAGTATCGCGTTAGTCTCCGGATGACAAAAAACATCCACGGCAATCCGCACCCCATTATTCTTTGCGTACTCGAGAAACTGGAAATCCTCCCCATACATTGAGTAGAGAATATCTATGTTTCCTATCCCCCATTTTTTATATACTGGATACAAATTATCTTTTATCACTTTAGGAAAAATCGATTCGAAGAGTAAACGATCAGAAGAAAAACATTGCTCTTGTGATATTCCTTCTGGTTTTCTGGAGGCGAGGGCTCGAATTTTATTGTTATTTATACCAAGCTTAACCATGTGCCGTGCAATTCGCCCAGCATTACTAAATGCACTTGAATCAGTATACAAGGCTGCCAACAAACCAGCTTCTTCGAGCATTTTGGGTACAGCATATCTACGTCTGTTTCCCCGTTGACAAACGAGCACCCGCGGCTTTCTAAAAGTTCTATTCATTTATCAGTATTCAAAAAGCCGTATACCAGACGGCTCAGCTTTTTTTCTATTCCCTATTATCTTTGCAGGAATTCCACCAACAATACTATACGGTTCAACATCGCGGTGGACTACTGCTCCAGCCGCCACAATACTCCCATGCCCAATGGTGACGCCGTCAAGAACAACACTATGGGTTGCCAACCACACATCGTCCTCTATAACGATGCCCCCTTTGCTTGAAACTCCCTGCGACCGGATGGGTACATCAATACGCTCAAAATTATGATTAGAAGCATACATGGAACAAAACGATGCGACCATAACATCATTGCCAATACGTATGCCTCCCATACCATTCATAACCACATATTGATTCAGGCTTGTTCGTGCACCTATTTTTATATTTCCTCCAGATGGAAGAAGCATGCTTCCAGCCCTGATGATACAATCTTCGCCGATTTCCACCGGCCCACCTCTTGCGATAAAGGCTCGCGGATCTATTCTGGCTCCACGTGACAATTTCAATTGCCTGTTATAAAACTTAAAAAAAAATCCCGAAGACCTGTAAATAAAATTCATTTATATTTTCCTTTTTCGCTTCAAAACAGCAAACCATAGGAATTTTATATCAACAATTGAAGGTAATAGGTCCTTCCAAGAAGCGTCGCGATAGTAGCTTATAGCAACCACAAAAAGACCAACAAAGGCTGTAGACTCACCTAGAACATAGCCAAGTGCAATACCTCTACCGCCCATAAATCCCGAGAGGTAAATACCGGCAATACCCATAACAATGAGACCGACGAGTTTGGACAAAACCCCCGCAAGAGGTTGCCCTTGGCCGCGGAGAGCCTGGTTGACAATTTCACCAAGCCCCGCCAGAATGAGTCCAGGCAACAATATGAATGCCATGGCCGTAGCTGGTTGAAAAGCTGCCCCATACACCAATGGAATCAAGAATGGGAGCATAATCGCCAGTACACTTCCCCCCATAATTGAAACAATACCACCTCGTCGTAATACAGAGGCAAGATCTACAAAACCATACCGTGGTTTCGATTGCGCCGCAGCTGAAAACTGGACAATACCGAGCGCACCGTTGAGGACATTGATACTACCAGATGCTGCAAAGGCAGCTACATACCAACCAATATCTTCGGGTGCCAATAACCAAACAAGAAGAGCCTTGTCCATTTGCATATAT